>Ga0268359_11320_pt1 | contig 33349 bp, 35 predicted proteins | sample BioMet11_FD_194416 | JGI IMG/M metagenome (GOLD analysis project Ga0268359, IMG submission 194416) | Sewage microbial communities from Oakland, California, United States - Biofuel 11 (PacBio Assembly) | ecosystem: Engineered > Wastewater > Sewage > Unclassified | place: USA: California | collected...
CCAGCGACGACAGCGGTTCGTCCATGAGCACCAGGCGGGGCCTGCAGAGCAGGGCGCGGCCAATGGCGACCCGCTGTTTTTCGCCGCCCGAGAGGTGCGCTGGGCGGCGGTGCAAAAGCGGGCCTATGTCGAGCAGGTCGGCGACATCGTCAACGCCCGGAGCGGCCTCGAAACGTGGCTCGACGTTAAAACGCATGCCAAAACGCAGATTGTCGCGTACGGAGAGGTGCGGAAACAGACGGGCATCCTGAAAGACGTAGCCAAGGCGTCTTTTTTCCGGCGGCAGGTTGATGCCCTGGTCGGCATCAAAGCAGGTCGCGCCGTGGCAGGCGATATGGCCCGCATCGGGCGTTTCAAGCCCGGCAATGCAGTTGATGAGGCTTGTCTTGCCAGATCCGGAAGGGCCAAAAATAACGGCAATGCCACACTCGGTCAGGTGAAAACCCAGCCGCAGCTCAAAATTGCCCTGCTTTTGTCTGATGTTTACTTCAAGCATGCCCCGGTCCTGACTGCGCAACAGCGGTTCTGCAGGCCGCATCACGCGGCGGCAGCGTCAAGCTCTACCTGTCTGAGAGCATACGGGGCTCACAGGTATGTATCAATGAATACACGGTTTACGTAAAAAGCGTGATGCGGCAGAAGCAAGACCGCAAGGGAGCGGGGCCGTTGCTGGCGGCAACGGCTGCTAATGGGCGAAAACGGGAATAATGCAGAGATACGGGGGCAGGGAGGGCTGCAGGCCCATGGGCGCTTACGCGCCCATGCCCGCATTACGTTCGATAAGTTTTACCGCTCTGGCGATCTGGCGGCCAAGGCTGGTTTCTTTTGAAAGCTCGCGTTCCACGCTGGTGATACCCTTGATAACCGTGGAATGGCGGCGGTTGAACTTGTCGCCGATTTCCTCAAGAGTAAGCTCTGTGTGCTTGCGCGCAAGATAGTACACTGTGTTGCGGCCCAGCACGCACTCCTTGCGACGCGAGCGCGAGTTGAGCTGGCGCTCGTTGAGGCCGTAACTCTCGCATACAAGGCGCACAATGGTCTGCAGGTCTGGGCCGCACGAAATCTCGGTGTACTGGCTGAGCACTTCCATGGCCAGATCAAGGTTAAGCCCGCAATTGAGCAGACGCGCCTTGAAAATAAGGCTGTTCAGGCACGATTCCATCTGGCGCACGTCTCCGTCCAGGCGGCAGGCCAGCAGCTCGCACACCGAGTCGGGGAGCAAAACCTGAAAGCTCTTGGCCTTGCGCTCAAGAATATGGCGGCGCATGTCTTCGTTGGGACGGCCAATGTCGGTGAGGATACCGGAACAAAAATGCGAAACCAGCTGGCTGTCCACCCGTTGCAGTTCGCGTGGCGAAAATGACGAGGTAAAGATGACCCTGCCGCCCTTGGCCTGCAGATTTTTGACAACGGCCAGAGCCATGTCCTGCATCTTTTCCTTGCCCTGCAAAAGTGCACGTCTTCAAGCAGCAGCACGTCAAGGTCACGGAAGCGGGTCTTGAAATTTTCAATGTCGTGGCTGCGCAAGGCGGCCACAAAGCGCGAGGCAAAATCCTCTGCAGTCAGGTAGCCCACGCGAGCTCCGCTGCGTTCTTCGGCAATGGCACGGCCCACAGCCTGGGCCAGATGGGTCTTGCCCAGACCTGGAGCGGAATTCATAAAGAGGGTACGCACGCAGCCGCTGCTGCGGCTTACGTCCTGGGCGGCCGCGACGGCCATATTGTTGCTGGGGCCAACAACAAAGTCGGCAAAAGAATAACGCCAGTTGGTAGCCAGCCTATAGGCCGGGGCGCTGCTGATGGGCAGTGTGCCCTGCACCTGCACCCGGGCAGGGGCAGTGAGCGCTGTTGTTTCTTGCTGGCTGGCGGACGCGCCATCGTTTGCCGTGAGGCCCGAAAAAGCCGAACTCAGCACTGAAGAAGCGTGTGCCAGCGAAGCGGTTTCGCCGTGGCCCATGCTGTCGTCGGCGGCGCGCACCGCGCTGGAAAATTGGGGCTGCATGCGGTATTGTTCAGGTGAATCTTGGGCTGTTGCGTCTGCGGTTTCCTGGGCCTGTGCGGCGTCAGCGGCGGAAGTGATGCGCACTTCAACAGCGGCGGGGGCAAGCCCCAAGACCGGGGCCGCGGCTTCGCGCAGGGTGGGGAGCATCTTGCCTTCAAGCCAGCTGGCCACAAAGGCATTGGGCGCGGTGAGCAGAAGCCCCCCAGCGTGCACTTGTGCCTGCAGGGGTGCAATCCAGACCTTGAAAACGCCGGAATGTAGCATTTTCTTGAGATTTTCAGAAATTTCTGACCATTGTTCGCGCATGCCGCCTTATAGCCCAAAATAAGATTTTGGGGCAATTGAGGATTACGAGCTGTTTAGGGCAGGGAGCCAATTTCTTATCCCCAAGCCAATTTGTTCCTAATATGCTTGAATATCGAATTTTTTTGAGTATACGGCCTGCAGCCCCCTAGGGGGATCTCCTTAGGCCGCAAGGCTTTTTTGGCCTCATGTCATATTTTCCACAATACTAAAAAAAGTTTTCAACAAAAATAATTTTAATTTACTCTATTTTACTCATTTATTCTTTGTTTTTTAAGTTAGGTATGCCAAACCATGCGCACTGCACGGTCAGGCAGATTGTCAAGGGGGAAAAAGAAATTTTCGCCCCTTTCTGCGGGGCGCTTCAGATGTCATTAGTGAACATGATTCTTAAAACATGCTGAATTTAAAGAAAATCCAGAAAGTTCCAACCCGTTGCGCAGGCAGCGTAAATGGGGCGGGCGGGATTTGCGTTGCCTCTTGGGGCGCGGCCTGACCGGACTATGGATTTTGAGAGGGTTTGGCCATAGTCGGTCCATTCTGCCTGGCTCGGAGGCTCTCTATCGGGCTGGTCTGCTGTGGGATGTTTGCAGTTTGGCTTGCGCGTTGGCGGGCAAACCCTGTTTTATGTATTACGCCGGGGCGGCGCGACAGGCCCGCAACGCAAAAACCCCGGCCAAAGGCCGGGGTTTTTATTCGTGCTGGACGCAGTGCAAGATAACGGTGTTTCACAACAAGGCAATCACGCCCACACGCTTGCGCATCCCCTTGCAGGGATGCACTGCTGCTTTTGTCTGGTGCAGGATCAGGCTGCGACTAGAAGCCGTAGCGCAGGCCGAGCATGAATTCGTTGTTATAGGGGCGGTTGCCCACGTCGTACTTGTTGCCGCCAGAGGTGACGCTCACATCGTTATAGCCAAGGCTCACAAAGCGGTAGCCCGCGTCGATGGTGAAGTGGTCGTTGATGTTAAAGGCAACACCGGCGCCCGCGTTCCAGGCAAAGTTGGTGAAGCGTTCGTCGCCGGAGAACTTGTTGCCGGCATTGTCGGTAAAGTCATAGCCAGCGTAGTTGAAGGCCATGCCAAGACCGGCGCCCACATACGGGGTCATGATGGAATCGTTGTGGAAGTCCCAGAACAGGTTGGCAAACAGGGTCGAGCTGTTCCAGGTGCCTTTGACCTGATTGACGAGGGCTCCGCCGTCGCTCCAGGTTTTTTCGTTGTTGCCGCGCATGGCGAATTCAAGTTCGGCACGCAGGGGCAGCATCTGCTGGGGCCAGAAGTCGTAGCCCAGGGCCAGAGCGCCACCAAGGGTGAACTGGCTGTACTGGTCTACGCCCGACCCGGCCAGAGCGCGGGAGCGTTCAATTTGGCCAGAGTTTTGAAAGCTCATCAAAAATTTGGGGGCCAGATACATACCGTTGCCCTCGGCAGCGGCAATGTTGGGCAGTGCCAAGCTCAGCACCAGCGCCAACGCAAGAATAAAGCGTTTCATGACAGTCCTCCTAGGTACTTTCCTTCAAAAAAGAAGGCAGCTTTAAAGTTGAAACAATCATTAGAAAATGTCAATATTTTTTCTATATTGCAAGTACCTGTAATGTATATTTGATCCAGTCTTGCTGCATGACGTTTGTGTTACTTCTGTTGTGTCGGGCAAGCCCGGATGTTGTGCCCTTTAAAAAGAAAACCCGGCTGTCTGGACAAAACAGCCGGGCAAGGTCCTTTTCGGTACTGCAACCGACAGGCGTAATGGAGAATTACAGCTGGCAGACCAGGGCAACCCTGTTTTTAGAACGTGTAACCAACTGAAAGCATGTATATATTTGCGGAAACATCCTTGGAGTTGCCGCCTGTGATGCCAGCAGAACCCGAGATACCGGCAGCGTCGGTGGTGCCGTAGTCAAGCGAGTTGATCCACAAGTGGGCGTAGGCAAGGTCAACGGTCCAGTTGTCCCAATTAAAGCCAGTACCAAGGCTCAGCATCTGGCGGCCGTTGGTGGGGATCATGAAGTCGGCGTGCCGTTCGTTGACAACAGGGGTCTCATAGGCAAAACCCGCGCGCAGGGCCCACCAGTCAAGGGGCTTGTATTCCACGCTGGCGTTAAAGTTCCAGCCGTCGCGCCATTCCTTGTTGTTGATGGAGTCGTAGCCGTTGTCCATATAGATGTTCAGGGCGTTGTAGGTCGACCAGCGGGTCCACACCGCACCCAGTTCAAAGCTCAGGTTGTCCAGCGGCTTGTAGGCAACGCCCAGCGCGGCGGAGTCGGGCAGCTGCAGCACCGTGTTGGCTGAACAGTCAGCGGCCTGGGGCAAATGCAGCGTGCGGGCGGCCAGGTTTCCGCCATTGGTGGCAAACTCCACATCGCCGTTGATGTTCATGGTCACCTGGCTCTTGTACGAGAGGCCCACCGACCATTGGTCGTTGAGGCGCATGTGCAGGCCGAGGTGGGCGCCGTAGCCCCATCCGTTGCCCTCAAGCTGCATGTCGTTGTAAAAAGGGCTGCCGGGGTTGGAAGGAGGAACTGTATAGATTTTATTGCCCATGTACATGTGGGCGTTCATGGCTTCCACGCCCACAGAAGCGGAAAACGTATCGTTGAATTTGATGGCCAGCGTGGGCACAAAGGAGATGGTCTGCACGCCGATGTCATAGACATTGGACTTGCCCGCCCATTCGCCGGCATAGCTGTTGCCCAGGCCGAAGCGCGAAAAAACGCCCAGACCGATCCATGCGTTGTCGCTCAGCTGATGGCTGGCATAGGCATGCGGGGCATTCCAGAGCGCGGGTTTGGTATAGGTGTTGGTTTCGCGGCCGCCAGACTGGGTGGTGATGCTGCCTGCGGGGCTGATCAGGGCAAAGCCGCCCATCAGGTGCGTGCCGGGTAGCTGGGTAATGCCTGCTGCGTTATAGGCAATGGCGGAAACGTCATCGGCACGGCCAACCATGCGCCAGCCAGGGAAAGGCCTCTGGCGCTCCATTCGTTGAGAGCAAAACCTTCACCCCAAGCCACGGGAGCGCAGCACGCCACAAGGGCCAGCGCCAGCCATACAGCACGAAAAACCTTCATCAAATCCTCCCTAAAGCTGCAAAAAAAAGCGCACGACAGCCCATCCGGCATGCTTTTTTGCAGGAATAGTTGCGTGCCACGCGGACAGGCGCGGCTGTTAGGCCGCCCTCGGCAACAGTAATGGGCTGTCACAACATATTTATTGGATCAAGGTCAAGAAAAAGTCGCAGGTGTTTCGAAGCCTTTTGCGCCAGGGCAAAAAAATACAGCGAGCGGATGGCTTGCCATTCCTGCCCTTTTACCAGGCATGTAAAGCGTTTACGTCCTCTAAGAAGGGCAAGCGGCGCAGGGGCCGGGCCCAGCAGCTGCACGCCGAGTTCCGTAGCCTTACCCCGCAGGGCGTGCGCCAGATCGCCCAGCGCGGCGGGCCCTGCCTGCTCGGTGATACCGTATGAAATGCGGATAAGCGCCAGACGTACAAAGGGCGGGTAGCGGCGCAGCTTGCGGCGCGCAAGCTCGGCCTGATAAAAGCCCTCATAGTCGGCGGTGCGCACATATTGCCAGCAGTAGTGGCTGACGTCGCGCGTCTGGATGAGCACGCGGCCGGGTTTATCCCCCCGGCCCGCCCGCCCGGCGGACTGCACAAGCAGCTGAAAGGTACGCTCCGCTGCCCTGTAGTCGGGCAGGTTGAGGCCAAGGTCGCCGTCGGCGATCACCGCCAGGGTCACAAGCGGAAAGTGGTGTCCCTTGGAGAGCATTTGCGTGCCCACAAGGATGGGGGCCTCCTGACGCGAAAACGCTGCGAGGATTTCTTCCATCCTGCCGGGGCGTCGGGTGCTGTCCCGATCGAGCCGCAGCACCTGGCCGCCCGCCAGCACGCTCAGCCGCTCGGCCAGCCGTTCAGTTCCCTCGCCCATGGGCAAAAAATTCATGCCGCCGCATTCCGGGCATGGCGAGGGAAAGGGCCGGTTGTAGCCGCAGTAATGGCAGACGAGTTTTTCCAGCCCCTTGTGGTAGGTGAGGCCGATTTCGCAATGAGGGCAACGCAGGGTGCGGTTGCAGTCGAGGCAGTACATCAATGGGGCGTAGCCGCGCCTGTTGAGCAGTACCACGGCCTGCTCGCCACGCGCGATGGTTTCTCGCAGGGCTTCCTCGCTCTGGGGGGCAAGCAGGCCGTCCATACTGGTTGCGGCGGGCGAAAGGGAGCTTATGTCCACAAGTTCCACCGGGGGCAGATCGCGCCCTCCCACCCGGCGCGGCAGCCGCAGCATGGGCAGATGGCCGTTTTCGGCGGCGTAGAAAGTTTTGAGGTCGGGCGTGGCGGAGCCCAGCACCAGCAGGCCCCTGGTCTGGGCGATCCTGAACCAGGCTACTTCCTTGGCCTGGTAGGCCAGACTTTCATCCTGCTTGAAAGACCCGTCGTGCTCCTCGTCGAGCACAATGCAGGCCAGATGCGGCACAGGCAAAAAAAGGGCGGAACGCGTACCCACAACAACGCAGGGCGTGCCGGTTTGGGCCAGCTGTCTGAATGTGGCCTCGCGGCGTGCGGGCGACTGGTAGCCGTGGTAAAAAAAGAGCGGGGCGTCTGGCAGGGCGCATGTGGCATCGCGGCGCAGTTTATGGGCCAGCGCCACCTCAGGGGCCAGCAGCAGTATGCTTTTGCCCGCCGCCAGGCAGGCCTTGGCCAGCTCAAGATACACAGCGGTCTTGCCGCTGCCGGTCACGCCAAACAGCAGGCGGGAGGCTGCCTCGTCGGTTTGCAGGGCCTGCAGCATGCTCTCAAGCGCGGTCGCCTGGTCGTCGTTGAGCGTAAATGGCGGAGGGGGCGGCGGCAGCAGGCTTTGCTCCGTCGCGTCGATGCTGTCGTCGTCCAGCCCGTTGTCGCGGCAAAGATTGACATGCCCTGCCTCCAGCAGCGCGTGCAGAGCCGGAGCGACAGCCTGGCCCAGCGTTTGCGTAAGCCGCCTGCGGCTGACGCTGCCGTGCTGGTGCAGATACTCGAGAATTTCAATCTGCCGTTTGGCCGAGGGCCGCACCGGCCAGGGGGGATCGACCCGCAGCAGGCAAAATTCCTGACTGGCGGCGTCTGCTCCCGGCGGCAGCAGGCGGGCTTGCCCGTCGCACAGGGCCTGGGCCAGTTCCTGACGTTGCTCTGGCGTGGCCTCGCGGATGCGGGCCAGCGTCCATGCCGTGGCCTGACCGGCCTTGATGCTTCGCAGCCGCGCCCGGGCCAGCCGCAGCCCCTGCGGCAGTACGTGTCCCAGGATATGACCGGGATACAGGCCCTGACGCCGGGCCAGATCTTCGGCCAGCTCCAGCAGCCCCAGTGAGAGCAGGGGGGCGTTTTCCAGCGGCCAGCCAAGTTCTTTGCAGTCAACGCCTTTGGGGATGTCGGCTGTGGGGCTAAGGCGCAGTAGCACGGCCGCGCGCAGGGCGGCGCGCTCGCCCCTGCCCAGCGGCACGGCCACACGCAGGCCCGGCTGCCAGAAGTCAGCGGGAAATTCGGACGGCAGCAGATAGGTAAGACTGGCGTAAGGCGGGGTGAGCAGGGCGACTGTGGCGTACATATGGGGCAGAGTTACGCAATACGGCCCCAATGGCAAGCCTCCTCCGGCGAACCGGAGGAGGCTTTGGGGATCTGGTTATGCTCTGCTGGCTCTAGTGAAACTGCACAAAGTTTTTGAGCAGCTTCAGCAGATCGTAGCGCAGTTCTTCATCCTGCAGGGCAAAGTAGATGTTGGCGGTGAGAAACTCGGCCCAGTCGCCCGCGTCAAAGCGCATGCCGGACATGCGCACGGCCATCATGCCTCTTTCCTGGGCCATGGCCTGAAGGGCGTCGGTGAGCTGTATTTCGCCGCCGTGCCCTGGTTCGACTTTTTCAAGGTAGTCAAAAATGTCGGGTGTAAGCACATAGCGGCCAACAATGGCCATGCGCGAGGGGGCGTCCTCGCGGGCGGGTTTTTCCACCATGCTTTTAACGCGGAACACGCCGGGGGTCACCTCGTCGCCGTCGATGATGCCGTAACGGCTGACCTTCTCCCACGGCACTTCCATAACGCCGATGACCGGCATTTTTTTCCGCCATGGCCACTTCAATAAGCTGGCCGATGCCGGGCGCGCCGCCAAACATGAGGTCGTCGCCCACCATGATGGCAAATGGATCGTCGCGCACCAGCTCACGGGCGCACAGCACCGCGTGCCCAAGGCCCAGCTGGCGTTTTTGACGCACGGACATGATGTTGACCATCTCGGCCACTTTGCGCACCTCGGCCAGCTTGTCCAGCTTGCCGGCGCGTTCAAGCACGCCCTCAAGCTGCAGGTTGTAGTCAAAGTGGTCTTCGATGACGGTCTTGTCGCGGTTGGTGACAAAGATCACGTCTTCGATATTGGCGCGCTGGGCCTCTTCAACCACGTACTGAATGACGGGCTTGTTGTAGATGGGCAGCATTTCCTTGGGAATATTCTTGGTCGCAGGCAAGGAGCGGGTTCCCCAACCGGCCACGGGAATAACAACTTTACGAATATTCTTCATGCATACCTCCAAAGGGGGAGACGAATCAATTTGGACTGGCGTCAAGCCGTTGCAAACAATAAACGGGCTACGTCAATGCTGCAACGTGTCCGCCTGTCAAGATATCCGGTGTCGCCAGGGCGTCCTTGGGACAAAATCAGCGCAACTCTCGTTCTACCACAACAGCGAGGTCCTCGGCAAAGGTTTTGACTTTGTCGGGGTTTTCGCCCTCCACCATGACGCGGCAGAGGGATTCTGTGCCAGAGTATCGCAGCAGTACCCTGCCGCGTCCAGCCAGCTCCGCCTCGACCTTGGCGACGGCTTCGCCAATGGCGGGGCGCTCTTCAAAGGGCAGCCGTTTTTCCACACGCACGTTGATGAGCTTTTGCGGAAAGGGTTGAAGCCTGCCTGCCAGCTCAGAGAGGGGCTTGTCCTTTTCGCGCATGATGCGCAGTATCTGCAGGGCAGCCAGCAGCCCGTCGCCGGTGGTGCTGTACTTGTGGAAAATAAGGTGCCCCGACTGCTCGCCGCCCAGCATTGCGCCTTCGCGCCGCATGGCTTCCATGACGTAGCGGTCGCCCACCTTGGTGCGCAGCAGCGAGCCGCCGTGGTCTTTCATAAAAATTTCCAGGGCCATATTGCTCATGGCCGTGGCCACCAGCAGGTTGCCCGGCAACTCGCCCCGGGCCATCATGGCCTGAGCGCACATGGCCATGAGCTGGTCGCCGTCGATGATGTTGCCGTGCTCGTCCACCACGATGAGGCGGTCGGCGTCGCCGTCCAGCGCCAGGCCCACGTCGGCCCGCACTTCGCGCACCTTGGCCGCCACCAGCTCTGGGTAGAGGGAGCCGCAGTGCTCGTTGATGTTGGTTCCGTCTGGTTTGGTGCCAATGCGAAACACTTCGGCGCCCAGCTCTTCAAGTGCCAGAGGGGCAACCTTGTAGCTGGCCCCGTTGGCGCAGTCAACCACGATGCGCAGTCCCGAGAGCGTCAGCTGCGTGGGGAAGCAGCTTTTGGTGTAGACGATGTACCGCCCCCCGGCGTCTTCAATCTTGGTGGCGCGCCCCACGCCGCGCGCTTCGGGGTATGGCCACTTGAAGTCGGCATCAAGCACCATGGCGGAGATTTCGTCTTCCGTCATGTCGGGCAGTTTGTACCCCTCGGCGTCAAAAAATTTTATGCCGTTGTCATGAAAGGGGTTGTGCGAGGCGGAGATAACCACGCCAAGGTCAGCCCGCATGCTGCGGGTCAGAAAGGATATGGCCGGGGTGGGCAGGGGGCCGGTCATGATGACGTGCATGCCCGCGGCGCAAAGGCCAGCGGTAAGCGCTGATTCAAACATGTAGCCCGAAAGGCGCGTATCCTTGCCGATAACCACCTTGTGCTGGTGGTCGCCGCGCCGAAAGCGCACGCCCGCCGCCAGACCAAGCCGCAGGGCCACATCCACGGTCATGGGGGCGATATTTACCGTGCCGCGTAGCCCGTCTGTGCCAAAAAGACGCTCAGCCATGAAATCTCCTTACCAGAGTATGCGTTCACGCTGCGCTTTCACGCTTGCATCAAGGTGCCGGGGCAGCGCTTTGTTTTTGTGCCGCGGTAATCGCCACAGGGCGCAACGGCGGTTTGCAGCCATCGGGCGGGACCGTAATGTCCCTGCCGCGAGGTGACAATCTATTTCTTTTTTCTTGTTACCGTAACTTCTTCCGTAACGGGGTTCAAGAGAGTCATGCCTTCCGGCAGCTTAAAGCGCAGGGGCACCTTGACGCTCTCGCCAGGCGGAATATCGGGGGTGATGAGCGAAACTTCCATCTCGCCCAGATAATGGCTGTTTTTGGCCAGTGCGTCGGGCACCTCTACCAGGACCGCTATTTCATCGGGCTCCACGATAAAGAATGGTCTGTTTTCCTTGGCGAGCTCAACCTTGCAGCGGCGCGACACTACTGTTCTGCCGCTGGTGATGGTGTACTGCACCTTGACCGAAGGCGGGTTGGCCGTGACCATGCCCGGAGTGTCCAGGGTGATGGTCTGGTGCACGGTTGTGCCTGCGGCCTTGGGGTCAAGCATGATGGTCAGGGGCACGCTTGATATGGCCGAAACGACAGACTCCGGCCCGCGCAACGCCACCGTAGCCGGGGTCACGCTGACGTTTTCCACGGTCAGGGCGCCGCCGCGCAGGGGCGAATCGACGACGGCCCGCACGGGTACGCTGCGCTCCTGCAGGTTGTCGGCCTTGACCACAATGCGGGGCGGCTGCACGTCGATGAGTTCAAACGCGCGAAACCCCGCCCCCAGATGCTCTGCCGACAGAGGTACGATAGTGGTGCCTCTTTTGATGGTAGACAGGTCGACGGCCTGAATAATCTTGCGCTGCGTAACCGAGCGCAGCAGGGTTTCCGGCCCGCGCAGGCGCACAACAGCCTTGTTGATGAGACCGTCCGTCACTACCAGATTGGCGGGAATGCCAAAATAATCCAGGTTTACTTCGATCTGCGCTTCCAGCCGGTCGCGCACGCTTACCATGTACCACATGCTCACGGCTATGAACACCGCCAGCAGCATGGAAAGCAGATGCGGCGGGCGGCGCGAGGGATCAGAGGATTTCATCAAGCACCTGCCTGAGGCGTGAAGCGTCAAGGGCCCGCATAAGCTCGCCCTTGAGCGCCACGGAAATTTCGCCCCGTTCTTCAGAAACAACAATCACCACGGCGTCGCTTTCGCGTGCGATACCCAGGGCCGCGCGATGCCGTGTGCCAAAATTCTGCCCTTTTGCTTCCGCCAGGGGCAGTATGCAGGCGGCAGCGGTTATTCTGCCGCGGCTGATAACCACCGCGCCGTCGTGCAGCGGAGCCTTGGGGTAAAAGATATTCATGAGCAGCTGTCGCGACAGTTGCGCGTCAACGCGAACACCCTCGCGTTTGATCATGTCGCCAAGGCGCATGCTGCGTTCGATAACAATCAGTGCGCCCACACGCAGGCGGGCCATCTCGACGCATGCGGTCACCACCTCTTCCACGCCGACGTCTTTGAGCTTGGAGCGGCGAAATATCGGGCGTGCGCCCATCTCGCCCAAGGCCTGACGGATGTCGGCCTGAAAAATAACCACAATGAGGATGAACAGGGAGCTAAAGATGTGCTGCAGCAGCCATGTGAGGGTGTAAAGCCCCATGGCGTTTGAAAAAAAGTACAGCAACGTCAGCAGGCCCAGCCCCGTAAGGACTGTCAGCGCCCGCGAACCGCGCAACATCTGGATGACCTGGTACAGCAGAATGCTGACCACGGCGATGTCCATAATGTCGCGCCAGTCTATGGCAATATGGTCAAACACGGTGTGTTCCTTGCAGCAATGTGTATCGGGCAACCGCAGCGCACAGTCTTGGGCGGGGCACTGCAACATGTCAGCGCAGGGCAACGTGCAGGCCTCGTGATGCGCAGCGATTTCTCCATTTGTCAGGCGGCGGCTCGGGCGAGCATCCCGTGCGGAGCAGAGCCGGGTTTAGCGGGTCCGTCTGCCTTAGCCGTTTTTTGCGCGTTCCTTTTCCTGGTACATGGCGGCGTCCGCACAGGAGAGCAGGGCGTCTGCTGTTTGGGCATCGTCAGGGTATACGGCCCGTCCCATGCTGAACGTGATGGGGCCGGGAATCTTCTGCGAGGGCAACCCATTGGCAAGAGCCTTGCGCATGCAGTCAAAGGCGACCTCGTCGCGTTTCGAAACCGGGGGGCCGCTGAGCAGAAGTATAAACTCGTCGCCCCCGATGCGTCCCAATATATGGGTCAGATGGGCGTGAGCGCGCACGACCTCTGTGAAGAGTTGCAATACTCGGTCACCGGCCTCATGTCCATAGGTGTCGTTGATGGCTTTAAAATTATTTAAATCAATGTAATATAATACGAATTTACTTTTTGGCGCAGAGGTTATACGGCGCTGCAGCTCGTCAAACAGTCCTCGCCTGTTAAGCGCCCCTGTAAGGGGGTCACGATAGGCGATGGCTTCAAGATAGGTGCGTATGCCGGAGAGGTCATGGTTTCGCTGCACAAGACCGGAGAGAAACAGGCTCAGAAGTATGCTCAGGGCAACATAAAGCCATGTCTCAAGCGAGGTGTACCATGCCTCGTTTGAAGCAACGCGGATGAACCATCTGGCGTTGAGGATGTTTACCGGCACTTCGATGCTGACAGGCCCGCTCTCTGACTTGATGTTGCCGACAATCAGACGTTTTTCGTCGGGTTGGGGGCAGGCTCGCCACAGGCCAAAGGCCATGTTCATGTTGCCAAGCATATAGAGGTCTGAGGCGGCCAGCACCTCGGGAAAGCGCAAAAAAATGGCGGCCGTGCCCAGTATCTGGCGTGGCCCTGCCCATCGTTGAGATACAGGGACAAGCGTCCCACAAGGGCGGCCCCTCCGTTCGGCAGGGTAACCGGACCGGCCAGAGTAAGCCGGGGCGCGTGGCGCGCCGTGACGGCCTCGTTGCTGCCAAGGCTGCCGGAAAGCATGTCCTGTCCCACAAGCATGCTGTTTGCCGGGTCGCAGGGAAACACCGCATTGATGATGCCGTCGGGGGCCAGCGCAAAGGCCTGAACGATGCTGTCGTCGCGCAGGGCGGCAGCCACGCGCTCAAATTCCACAATATGGCCGTCACGGTCCACGGCAAGAGCGCCGAGCGCTTCAACCTTATAGACAAGGCGTTGCAGTTCGTTGTGCAGAGCATCGCGTTGCGCGCGGGCGATGCTTTCAAGCTTGATCCGTTCAACCTGCTCTTTGCGGTCGACCAAAACCCAAGTCAATAGTAGGTTTACTGTCAGCGTCAACAGCAAGATGCCGAAAAAAGGGCGAGTTGTAAAAAAACGCACCATTCAAACAGGCTCGCTAGGTTGACGGTTGATATTCAGCAGGCCCGCAGCGCCATGGCCACAGTCATGGCCTGGCGGGCGGCCGCCACATCATGCACCCTATGCCAGTAAATACCCTTTTCGCGCAGCATGGCGGTGGCGGTGGCGGTAGCCAGACCCCGCTGCTGCGGCGGCAGGCCCAGAAGGCCGCCAAAAACGGACTTCATGGAAAGCGCCATAAGCACTGGCCGCCCAAGGGAGAGCCAGTCTTGGGGATGTGCCAGCAGGGCAAGGTTGTGCTCAAGCGTTTTGCCAAAGCCTATGCCGGGGTCAAGAATTATGCGGTTTTCCGGCAGCCCGGCTCGCACCAGGCGCGACATCTCGCGCTCAAAAAACTGCAGCACCTCGCGGCGCACATCGGCGTACTGCGGGTTGCGCTGCATGGTTTGCGGTCGCCCCTGACTGTGCATGAGCACATAACCGGGTTTGTACTGCACGAGCACGTCCAGCAGCTCCGGGTCAAAGGCGCAGGCGGAAATATCGTTGATGATGGCCGCCCCCATGTTCAGCGCGGTTGCTGCGGTGGCTGCATGATAGGTGTCAACGGAGACGACGGCTCCGGGAGCGTTGCGACGCAACCCGGCGAGGATCGGCAGCAGACGTTCCGTCTCCTGCTGGGGCGGCAGCTCGGCGGCGCCTGGGCGGGACGATTCCGCCCCAAGGTCAAGAATGTCCGCTCCCTGATCAAGCAGGGACAGGGCATGGCTGATGCCGGGCAAGGGGCCGTTGTGGCGGCCGCCGTCATAAAAGGAGTCGGGCGTCAGGTTTACTATGCCCATAACGCCAAAGGGGGAGGGCGTCTTTAACGCCCGCCCCCCAAGAATATGCCAGCCTGCGCTCTCGCAAGGAGAGACGTGGCGATTGCTATCGATCATTTTCGTTACTGCTGTTCCGGCCAGTTTCGTTTGAACCGGCAGCAGAGTCAGAAGCTGTGCCGTCGGGTTGTTTTTCCACCTGAGCGCCGGTGTCGGGCTCAATGACAAAGTCCGCTCCGGGCTTGGCGGTTTTGGAGGCCTTGGTGTTGGTGGTCACCGGCTTTCCGTTGCTGTCCATCGGGGGCAGCTCCTGATTGTCCATCAGCAGTTCAAGGTCTTCGCCCGTGATGGTCTCGCGGTCAAGCAGGGCCTTGGCAATGCGGTGCAGGGCGTCAAGGTTTTCCTCAAGCAGCTTGCGGCAGCGGCTGTGCGCGTCTTCCACAATGCGCTTTACTTCCGAGTCGACCAGACGGGCTGTGTCTTCGCTGAAGTTTTATTCTGCACCCACTCGCGGCCGATAAATACTTCTTCACCGGTTTCGCCGATGGCAAGCGTGCCCACGGCTTCGCTCATGCCCCATTCGCACACCATCTTGCGGGCCATGCGGGTGACACGCTCGATGTCGTTGGAAGCGCCGGTGGTTATGTCTTCAAAAATGATTTCTTCCGCCACGCGGCCGCCCAGCAGCACCACAAGGTTGTTGCGCAGGAACGTGCGGGAGTAGCCGTGGCGGTCTTCTTCCGGCAGTTGCATGGTAACGCCCAGGGCACGGCCACGCGGGATGATGGTGACCTTGTGCACAGGGTCGGAGCCAGGCAGCAGGCGGGCCGCAAGAGCGTGGCCGCCTTCGTGGTAGGCGGTGATGCGCTTTTCTTCCTCGGAGAGGATAAGACTGCGGCGCTCGCGACCCATGAGAACTTTGTCCTTGGCATACTCGAAGTCGTGCATGTCCAGACGGTCCTGATTGAGCTTGGCGGCCTGAAGGGCAGCCTCGTTGACCAGGTTTTCCAGATCCGCGCCGGAGAAGCCCGGTGTGCCGCGAGCCAGCACTTCCAGATCCACGTCGCCAGCAAGGGGCGTACGCTTGGTATGCACTTCAAGGATACGGCGGCGGCCGCGCAGGTCGGGCGTGGGAACCATAACCTGGCGGTCAAAGCGGCCAGGGCGCAGCAGGGCAGGGTCAAGAACGTCAGGGCGGTTGGTGGCGGCAATAAGGATAACGCCCTCGTTGCTTTCAAAGCCGTCCATTTCCACCAGCAGCTGGTTCAGAGTCTGCTCGCGTTCGTCATGCCCGCCGCCGAGGCCTGCGCCGCGCTGGCGGCCAACAGCGTCAATTTCGTCAATAAATATGAGGCAGGGAGCGTTTTTTTTGCCCTGCACAAAGAGGTCGCGCACGCGCGAAGCGCCCACGCCCACAAACATTTCAACAAAGTCAGAGCCGGAGATGGAAAAGAAGGGAACCCCGGCCTCGCCCGCAACGGCTCGCGCCAGCAGGGTTTTACCCGTGCCGGGAGGGCCCACGAGCAGCACGCCCTTGGGGATGCGCCCGCCAAGGCGCGTAAATTTTTTGGGGTTGGAAAGAAATTCCACCACTTCCGACAGTTCGTCCTTGGCTTCGTCAACGCCGGCCACGTCGGCAAAGGTAACGCGGGCGCTGTCCTGATTGAGCAGGCGCGCTCGCGAGCGGCCAAAGCTCATGGCCTTGCCGCCGCCGCCCTGCATCTGGCGCATAAAGAAAATCCACACGCCCACGAGCAGCAGCATGGGAAACCACGAAACCAGCAGGGTCATATACCAGGGTTGCTCTTCAGGCGGTTCGGCCTTTACCTCGACTTTTTTTTCAATAAGGCGGTTTACCAGACCGAGATCCTGCGGCGCATACGATTGCACAGTCTTGCCGTCAGAGGTCCTGCCGGTAAGCGTATGGCCCTGAATGGTCACGGACAAAAGCTGTCCGTTGTCCACCTGACTGAGAAAATCCGAGTAGGGCACCCGCTGGGTTATCCCCTGCGGCTGCTGGAACATATTGAAAAGCATGACCATCGCCAGGACAATTATTGCCCATAGCATCAGGTTGCGACTTATCTGATTCAACACTGCCTCCGTTACGTTTTCCGCGCGCGGGGGCGCACGGCCAGGCCGGATATATGGCCAGCACAGCTACGAAAATACTACCTGCATGCGGCCGGTGTCAAATGTTCGTAAGCATTTGCGGCCCATTGTTGCAGGCGTTTCGGCTGAGCCTGCCTTGTTCAATATAATGCACAAAATGTGATTGGCAATGGAGCAACAACCGTGCATGAGTCAATGCGTCCGTTGGCCTGGGGCAACCCGCCCCACTGCGGCTTTCAGCGCCATGTGGCGCCAGGCGGCTGCTCGCGCCCCTTGCGGGCGGCGGGCTTTTACCCTATGGTGCGCCCATGCGGAGACGTTTCGTCACCGGTGTGGCGCCCGGTCTTCAAAACCGGTGGCAGGCCTTGCGGTCTGTGGTAGGTTCGACCCCTATACGTCTCCGCCATTACCTACCAGCACGTTTGCCTGCGGGCATACTTTTTCCCCGGCTTGTCCGGGGCTTTTTTTGCCGCGCGCATGGGCTCTGTTCAGTTGGGGGCCAGCCTGTTGTCAGGCTGGCCCCCTGTTGTTGCTATTTTTCTGATTTTTCTTGTGGCTCGAGCGCAAGTGCAGGCGCATGGGAGCATGGGTGATGCCAAATATCTTGCGCAGCGCGCGTTCGAGATAGCGGGTATAGCTTTCGGGCACGCGGTCGGCGTCGCTCACAAAGCACACAAAGGTCGGCGGCGCGGTTTCTGCCTGGGTAAGATAAAAGAACTTGGCCCTCACGCGTTTGACCACGGGGGGCTGGTGCTTGTCGAGCACTTCTTCCATGGCGCGGTTGAGCTTGCCAGTGGGGACGCGCACTCTGCATTCTTCGTGAATCTGCGCCGCCAGAGGCAGAATTTTTTTCAGGCCCGTCCCCTTGAGGGCGGAGACGTTCAGAATCGGCACATGCGGGCAAAAGGCCAGCATCTCGGCCACGTTCTTTTTAAGCCTGTCCAGCGATTCGCGGGGGGCCAGGTCGCATTTGTTGATCAGCACCATAAAGGGCGTCTTGCGTGTATTGAGCATGTCCATGAGGCGCTTGTCCTGCTGGCTCACGCCTTCGGCGGCGTCGAGGGTCAGCAGGGTCACGTCGGCCTTGGTGCTCGACTTGATGGCCGAGTTGACGGAGTATTTTTCCACGCTGTCGGTAATCTTGGTGCGGCGTCGGACGCCAGCCGTATCTACAAATACGTAGTCGCGGTCGCCGCGACGAAAGCGCACGTCCACGCTGTCGCGGGTGGTGCCCGCCACGTCGGAAACGATCATGCGCTCCGTGCCCGAAATGGCGTTGATGAGCGATGATTTTCCCGCGTTGGGGCGGCCCAGCATGGCCAGCTTGAGGGTCGGCGGGGCCGGTGGCTCGGTGGAGGTCTTTTCGGGCAGCATTGCTACCAGTTCTTCCACCAGGGCAGTGATGTTGTGCCCGTGCTCGGCGGAGACCGCCAGCAGGGGAAAGCCCAGCGCGTGGAATTCGGCCATGTGCTCGTCTTCGCGTTCCACGCCGTCGACCTTGTTGACCACGCAGAGTGTGGGCAGGCCCTTGCGGCGTATATGGGCCGCAAGGTGCTCGTCCAGCGGCAGCAGGCCGTCGCGTCCGTCAACCACAAAGGCCACGGCCGCGGCATCGACAAGAGCCACTTCGGTTTGCGCAAGTATGTCGCGCTCAAAGCCGCGGATGCCCTCGGGGCCTTCCACCACGGCGGCATGGGCGTCAAGCGTGATGCCGCCCGTATCCACAATGCCAAAGACCGGAGTGTCCCTGCGGCGTACTACGCCGTCCATGCGGTCCCGGGTGATGCCGGGCCGGTCATGGGTGATGGCCCGGTTGCTGCGGATAAGCCTGTTGAACAGGGTGGACTTGCCCACATTGGGGCGGCCCACCAGAATGACGCGGGGCAATGTATCTGCCATAGGAATACCTTAGTGTGCGCCTGGGCAGGCCAGGCGAGATGCGTGCGTGAAGCGGAGTGCGCCGTCATGGGGCCTTGCGCTCCGACAGAAGGAAAGCGCCACGAAGCGCTGTGCTTTCTGCGGCGGCTGGCGTGCATCGCCGGGCAAGTTGCCCTGGCGGCCAGTGACAGTTGGGTTTTATGGACGGTTTTTACTGGCGTAAAAATTTATTAGTAGCACTTTGTTCCGCCAAAGGGAAGGCCCCACACCCGTCCCCGTGCTGCGGGGCGGATGCGGTAGTAACAGGATCGGGCAAATCCGTCAGCGCATGTTCGCCAACCCAGGACGGCAGACACGAAAAAATGCGTCCGCATGGCATGGTCACGCGCAGGGCGTGCAGCATCAGGCCTTCCGGTTGCGGATTTTTTTTGTCCGCTCCGCTGGCGCGGGCAGGGGCGGGCAGAGCATAAGCCCCCCGCGGCACATGGCGGCGCGGCGCGGCCCCGTACTTGGGGTCGCCCAGCACGGGATGCCCCATGGCCGCCAGCTGTACGCGTATCTGGTGCGTGCGGCCTGTCAGCAGGCGCACGAGCAGCAGGCTTTGGCTCTGCGCGACGCGCAGGGGGCGCACCAGGCAGAGGGCCTCGCGGCTGTTGGGCTCGCCCGGCGCGGCAATGCGTACCTTTTCATAGCCCTGGGCGCTGTCCTTGCGCAAAAAATGGCGCAGAAGCTGTGTTTCCTCACAGGGCCAGGCCCCTTGCACCCAGACCACGTATTCCTTGGCCAGCTCGCCTGCGCGCAGGGCCTCCTGGGCCTTGGCCAGCGCCTCGTAAGAGGCCGCCACCAGCAAAACGCCAGATGTTTCCTTGTCCAGCCGGTGCACGGGCACGGGCCGAAACGGCGCATCGGTAAAATAGGCGGCAAGGCGTGAGCTGAGGCTGTCCTCATGCCCGGTGCCGGGATGCGTGGGCAGCCCCGCAGGCTTGTTGAAGGCCCACAGATATCCGTCCGTGCCGATCATGGGCGGCAGGGGGGGCGAACCGGCATTGCCTGAGGCGGGCTCGTTGATCGGGGGCTGCTGATCGCCTGGTGTTGTGCCTGTTTCCCGCCAGTTTAAAGGCAAAGGGAGGCAGGCGGACGATGTCGCCAGCCTGTACGCGGGCAAAGGGTTTGCACCGGCTGCCGTTAATGCGCACCTGACCAGTGCGCACCCAGCGGTGAAGCAGGGTGGGGGGCAGGTTCAGCCGCCTTTGCAGGAACTGTAACAACTTTTGGCCGCTTTCGGTCTCCTGCACCACAGGCTGTTCAAGCACTGTATGGGTGCCTGTTCCTGTGGCAGAGCCCTGGGCCTGCGTAGGGGGAGGGTTATCTTCCGACATGCGGATACTTTGGCGTAAAGCCAGCCGTGCGTCAAGGGCATGAGGCGGCAGCGGGGGCCCCGCGTAGGGGGTGCCGCGTTACAGATACCTGCTATCGTTCAAGGAAACTCTTGTATTGGTGCGGTTTTCAATCCATGTTTTGATCTGCTGCCGTGTTTTTGTTCTTGTAGTAAGCTTGTGGCGCAGCATGCTTCTGTCCGCCTCCAACCATGGCAGCGGCGATGGTGGTCTGCATGTTTTCGGCGCAGGCCGAGCCCATGGCCAGCAGTACAGGGGTGTGCCCCAGGTTTTCGTTATGCTGGTCAAAGCGGCGCATAAGTGTAAACACGATTTCGGCCACGGTCTGCCAGGTTGCAGCCGGGCAAGAGCACCGCGTACTCATCGCCGCTCATGCGCGCCACGCAGGCTTCGGAATCAATACCGCCGCGAAGCAGCAGGGCCGCCTGACAGAGCACGGCATTGCCCTCCTCGTGGCCGAGGTGGTCGTTGATCATCTTGAGCCCGTTGATGTCGGCCGCTATCACCCCCACAGGCCGTACGGCCCGCTGCTCCATATCATCAACAGCCATGGTAAAAAACGTGCGGCTGCGCAACCCGGTTAGCGGATCGTTGCGCACAAGGTCTTCAAGGTGCGCCCTGTCGGCCTGGCTGGCGCTGATGTCGGTGTGCAGGCCCACCACTCGGGTGGCCTGGCCGCGGGTATCTCTTGCGTGACGTTGCCGCGTCCGAGAATCCAGGCCCAGGTGCCGTCCGCCCTGCGCATGCGGTAGGTGCATTCAAAGGTGTCGCCGTGCGCAGGCGAGGCGATGATGTCTTTTTGAATGGGCACCACATGCGCGTAGTCTTCGGGGTGGATTTTTTCTTCCCAAGATTTCAGGGTAGCCGGAAACGACTCAGGGGTGTAGCCCAGCATTTCGATGTAGCGGGGGCTGTAATAAACCGCGTTTGTGACTGCGTCCCAGTCCCACAGGCCGTCGCCGGAAGCATTGAGCGCCAGCATGAGGCGGGCATGGTCCTGCGTCGCGTGCGGCGTGGGGAGCTGCAGCATGGAAAACCGAGCTGACGGCAAAGATTGGCAGCTTGCCGTTCAAGGGCGCTTATACAGCCCACCAACCCGTTCGGCCCGGCCCAGTCCGTTGCGCGAGAGCGTTACCAGCTGGGTGCGCGCCTCAATGGTTTTGAGCGGAAAGCACAATTCTACATACGCGCCGATGTGCCCTTCAATAAACTGTTTGTAAGGGACATCTGCAGGCCCTCCCGTTTTTCCTCCAGGCAGGCGGAAAGAAAGTCCTCCATGCAGCGCGGCTGCCTCTCCAGGCAAATTATGCGCTGTGCGCCCTGGCTGAAGTAGAGCTGGTCAGAACGCACATGCCATTCCCACATGGCATCGTGAGTGTCCAGTTCGATAAGGGGCTGATGCGGAGAAAATGGAAGTATTCGCATGAAAATCCTTGGGGGCAGGATTTGGGCTTGCAACATAAAAGCTCTATGCGCTGGTATATGCCTATGCGCAAGAGAATACTTCGGCTCAGAAAAAATAGCTAGCGAGAATTTTATATACAGGGATAGATAAAAACTGTGGTTGATGCGATGAGAATGTGCAAAGCGCACAAAATTGCGCATTGCGCAAAAGGCGACATGGCGGCTTAGTGCTCGTGCGGCTCGTTGCCCAACGGGTGGGCGTGCATGTGCGCGTGGGCAAAAGAGGGTGCGCAGGCGCTCAGGCGATTGTGCGCGATGGTGAGGTACTGGGTAGAGGTCTGGGCCAGAAAATCCCAGTCGTGAGAAATTGTTATGCGGGCGGTGTCAAGGCTGCCCAAAATATCAATGATGCGCTGGCGGGCTTCGTTGTCCAGACCGTTTGTGGGTTCGTCAAGCAGCAGGGCCTCGGGCTGCATGGCCATAACGGCTGCCAGCGATACAAGTTTTTTTTCGCCGCCCGAGAGGCGGTGCGTGAGGCGGTTTTCAAAACCCGCAAGGCCCAGATTGCGCAGGGTTTCCACGGCGCAATCCTTGGCGTCGTCAGCGGAAAGCCCTAGGTTCAGTGGCCCGAAGGCCACATCCTCGAGCACCGTGGGGAAAAAACAGCTGGTCCTCGGCGTGCTGCAGTACAAAGCCAACCTTGCAGCGCAGGTCGTAAAAATCTTTTTCGTCCCGCAGGGGCGCACCATGAAACAGCACCTGGCCGCTCTGGGGCCGGGCCAGCCCGGTTATGCACCTGAACAGCGTTGTCTTGCCGCTGCCATTGGGGCCGTAAAGGCCGATGCGCTGACCGGGCTGCAGCGAAAAATCCACATCGCAAAGCACCTGACGCACCGCCCCGCTGCGTCCGTAGCTGAAGCAGACGCCCTCAAGGCTGAAAATGGCCGCGTGGTGATGGTGATCAGACATTGAGGCCTCCCAGGCATTCAACTGCGATTATTCCCGCCATGCAGACCAGCAGGCCCAGGGCAAAAAGGCCGTCGCCCGTTTGCGCCCTAAATGTGGTCACTGACCTGAAATGGCCGGAAAACCCCCGCAGAACCATGGCCTCGCGCACGCGCAGAGAGCGCTCGTAACTGCGCACCAGTAAAAGGCCAAGCAGGGATGCAAGGGTGCGGTAGGTGTGCATGTTGGTGCGCGAGCGAAAGCCGCGCAGACGTGCCGCCACAAGCAGCGTGCGCCACTCCTGGGCGATGACGTGCACGTATCGGGCCGTGAACAGAAAGAGAAAGACAAGCTTGGGGGGGCAGTGCAGCCTCTCAAGGGCATGCCCGGCGGTGGGGGCGTTCATGGTGGCGACCAGCGCCAAAAACGCGCAGGCGATGGCATTGGATTTTATGCTCACCAGCAGGGCAAGCCGCACGCCCTCGGCACTTACGGCAACAAACCCCCACTGCGCCAAAGGCGTGCCCGGCGTGGTCAGCGGGGTAACGCACCACAAAAAAAGCACAAAAACGTTAATGGCCCCCAGGCGCTGCAGCAAGGGGCGAAGCGGAGGATTGGCCGCAGCCAGCAGGGTTAGCCCCAGGGCCAGACCAAAACAGCAGGCGGCAATGGTGTGCAGCAGCGATATGCAAAGGGCAAGCCCCCCTGCGCAGGCCATGCGGACACGGGGGTCAATGCGCTGAATGAGCGAGGGACGTACAAAGGGCTGGTCAAACACTCCAAGCATTTACCCCCGACGTCCCTTGAAGTAAAGGGCAACGCCCGCCAGTCCCACCAGCCAGCCGATGCCGCCAAAAATTTCGGTAAACCCGGGGCGCGCCACGCGCATTTCGGCAAGTTCCTTGCGGATGGGGCCAAGCTTGGCGTCCAGCGACGCGTTGACGATACTTTGCACCTCTGCGGCGCTGAGGCCCGCAGCTGCCGTGCCCACAGCCTGCGCCCCGGTCTGGGGCTTGCCTGCAGGGCTCGCCTGTGCTGGGGAGGGGCCTGCTGCCGCGGTCGTGGCCGTTGCGACTGCAGGTTGCGCCGATGCCTGCACTGAGGTCAGTTCTGCCGCCTCCATGGTCCATTCGTTCTGGTGGCCTTCGCCCGCCTTGACGACAAGCCGCAAACCGTGCGCCTTGCCCTCGGCGGGGATGGGAAAACGGAAACCGCCCTCGTCGTCGGTGTTGCCCTCAAGCAGTTTTGCGCCTGTGGCTGCGTCATAGACGGCAATCTGGCCCTGCCTGACCTTGTTGCCGCCGCTAAAACCGCATTCGGCAATAATCTGGTCGCCTTCTGTCCATGCAAAAATATTGACCCTGTGGGCAAAAGCCCTGTCTGCCGTCGTCAGGGCGAAAATCATGACAAGTACGGGCAGCAGCGCAAATAACGCGTATTTTGACGCTGTGCGGATGCAGATACGATGCATGTAAACTCCTGGCCGTCTCAAGCTGCGGTGAGGTGCAGCATTTCCGGGCGTACCCTGGCGATAAAACCCACGGTAATCATGGTAATAAGCCCCTCGGCCAGCATGATGGGCAGATGGGCCAAAAACAGCAGCCGCGCAGCTGTGGCAAAGCCTTCTTCGCTAAAGGCCAGAGCACAGGCTGTAAGCAGGCCCGCGCCCATGACGCCCAGCGCGCCGCCGCAGAAGGCGGCGACCTTTTGCCCTGTGGGGGAGGGCCAGGCCCGGTTTAGGCCCCGGTATATGCAGCCCGCTACCACGCCCGAAAAGGCCATGGTGAACGTGTTGACGCCCAGCACCACAAGCCCGCCAAACTGGAACAGCAGCGCCTGCAGGGCCAGCGCCGCAAGTATGGCCGGAAAGGCCGCCCAGCCAAGCAGCACTCCCAGCAGGCCGTTAAGGATAAGATGGGCGCTGGCCAGGCCTATGGGAACATGGATAAGCGAGCCGACAAAAAAGGCCGCAGCCAGAATGGCCACCGTCATCAGGCGGTCGTAATCGAGCTTTTTCAATCCAATAGCTGTTCCGGCGGCGGTAAGGGCGTACCCGGTTGCAAGTACGGCGGGAGAAAGAACGCCTTCGGCGATGTGCATGGTCAGTCCTTTGTTTGGTCTGTCCGCTAGCGCAGAGGCCGAACCGGAAAGGGGCAGATTCCGGTTCGGCCGTGATCAGCCTTTTCAGGCATGATGCTTACTTGGTTTTGGGAGCGGCAAAATTCACCCACATCACGGCGCCAAGTTCCACTTCCTTGGCTTCGCCCTTGTATTCCATCTTTTCAGCGGAGGTGCTCAGGGCTGCAAAGCCCCACCACCCGGCCCATGGAATACCAACGGTAAAGATGCCGTTTTCGTCAGCCTTGACGACCTGGGTTACAAAAAATTCGTTGGGGGCGGTATGGGCCTTGCCCTTGTTGTAGCATTCGACTTCCACGTCCGCGCCAGCAACAGGCTTGCCGTCAAGCAGCACGCGACCGCGAAAAACATTGCCGGTATAGTTGGCAAAGGGGCGGGTAAGGGGCACGATTTCCGTTTTGAGGCCAAGGGGGGCGTCCCATCCTTCTTCTTCACCAAAGGCGGCCACCACGGTCTTGGTGTAGTGGACAATGAACTTGTCTTCCGCCGGTTCAAAGTAGGGCGCGGGCTCCACGGCAAACTGGTACACGCCGGGCTTTTTGATGCCAAAGGTGGTTTGCCATGCCTTGTGGCCCAAAATTGTGGCGGGTTTGAGCGCGGGCTTGAGGTCCTCGGTCTTGCCGTCATGGGTTACCGTAGCTGCGGCAGGGGCGGCCATATCCATGCCCTGCATTTCCATGGGATGGGCAAAGGAAATCTCCAGCTGTACGTTGGCGTCCTTTTTGTCCGTAACCGTTGGCGTGGACGGAATAACCATGCCGAAGTGGGCCTGGGCCTGTGTCGTCAGCACAAGCAGCAAGGCAAGGCTGGCGCAGCAAGATTTCCACATAAAAAGCTTCCTGTTGTTGAGGTGGTGGGGTTGCCGCAATGTCATGACGTGCTGGTTGTGTAGTAACAAAAAAAATAAAAAGGTAGCAAGTTATTTTTTCGGGACGCCGGGTCATTCTTGCGCTTCATCTGCAAGCTGGGTACGATGTGGCAGTCAGATGGCAGACCTCGCCTGCCGGGTTTGACAGACAGCAGGTTGTTTTGTTTTGGTTTGCTGAGCGCGCGCAGCTTCCCCCTGGCGTTCAGAGCGCCCGCCAACTGGCGGGCGCGGGATGTGCCCCCCGGCCCCGAGTTATGCTTGGGTGCGTTGAGTGCACGGCATTTAAGCATTGGGAGACAGTATGAAGCGTTGCGTTGTCATACAGCATGTGGCTTTTGAAAATCTGGGCGTGTTTGCGCAGCCCCTCGAAGAGGCGGGGTTCGCCATCAGCTATGTGCAGGCTGGGGTTGTGCCCCTGACGCACGAGCTGTGGAAGGACGCTGATCTGGCGGTTATTCTGGGCGGCCCCATCGGCGTGTATCAGGACGATCTGTATCCCTTCCTTACGGAAGAAAAGGCGCTTGTGGCTGGCAGGCTTGCCTCTGGGCGGCCCCTGTTGGGCATTTGCCTCGGGGCGCAGCTCATGGCCAGCGCCCTGGATGCCGATGTGTACCCCGGTGCCGCCAAGGAAATTGGCTGGGGACGGGTTGAGCTGACCCCTGCGGGCGTCAGCGGCCCCCTGGCGGAGCTCGCAGGCGCGCCCGTACTGCACTGGCACGGAGATACCTTTGACCTGCCGCGGGGCTGCGATCTGCTGGCCTCGACGGCCATAACGCCGCATCAGGCTTTTCGTCCCGGGCCGGGGCAGCTTGCCCTGCAGTTTCATGCCGAAATGGACGCGGTCTTTATGGAGACCTGGCTTGTGGGCCATTGCTGCGAGCTTGGCGTTAACGGGTTTGATCCTCGCGCCATCAGGGAGGACGCCAAAAAACTGGGGACGCAGGCGCGAGTCGCCGGGCAGGCCTTTATGCGGCGCTGGCTTGCGGAAGAGGTTCGCTAACGCGCCGCATTCAGGTATGAGCGCGGACGCACGGCAGGAGAATGCCCATGAGCGGCTCCCTTCTCAATATCACCATCCCTGTGTTCAACAGGTATCACCTTACCCAAAAAACACTGCTGGCCCTGCGCAAAACAGCGCCCGGCATCCCTTTTGCGATTACGGTGGTAGACAACGGCAGCGAGCCTGCCCTGCGTGAACGGCTGGTGGAATTCCGCACCAGCGGGCTTATCGACAATCTTTTTTTGCTGCCGCGCAACATGGGCGTATCGTGCGCCTGCAATATCGGCTGGCGCGCTGTAGACGCGCAGTATTACATGAAGCTGGACAACGATATGGTGGCCACGACGCCCCACTGGCTTGAAATATTTTCAGGCTGTGGGCGCACGGCAACCCCTTGTCCATTGTGGGGCCGATTTTTGAAGAGCAAAAGCTGACGGGCGATCCCGGCACAGCTCCACACGCCCGACGGCATTCTTGGCATCTGCCATGGCAATGTGCCGGGGGGCGCTACCATCATCCCCAAGCCAGTGTCCGACACCATCGGCTACTGGAGTGAAGATTACGGCCTTTACGGCGCGGACGACGGCGATTACGGGGCCCGGCTCGAATGCGCGGGCATACCGCAGTACTGCTACGACGTGGGCCATTTTTTTGAACACTGCGGCTGCTTTGACAATTCGGAGTACGAAGACACGGAGCTGGACAAGAGCCGTGAGCACGGGCTGCTGTTCAATGATCTGGACGGCGGCGTGGGCATGTTTTTGGTCAACTACTACCTGTACAACATGTGCGTGCGCAACTGGAAGATACCCCTGCGCTACCGCATCAAGGATATGGACGGCTACAACGTCGTGCTTGAGGAAGACCCCGCCTACGAACCCGTCAAGGTGGCCCTGCGCCGCAGCAAAGAGCTGATCGACAACCTCAGGGCAGCCGACCGCAACAATGACCTGTATTCCAGTGCCGTGGTGCGCCGCCTCAAAAGGGTATGGAATGCCTGCGGGCAGGGCTGTGGCGACTAGCTCTGCAACAATTCGTTATGTATAAATAAAATGGCCTGACGGCAGTTCGTCAGGCCATTTTTCTTGTGCGGACGGGTCGCCGCCATGGACGGTTGTTGCAGTTACGCTACTTGGGCAGCAGGTTAGCAAACTCCGTACTTTTTACATAGCGCTTGATAAAGGCCAGACCTAGCTTGCGGTCGCCGGTGATGGTGGTGACCATAAAAAAGTCGCCCGTGGCGGCCACCCATGACTGCCCCGGCGTTTGCTGCTGGGTAAAGGCAAAGGTGTACTGGCCGTTTTTTTTCCACTGGCGGCTTGGGCGATTTAAACTGGGTGGCAAAGGTTTCGGCCACGGTTTTGAGATCCGCGCCGCCGTTGGGGCCGGTCACAAAGTTTACCGTAGAGTTGCCTGCGGCATTGCTGAAAATAACGGTGGTGACGCCCTGGTTTTCGGTTGGGGGCATTACCGCCTTCCAGTTGTCGGGCAGATCAACCGAAATATACTTTGTGCTTACTTCGTCAGCCAGCACTGGTGCGGCCAGGAGCATAAAAAAAAGCAATACCGCAAATTTTTTGAACATGGAACGTCTCCTGATTGCGTGCCCGCAGTAAGCGCCGACAATCTCTCCAGAGGTGGAAAAAACGGGCGCTGGGCATGTGCGTTGAATCAGCCAGTTGTATGCAATGGCCCCTGAAAAGACAATGGTCTTTTACCCGGCCCGCAAGCAAAAGCGCCCCGACGCTCGATGCGGCAGGGCGCTCAACTTGCATGCACCAGGGGGCTAACCCAGCGCCTGCGCGAGGTCTTCGATGATGTCATCCACGTGCTCAATGCCGATGGAAAGTCTGACCGTGTTGGGTTTGATGCCTGTCTCGGCCAGCTCGGCGTCGTTGAGTTGCGAGTGCGTGGTGGAAGCGGGGTGGATGACCAGCGATTTTGCGTCCGCCACGTTGGCCAGCAGCGAAAAGACCTGCAGCCTGTCGATAAAAGATCTGGCTTCGGCCGCGCCGCCCTTGACCTCAAAGGTAAAGATGGAGCCGCCCCCCCTGGGGAAGTACCGCTGGTACAGCGCATGGCTCGGGCTGTCGGGCAGGCTTGGGTGGTTGACCCGTTCAACCTTGAGGTGGTTAGCAAGGTAGCTCACCACGGCCAGCGCATTGCTGACATGGCGCTCGACCCTGAGCGAAAGGGTTTCCAGCCCCTGCAGCAGGATAAAGGCATTGAGTGGCGACAGCGCAGCGCCCAGATCGCGCAGCAGTATGGCCCTGGCCCTTACGGCAAAGGCGGCCTCGCCCGCTGCCCGTGCAAAGCTGAGCCCGTGGTAGCTCGGGTCAGGCCCGCACAGACGGGGAAACTTGCCCGACGCCTCCCAGTCAAACTTGCCGCCGTCAACAATCACGCCGCCAAGGGTTGTGCCGTGGCCGCCGATAAATTTTGTGGCCGAGTGCACTACAACGTCCGCCCCGTGCTCAATGGGCCGCAACAGCCACGGCGTGGCAAAGGTATTGTCCACCACCAGGGGGATGCCGTTGCCGTGTGCCAGCGCCGCCAGGGCTTCAATGTCCACAAGGTTGCTGTGCGGATTGCCAAGGGTTTCGATAAAGATGGCCTTGGTGCGCGGGGTGATGGCGCGCTCAAAAGCGCCGGGCTCGTCCGGGTCCACAAAGGTGGTGTCTATGCCCCATGATTGAGTGTATGCGCCAGCAGGTTGTAGGTTCCGCCGTAGAGGGTTTTTTCCGCCACGATGTGGTCGCCCGCGCTGGCCAGATTCTGCAGGGCGTAGCTCACCGCCGCCGCGCCGCTGGCTGTGGCCAGAGCGGCCACGCCGCCCTCAAGGGCCGCAACGCGCTGCTCAAAGACGTCCTGCGTGGGGTTGGTCAGGCGACTGTAAATGTTGCCAGGCGTCCGTGAGGTTGAACCGCGCCTCAGCCTGGTCGCAATTGTCAAAAACAAAGGATGTCGTCTGATAAATGGGCACGGCCCGTGCGCCAGTTGCCAGATCTGGCTGCTCCTGACCCGCATGAACCTGCAGGGTCTCAAAACGCGGTTTTTTGTCCTTGCTCATGGCTGCCCCCCTGATTCAGTTGCAGTGTTAGGTATTGTAGCCGGGAAATTATTTCTTAGTAAATTGGTAAGAATTTGTGAAAAAGGATTGGCCCAGATGTCAAAGGTTGTCAAGCGTCCAAGCCGGGGGATATCCCGGCTTCCCCTGCGGCAACCTTCTTGCGCGGAGCATGCGGCGGGACTACGATGCTGGATTAAACGTAGTGCCGGTCTGTGAGGGCACGGCGCGTCTACAAAACCGGAGGCCGCATGAAGGCGGAAATCATATCGGTGGGCACAGAGCTTTTGCTGGGGCATACGGTCAATACCGATGCCACCCATGTGGCGCGCGAGCTTTCTGCCCTGGGGATGGATCTTTTACAGGTGCACACTGTGGGCGACAACCCGCAGCGGCTTGAGGCGGCCCTGCGCGAGGCCCTGCAGCGTGCGGAGGTGGTGATAACCACAGGTGGGCTTGGCCCCACAGAGGACGATCTGACCAAGGAGACCGTGGCCCTTGTGACCGGCGCTCCGCTGGAGGAACACCCCGACAGCATGGCCCGGTTGCGCGAATATTTTGGCACGCGGCCCATGTCGGCCAATCAGGCCAAGCAGGCCATGCTGCCGCGCGGGGCTGTGGCCTTTCCCAACCTGGCGGGCACTGCGCCTGGCTGCGCCACGCCTGCGGGCGATGGGCGATGGGTGCTCATGCTGCCCGGCCCGCCTTCCGAACTGCTGCCCATGCTGCACGACAGCGCCGCGCCTTTTTTGCAGCGCATGAGCGGGGCGGTTATTTCGTCATTTATGGTCAAGACTTTTGGTATCGGCGAGGGCATTGCCGCCTTGCGCATAGCCAGTCTCACCGGCGGGGCAAACCCTACGGCGGCCACCTATGCGGGCGAGGCAGAAATGTTTGTGCGGGTGACGGCCAAGGCGCAGGACGCCGCCGCAGCCGAAGCGCTGGCCGCGCCCATGGTTGCCGAAGTGCGCAAATTACTTGGGCATTTTGTGTACGGGGTTGACGTTACGGGGCTTGAGGCCGTAGTGGTGGCGGAGCTGGCGAGTCTGCGTCCAGACGCTTGCCACGGCGGAGTCGTGCACAGGCGGGCTGCTGGCCAAGCGCATTACCGACCAGCCCGGCTCTTCTGATGTCTTTGGCTACGGCATGATAACCTACGCCAACGAGGCCAAGCAGCGTCTGCTTGGCGTGCCGCAGGATATGCATGTGCAAGTACGGCGCGGTAAGTCCTGAGGTGGCGCAGGCCATGGCGCGGGGCGTGCGCGAGTACAGCGGCGCCGACTACGGCCTTGGCATTACCGGCGTGGCCGGGCCTGGCGGGGGCACGCCCCAAAAGCCCGTGGGGCTTGTGTACATTGCCCTGAGCGATGCGTGCAACGTCTGGGTGCGCGTCATGCGCCCGCAGGGGCGGTATCTGGGCCGGGAGTGGACGCGGCGTCTGGCTTCAAGTCACGCCCTCGACATGCTGCGCCGCCGCCTTGCGGACCTGCCAGTGGAAGACCAGTGGAGCCTTGATCAGGCTTGAGGCTCTGAGGCAATTTGCAACGCAACACCCGGTAAAACAGCCTTGCAGCCGTTTTTACCGGGTGTGTTTTTTTGCCGACAGGCAAAACTAGCCCTTTGCCGCGCCTGTGATGCCAAATTCCACGGGAATCTTCATGTAGAATATCTGCAGGTTTTCCTGCTCGATGCGGGCAAAGAGTTTTTCGCTGTGTTCCGGGCTTACGGCCATGGTCACTTCAACGGGCTGCTCGCCCACGTCAAAAAAGCGCGTGCTGTGGTATTTACCGTCGCGCCCGTAACCGCCCTGCGCGGCGGCAAAGGTTGCTCCCTCGACGCCGATGGCCTTGGCCTCCTTGAGCAGCCATTCCGCAATGCTCAGATGACCGTGCGAGCGCCCCTGTTGCGTATAAAAGGTCAGTTTGTACCCGTTCATGGTTTACTCCTGAAGTAGGTTACCTGTGAAACCATGTTTCAAAGGTAAATGTCACGCATACCTTGCCGCCAGCACCAGACAGGCAGAAATTGTGTTGCGCGGGCCTTTTCAAGCGTGAAGCGCTCTAGCGAAAAAGGGATTTGAGAAGCGACACCGTGCCCATCCCCATAAAAAAACATACCAGTGACCCGCAAACGTGCAGGGTTATGGCCCCAGCCGCCATGCCAAGGCGTTGCTCCTGCAGCAGCGTGCCTATCTCCGCCGTAAAGGTAGAAAAGGTCGTGAGCCCGCCAAGAAAGCCCGTGATGATGAACAGCCGCCACTCGGGCGCCAGGCCGGGCAGGCTGTTGAATACGCCCAGTGATAGCCCGATGCCAAAGCCGCCAAGAAAGTTGGCGGCCACCGTACCCAAGGGGACAGCGGGAAAATGGAATTGAGCAGCATGGAAAGCACCCAGCGCAGGCAGGCCCCTGCCCCGGCCCCCAGCGTAATCACAAGAACATTTTTGACCATGATGTCAACCTGATATGCGGTGCGGGGACGCGTTGTCCGGCAAGCGCTCCGTCCGTGTTTGCGGTTTGCCGCGGCAGCGGTAATGCCCCGGCGTTGGATAAAAAAAGCAACCGCGCTTTGGCGCGGTCGCAAAAAAGTCTACCAACGCCATGGCCCTGGTAGGAGTTATCAGCAAATGCGGTTCAAGGGGAACCCCATCCCCTGTCTGCTTTTACCTCGGCCGGGTGTAGAAGTAAATACGCCGCCGTTTGCTGCAGTGTCAGGCTTTTTTGCCGCTGCGGCTGCACAGGCGGTAATAAAACAGCAGTACGTATAGGGGGGCCAGATAGGCGGCGGACATGATCGCCTCTGTGGCGCTGAAAAATTCCATGCACACAATCATCACCAGCACGTTGTTGATGACCCCAAACGAGATAAGAAAGGCCATGCCCACCTGTCTGCTCATACGCCGGGCCAGCGGCATGGCGGCCAGGGTCATGATGAGGCACAGCAGCGAGGCCGCCGCCAACGACTTGAGCAGCAGCTGCGGCGACTGCCGCAGCAGGTCGCCGTAATGGCTGAAAATGGCAATGTTGGAAACGATAATAGACACGGTGAGCAATGGAAACTGCCAGCGTTGCAGCAGATTGCGCAGACCGTCCAGATGTATGCGCGTGATGTGCGCGGCGGCAAAGGGAACAAGAATGGTCACGCAGAGCGAAAGGCTCATGTGCCCCAGCTCAAGATGCGCCGGCATGTCGAGGGGGGTGAGCCCCAGCAGCCGCAAGCCCGCGTCGGTGGCGGAAAGCAAGGCGGGTAGGCTGGCGGGCAACAGCAGGGATGTGGCTATGTTGGCTACAAGAATCAGCGCCGTATTGGCCCCGACCATCAGCGAAAAACAGCGGCCATAACTCCAACAGGGGCCGCGCCCAGCAAAAAGGCTCCCAGCGCGAACTGGGGCATGAGCAGGCGAAAAACCGCAAGGCACAGCAGGGGCAGCAGTATAAGCCTCAGAATGATCAAAAAACAGAGCGTGCCCGTCATGTGGCGTATCTCGCGCGCCAGCGCTTCCATGCCCACAGCCAGAAAACTCATGTAGAGCATGAAAATGAGGATAAGGCGCGGCATGGCGGCAAGCGGCTCCGCCACCTGGGGCAGAAAGACGCCTGCCGCCATGGAAAGCAGCGAAGTCATGACCATGATAAGGTCGCGGGAATTCATAAAACCTCAACTTTTTTGCCACATTGCCCAACCCGGTTACCCTTGGCAAGCTTGGCGGCAGGCAATGCGGCCAGATTCAGCGTGTCTGGCGCGTCAGTCTGTCTGGCGGCAGGGCGGTCAGGGGGCTGTGCTTTTTGATGTACGCAGCCAGCACATCCACGTCCGCCGCGTCCGGAGCTTCCACGGGCGCGCCCTTGGCCAGCATGGCGTAACCGTCGCCCTTGCGCTCAAGATAGTCGATCAGGGCGACCCGGTACCGTGTCGCAGGCTCGATGGCGTGCGCGGCGCCGTTTGCTTCCAGCAGCTCCGCGCTGACGATGCGCTTGCCCGAAGGCAGCTCAGGATTATAGACGTAGCGCAACCCCGCCGTGTGCAGCAGCGGCGAGCTCACGCCCTTGTAGTCGGCCACGCCGTGCTCCAGCGCCG
>Ga0268359_12724_pt1 | contig 33213 bp, 37 predicted proteins | sample BioMet11_FD_194416 | JGI IMG/M metagenome (GOLD analysis project Ga0268359, IMG submission 194416) | Sewage microbial communities from Oakland, California, United States - Biofuel 11 (PacBio Assembly) | ecosystem: Engineered > Wastewater > Sewage > Unclassified | place: USA: California | collected...
GAAGCCAGGAATTAATATTGAGACAAGGGAACAAAAAGCACTTTATGCTAAACAAATTCATAACATTGTTCAAACTTGTTTCGCAGACTATTCTAGCATTGCTGATACTGAGCAATGGAATGAAGAAAAAGGGAAGTATGTACTCTATCTTTTGCAAAGTAGCACAAGTAAATTGAACGAATATGTAAGTGAGATTAGCAAAAAGTATAGCATCTACTGTAAATTATAATTGGTTAATTCTATTGTGTATCTTTTACATAAATATAAAATGCTCTCTAAATAGAGATTCTAGCAGTATAATAATAACCCTTTATGTTCACTTATGATTTACTCGTATCTTAATGTCTATTTATATTCACAGTATATTATATATTACTCGCCAAACTTATTAATTAATATTATTCTTCACACCGAAACGGAATTTTTAATTTTTGATGATTTTATACCTCTCTTGTTTCTTCCTTGTAGTAGTTGCGGAACTATCTGAAACGCCGAGATGTGTAAAGATTGTGGTATAATCTGAGGGAATAAACTATCTGGGTAAAAGGAAAGTGGATTGAGCACTGCTGTCTGATTGAAAAAGTATTGAGGGCAGGAGAAAATGAATTCTCTAGCTTTTGATTTAGAAGATATTGAATGAACTTTATCTGGGTAATATAATAATAATAATTTTAAGTTCAATTCTTCTCTAACTTTTTTAAATTCCTTCTTCACCTCCTTACCCTTCCCAGAAAATTAAAAATTAGAATTATATAGAAAGCTTTTCCAAAAATATTCCTATTAAAATCCAGAGAGGAATTGGTGATAGGAATGGGTAGTGAGAACTATGAGCTTGTCGATACGCTTGAAAGAATTGCAAAGTCCCCTGGAAAGCCTGGCAGAGTCACAGAAAAAAATAGCTGACACTCTGGAATGGGTGGTAAAAGACAAGGGATTTGTAGACTGAAGCGGGCGAAATTTTGGAATAAGGAAAAGTGCGCCATGAATAGAAAACTGCGGAAAACTGAAAACATAGCTGGTTGGTATAGATTATCTTAAGAGGAAGATAAGAAGTACCTGGGTGTAGCCGCACTCCTTATCTTCCTATCTTTACCTAAGATCAAACATTAATAATGCTGACGCTAGAAACCAGTAAACCACTTGCTTATCACCACTTTTTAATCCTTTTCCGACTTTTCCTAATTTGGTGATGTGATTTTCTTTTCTAAATTTTTTCCTAATTTGGTAATTTAATTTTCCTTTCTATATCCTTTTTTGAATTTTACTATCTTGAGATACCTCTGATGTATGTCCATAGCTTACAGCTAATACACCCGAGTACTTTCACCCCGCACACCTGCAACTTAAATATGATGAGCGTAAAACACCACAACATCAGGATTCCATACCTGACACATTTTATACTGATATTACTGATGTCTAATTCCTCACTACACGGGAATAATTTACTATAGAGGAATAGTTTTCATAAACATAGAATAAGTCTATTATAAAAATTGAAATATTGAGGATATGTCTGTGCATGAGAGCATATCCACACTTTGACTTCCCTGGATCTTCTGGGGTTTATATTCTGGCGTGACGTTGATTCTACAGGTCAGGGGGATTCGAAAACGAGCACTGAGTATGATTTCTTGAAGGCAAGTAAACGTGAGCTTGAGCCAATGCCTTCCCTGTCCGCCAGAATGCATTCAACCCTTCATCAGTATTTCGGATACACTTCCTTTCGCCCGTTGCAGGAGGCAATTATCAGGGATGTTCTGGAAGGAAAGACGTTTTCGTGCTCATGCCTACCGGCGGGGGCAAGTCGATGTGCTACCAGTTGCCTGCCCTTCTCATGGAAGGAGTTACTGTTGTTGTTTCTCCTCTTATCTCTCTGATGAAAGACCAGGTTGATGGACTTGAAGCAAACGGGATTGCCGCAGCCTGCATGAACAGTACCCAGAGCGCCAGAGAAAACCGTGATGTAAAGACGGCTTTTCTCGAAAACCGGTTAAAAGTTCTTTACGTTGCTCCTGAAAGGCCTTATGATGCCAGGGACCCTTGCTTTTTTAAAGAAAGGAAAGGTCAGTCTTTTTGCGATTGACGAAGCTCACTGCATTTCCGAGTGGGGCCATGATTTCGCCTGAGTACCGGAAATTGAAACTTTTGAGAGATCCTAAAACAGGCTTTCCTGATATCCCCATTATTGCGCTTACGGCAACAGCCACAGAAAGGGTTCGAGAAGATATCATATCGCAACTCAATCTTCATCTTCCTCCGGAAAAAGGTCCTTACGTGGCCAGTTTCAACCGGAAAAACCTTTACTATGAGGTCAGGCCAAAAAAAGAAACTTTTTCCGAGATTACTGACTACCTGCGCAGGCATAGAGGTGAAGCGGGTATCATCTATTGCCAGAGCCGAAATAGCGTCGAGGCACTTACAAAAAAACTGAACATTGCAGGTTTCAGGGCCCTTCCCTACCATGCAGGGCTTTCAGACTCCGAGAGAAACCGAAACCAGGAGATGTTCATTAAAGATGACGTGGACATCATAGTAGCTACAATCGCTTTTGGGATGGGGATTGATAAGTCCAATGTACGTTTTGTAATACACTATGACCTTCCCCGAAATCTCGAGAGCTACTATCAGGAGACCGGCAGAGGAGGAAGGGACGGAAGCCCATGCGAATGTATCCTTTTTTTCAGCAGAGGGGACCGTTTCAAGATTGAGTACTTTATCTCACAGAAGACAAATGAAAAGGAGAAGGACATTTCTCTGGTGCAGTTAAGGCAAATGGTAGCTTATTGCGAGGTAAATAAGTGCAGGCGCCAGACTTTGATGGAGTACTTTGGTGAAGAGCTCCCAGAACCCTGCGGGAATTGTGACTGCTGCCTTACTCCTAAAGATACCTTTGACGGAACTGAAGCTGCAAAAAATTTATAACCTGCGTCCAGGAACTGAACCAGCGCTTGGTACTAACTATGTTATTGACGTCCTTACAGGCTCAAAGAATAAAAAGATCCGGCAAAACCGTCATGAAAGGTTGAAAAGTCACGGCAGTGGCCTGGAGTTCACAAAAGAACAATGGAAATCATTAGCTTCCGAAATGATAAACACCGATCTTCTGGACGTAAGTGGGACAAAGTATCCTTTATTGAAGCTTAACGCCATGAGCAGAAAAATACTGAAAGGTCTGGAACAAGTAGAACTTGTCTGCCCTGAAGGCTTTGTTCCTGAAGCTGAAGAAAGTTCCGTGCCTTCTACAGTGACCGGTACAACAGGCAAAAAAGCCGATGATCTAAGTTTCTCTGAGGAAAAGGTTTTTCCAGAAAAATTTTCAGTTGCGTCTGACATCCTGAAAGCGTCAGAGGCGAGAAAAACTGTTATATCAGAAAAAGAGCCTGACCCTATTCTTTTTGAGCGGTTAAAAGCTCTGAGAAAGGAAATTTCTCTTAAGAGAAATCTTCCTCCTTACATTGTTTTCTCTGATACTTCCCTTAAGGAAATGGCTACAAGATTTCCGCATAACCTTGAAGAGTTCCATTCCATTACAGGGGTTGGAGAACATAAACTCAGAAAATATGGAGACATTTTTCTCAAGGAAATCGAAAACTACTGCAGAGATTATAGTTTAGTAACTGCTAAGAAACCTTCTGAAAAACCTGTTGAGAAACCCGCTGAAAAACCTTCTGAAAAACCTGTTGAGAAACCCGCTGAAAACCTGCTGAAAAACCTGTTGAGAAACCTGCTGAAAAACCTGAAAAATTAGAGGCTGCCTGTAAAGACCCCAAACAAGAGGGAATACGCTCAAAAGAAATTGCTCAAAATGATGAAAATCCCAAAGCTGAGGTCGAGATATTCGGGACTATAATGCCCAATCCCGAGTCTGACAACATCAACAGCTTGGAAGCCTGCAACTTACCGACAAAAAAGGCAAGGTATCTGGATACGAGCATTCAGGACTGGTCAGAGCGGAATTCTTCGGCAGGCGGCTTCAGGGAAATAGATGCGGCAGAGATCTCGCCTGAATTAGAAGCCGCAACCGTCACCAGAGCGGATTCTCCTACCTCCAGTTCTTTTAAAACGGATTCTCTGCAAAAAACTTTCTCTCTTTTTACGAAAGGGCTTGGAATTGATGAAATTGCTGACATCCAGGGTAAGAGTACTAGAGCCATTTTCAGGCAACTTGAACAGCTCACTCTTTCTGGAAAAGTCAAGGGTATTGGAGGACTTTTACCTCCCGAAAGACAAAAGCAGATAAATGCTACCCTGAAAAGCTTAGAAGTTGAGCTGGATTCCCTGCTTCGGACAAGATTGGGTGAGAACTGCCAGGAAGAAGAAATGAAATTTGTTAGGGCCCTCCTTCTGTCCAGAATCTGCTTTTCCCAGTCTGAAGATGGCAAGTAAAGTCCTTTTCTGCAAATTTCGCTGTTTTTCTTAGATTTTTATGATTTTCTGTCCTTTTTTATTCTCACTGCTTTTTATTCTCACTACTTTTTTATTCTCACTTATGTTTTCTTGTTTTTTGTCTGAGTTCCTGAACCGGGATCACTCAATGTTTTTCCCATTTCTTCAGATCCATAATTTCAGACAGTGTCCCGCCTCTCTTTATTTCATCGAAGAGTCTTTTTTCGGTTTTGTAAACTTCTTTTGCTCTTCTTGCCAGCTCATATGCTCTCTCTGCTGGAATTACCACAACACCACTTTCATCACCCACTATATAATCTCCTGGCTTCACGGTCTGGCCACCGCAGGTAATCTCAGCGTTGATTTCTCCAAAACCTTTAGGATCTCCGGCGTTAGGTACTGTATTGCTTGTATAAATCGGAAGTCCCAGGGTTTCGACTTCGTCAATATCCCTGACAGCGCCCTCTATTACCACGCCTGCAATTCCCTTGTTTAAGGAACTCCAGGTTGCAAGGCCTCCCCAGCAGGCAATATCCTTATTTTCGTTGTAAATTACGATTACGTCTCCTTCTTTTGCAATATCAATTGCTTCCACGGGCTTTGCCCAATCTCCGGGAAAAGTCTGAACGGTAACTGCAGTTCCTACCATTTTTCCTCTTACCAGAGGGTGAATGCCTTTCATTGCGCCTTTCCGGTGCATGGCATCAGAAATATTTGAAGTGGATACTTCCTTAAGAATTTCTCTGATTTCCTGGTCTACGGTGTTGACACTGCAGATTTCTACAGCGTCTGGGGAGTCCACACTCTGCCGGATTTTTCTGGCGGCTTCGGTTACATTGTCAGAATGGGTGATATTCCCTCCGACAATTACAACTTTTGCTCCAGCCTTGACAGCCTGCACTGCACTATTTGCATCAAGCCCTCCAGCGACTGCAAGCTGTACGTTGACTCTCTGTGAAATTTCCCTGAGAAGTGCTATGGGGTCTTTTCCCATCATCTGCTGGTCTATGCCTATGTGTACATTAACATAGTCCACGCCCAGAGCCTCAAGTTCAACTACTCTTTTTACAGGATCAGGAGCCGATATGAGGTCGGCCATCAACCTGACTCCGTATTTGTGGGCTGAACGAAGTGCGTCAAGTAATGTAGAATCATCTGCACTCCCTAGCACAATAACGACATCAGCCCCAGCTTTTGCTGCCATCTCGACTTCTATAGCGCCTGTATCGACAGTTTTCATGTCTGCCAGAATCGTCCGGTCTGGAAAAGCTTTCCTCATGGTGCGGATTGCGTCCATCCCTTCACTTTTGATCAGAGGGGTTCCAATTTCGATCCAGTCCGCACCCCCTGCTATTGCCTCTTTTGCAATCTCTACTGCACGATCCAATTCCAGAAGATCAAGTGCAACCTGAATTATGGGAACTATAGTATCACCTCAAGCGGGAAATAGGAAAAGCTGAAATTTTCAAATATTTCTATATCAGCTTTCCTGTATGTTTTCATTCCTGTTTTACTCCGGATTTATTCTTTCGGACTTCCAGGTTTTATATCGATTCTTTTAATTTAATTCTCTTAAATTTATCCTTTTATTTTTACTCGAATTATCTAATTTTTATATGTGAGTTTTTCATTACCTATATTTCTTTTTATTTGAAACTGTTTGTTTGCGACTGTTTTTGTGTTCACGGCGTTGTTTTATCTGGCATTCACAGGTAAAAAATAAATATTAGCCAGTTATCATAGGAATTTAATTGATGTTATAATATTTACTGGGGGAGGACGATGGAAAAAAACCTTGGAATATACGAGAAGAATGATTCTGGGAATTATATCACAGATGAGGAACGCAAGCAGTTGCTTTCGGCTCTTCATTCTCGCCTTTTCTGGGTCGGTCAGCGTATCCCGGATTATGTTGAGGTTGAGGGAGAAACTTATCCTCTACACAACTATGTATGGGAACTGGTTCAAAAAGAAGAACTCAGTGAATCTGAGAAATCCAGGATAGATAAATGCATTAAAATGCTTTCAGCAAAGGAAATGAAGGATGAAAAAGAACTTGAAGAGGAGTCCCTTACTTCGGAAGAATCAAGAAATCTCTATCATGAGACTGCAGGCTTATTGCGTGCAATCACAAATTTGAAGGAGATCGAGAGCGGAATCTTCAAGCAAAATACGAAACGCTTTCAGGAACAGTTCGCTAATCAGAGGGTTAGAGACGCAAAGCTTTGGCTTGAATTCATTAGTAAAGTGTCTAAGTAACGTGTTAGTACTGAAAGTAACGTGTTATCACTGAGATACAAAACAGGATTTAATTTCTTTCAATACTCTTAGAAATTTCTGGAGCAAAGGTTATATCTCTGGGAATCACTTTATGAAAACAGGATGTCATTTAAGAACAGAAACGTCATCTCTATGAAGGACTTTTCGCGGAAAGAAATCGATTACGTTCTGGATACGGCAGAAAAGCTTGAGCCTGTAGCCAGAGGTGAAGAGAGGTCCCGGTTGCTGGATGGAAAAATAATAGCTCTTCTTTTTTTTGAACCAAGTACAAGGACAAGGCTATCTTTTGAGGCTGCCACGCAGAGACTTGGAGGGCAGGTTCTCAACCTGGGTTCTGTGGAGGCAAGTTCAGTAATGAAAGGAGAAAATCTTGCCGATACTATTCGCGTAATCAGCAAATATGCAGATCTTATAGTATTGCGTCATCCTCTTGATGGGTCGGCACGAATGGCTGCGGAATTTGCAAGTGTTCCTATAATCAATGGTGGAGACGGGTCTTTACACCACCCTACACAAACTTTCCTTGACCTTTATACTATTCGCAGGGAAAGCCATCTAGAAGGTCTGAAGATCGCTATGGCAGGAGATCTGAAGTATGGAAGAACAGTTCATTCCCTATGTCATGCCCTATCTCTTTACGGAGCTGAAATAACTTTAGTTTCGCCTCCTGAACTCAGGATGCCTCAGGAAATTATCAGAGATCTTCAAAAGAATAATATCCGAATTAGAGAAACCGATTCTCTTGAAAAATAACTGGCGATGTTGAGGTTCTTTATATGACAAGGGTTCAAAGGGAACGTTTCCCTGATCCTGAAGAGTATGAGAAGGTCAAAAACAGGTTGAGGGTTACAGGTGACCTACTGAAAAACGCAGATCCTAGCCTTAAGATTCTTCATCCTCTCCCACGGGTCAACGAAATCTCTCCTGAAGTGGATTCAACACCGTATGCATGTTATTTCAAGCAGGCTTTTTATGGGGTTCCTACGCGGATGGCACTTCTCGCTCTTGCTACGGGAGTGATTGAATGAAGGAAAAAAGAGACCTGAAAATTCAGGCAATTGAAAATGGAACGGTGATCGACCATATAAAGGCTGGGCAGGCCTTGAATGTTCTGCGTATACTTGGGATTTCCAGTGCTTTTCGAGCTACTATCAGCTTCGTTATGAATGCACCCGGTGCAGCAGGCATAAAAGACGTTGTGAAGATTGAAGGTAAGGAACTCAGCGTCGAAGAGCTTAACAGGATTGCTCTTATATCTCCGAAGGCCACTATCAATATTATTAGGGATTTTGAAGTAGTTCAGAAAAATAAGGTTGTACTTCCTTCTTATGTTGAAGGTGTTGTACGCTGTATCAATCCAAACTGTATTTCTAATAGCAGTGAACCCATAAAATCCAAATTTTCCGTGGTCCAGTCCGAAGAAGAAGGGGTAACTCTACGCTGTCTTTACTGCGAACATGTAATTTCGGAAAATATAGCCGAAAATTTGCTGTAAATGAAAGTCTGCTGTAAATATATGACTTTCTGTGAGCTAAAAATCAATTTTTGTTTTTATCTTGAGGTTCTCTTACAGGACTGAAGTAATCGGGAATTAATTCACAGGATATTAGTTTAGTGTAGTTCGAATATTATCCATCCGAATATAATTTTGCAGTTTTAACTGCTATTATCTTCAGGGGAAATTGCTCATGATAAAAAGAGATAATGATACGGAAAAGGCAGATGAAGAATATATTGGGTACGAAGAGCGCAATAAGCTACTCTGGAGTCTCAGGAGTGATTTTGCCTGGGCAGGAAAGAAAATCCCTGAAAGCGTGGAGATTGATGGACGCGAGTACAAGCTCAGGGACATGATCCGAGAGCTGAGCGAAAAAGAATCACTGGATACAGATAAAGCTGCCGAAATCAGGGCTCTTATCCCAAAATTGAATGAAAAAGCAAAAGCAGACGAAGAACTGCTGGAGACCGAAGAGCTTACAAGAGCAGAGGCTGAAGCCCTCTATGAAGAAGCAACGGGGCTTCTGCGTGCTTCAATGGAATTAAAAGACAAACTTGAGGGGAAAGGTGGGGAAAAAAGCGTCGATGAGTTTAAGCGTATGCTCAATACCCAAAAGGTAGTGGACGAAAAGCACTTTCAGAATCTTATTAAAAGTTTAAAGTAATGAGTTTACTTGTTTTCCAGGACATATTTATTGAAATTTTTCCTGGATGTTCTTCCTCAGTTTTTTAACATCTTTCACAAAAATCATCTAACGATCTCACAAATGCCTTTCAATAGATGACTTAATCTCTGCAGCCGAGTTTTCGTCCGTGACTAAGGAATAATAAGAATCCAGTTCGTACCATTTTTTGTGTTTGGTCTTGATATACAGCTGCGTATTCAAATTCTCTAATTGGGTTTTTTGCTTTCTCGCTGCAAATAGAATGAGGGGGAGCAGTGAGATTAATAGTAGAAGTATTTTCCATTCTCCTTTTACTACAGCCATGTAGACCACGAATCCGCAGAAAGCAATTCCTCCAATTATCAGGAGAAGGGACATTTCCTTTGAACGCTTTTCAAGCCTGTATGACGTTATGCTTTCGATCTCTTCATAAGGAATATTAAATTTCTTTAATCTAAAGGCCTGAAGGTGTACTCCTGATCCATCTACCAGAACTGCCGCCTCGAAGGTTTTGAGAACTAATAAGTAAAAAGGAATGTTAAGCAGGAGGAGACCGACCAAGAAGATAGAAATATCTTTTGTATGCGTCATGAGCAGGTTGAAGAATATTACAAAAAGAAAAATAAACAGAGTTGTATTTGCAGGGAAGATCACGTTTGTGGTTCGGAATTCCGCGATGTTTACTGTTTTTCCGGGAATTGTGGCTGTGTTTGCAAAGTCGCAGAATCGTTTTGTCTGCTGTGTCATTTTCTTGCAGGCTGGTGCCCAGCCCATCAACTTCCGGACAGTTTCAGCAAAAGCCATTTCGTTAAACCCTCACAGATGCCTTTCAATAGATGACTTTATCTCTGCAGCCGAGGCTTCATCCGTGATCATGGAATTGTAAGAGGCCCAGGTCCACTCATACCACTTTTTGTGTCTGGTTTTTATATGAAGCCGTGTATTTCCATTCCAAAATCGGGTTTTTTGCTTCCATTCCGTGATAAATACAAAGGGAAGCAGGGAAACGAATAGTAGAAATATATTCCATTCTCCTTTTACTACAGCCATGTAGCTCAAGAATCCGCAAGTGGCAAATCCTAAAATAATCAGAGGAAAGTATATTTTCTTTGATTTTTTATTAATCCTGGTAACTGTTATACTTTCTATATTATTATAAAGTATTAGCTTTTTAAATATGAAAGCCTGCATTTGGACCCCCACTTCGTCTACCAGAACTGCCGAGTCGTAGGTTTTGAGAGCTAACAAATAACAAGAACAGCTGAGCAGGAAAAGAACTGCCAGAAAGAGGGGCATGCCCCACAGATATTTCAATAATAGGAGCAGGTTGAAACTTGTCATAAGAAATATCATGATTAGAGATATGTTCGCAGGAAAAACTACATTTGAAGTTCGGGGTTCCGGGAGATTTCTTGTTTTTCTGGAAGCTGGTATCAAATTTTCAGAGATAAATGGTGATTCTATTTTCGGTACCATATTCTTGCAAACCGGGCACCATCCCATCAGCTTATTTATATATCTGGACTCCCGGCTCATAGTTCTTCCCCCTTTTCTCCAAGGACATACAGCTTTTGCTGTCCCTTTTCTCTTTTCATATACATTTTCATATGGTTTTTCCTCTCCCAGTAAATTAGCTGTAAATAGAAGCTCCACATCAGAACCAGAGTTCCTGAAGCGAAAGAGTACAGTGCCTGATCGTTAAAAAGATAAGCTGCATGAGACGAGATATAGGGCAAGAAAGCCATGAGCAAAGTGAAACCCAAAAATAGGAATAAGAGCACACAGGCAAATGTTTTTCTAAAGGAAGGAGAAACGACAGGATTTCTTTTCACGGCATCATATTGATGCATCTGTTTTTTCCAGCCGAGCAAATAGATCGGTAAAGAAAGTGAAAGGCCAAGAAGGAAAGCCTCTGTATTTACACCTTTTTGAAATAGTTTTATGTAAACAGGAGTAAAGAAAATTGGTAGTAGGAGGAGTTGGGTATCAAGATTGGAATGATGGCTCGGAACCATTGGATTTTTTGCTTTTTCTCCTCTTGATCGGTTATTTGCTTCAAAATTAGCAGAGCTAATTCGGGTTTCAGCTTCAAGTGCTTTTGCATTGGGACACCACCCCATCAGCTTTTTGATCTGATCAAAAACAAAAGTCTTATTGGACATTTATTTTCTCTCCCGAATTATGTATGACTTTTTCCACTTTCCATAACTTTTGTCGAAATAAATCGTTTTATGATTCTTCTTTTCCCAGCAGAGTATCTTGAGATAGCTAAACCAAAAGTAAGCGAGAAAACCTCCAACGAATGAAAGCAGTGCTTGAAGGGCAGGTTCACGACCAAGGAAATAAATAGAAAAAATACCAAAATAAAGAACAAATGGAAGTATGATGGTGATTTTTTCCATTTTTGAGTTATCAATTACTGGTTGCTTTACCAGGGCATCATATGTTTTCATTTGAGAATTCCAAGTAAATATTACGAGAAGCAGTGAGATGAAAACTCCGGCAAGTAAAAAGATCAGATTTACGTCCATCAGATAAAATACCGGGAAATACATAAGCAAAAGAAAAATGTCAACTAAGAGGGTTCGTGTACTTGCTTTCCGGAGCCATCCCATACTTTTTAAATCTTCGCCTTCTCCTCTTGCTCTGTCCGGGATATCAAAATCAAAATTCTCAAAGCTAACGTTTCGTCTGGATTCAGATGCTTTTGCATTGGGGCACCATCCCATCAGCTTTTTTATGAGTTTGGATTCTCGGTTCATAGCTTTCCCTCCTTTTCCCCAACAGCATACATCTTTTGGAATCCCCTTTCACGTTTTACATAAATTTTCATATTGTTTTTTCTTTCCCAATAAATTAATTGAAGATAACTTCCCCATAACAGAATCAAAGCCCCTCCAGTTAAGGAATACATTGACCGAGCGTTAAGAAAAGAGGGTATCTGAGATAAGAAGACCATAGGCAAAATTAAGAACAAAATTAGGACTAAGAAAACCAATAAGGGCGTTTTCTTTGAGGAAGAGCGAACAATGATTTTTTTTGCCAGGGAATCGTAATGATGCATCTGCTTTTTCCAGCCAAGCAGATTAATCAGCAGAGAAAGTGAAAAACCTAAAAAGAGAGCTTCTGCATTTATACCTTTTTGAAATAGCAAATTTATGTAAACAAGAGTTAGGAATAGTGTTGGTAAGAGAATTCGGATATCAAATCTGGAAAAAAGCCTGGAAAAACGACTTGCAATCTCTGGATTCCTGGCTTTTTCTCCTCCAGATTGACCATATAATTCAAAATTAGTAGGGCTAATTCGAGATCCGGTTTCAAGCATTTTTGCATTGGGGCACCATCCCATCAGTTTTTTGATGTATTCCAGAGTCATAGTTGTTTACTCCATTCCCTTACTTACAATGTAGAGCTCTGGCATGTTACGACCATATATAAGTACAATTTTTTTATTTTTCTTTTCCCAGTATATAGATGTAAGATAGTACAGAAAAGCTGTCAAACAAAAACCGGAGATAAACGTCAATAAGACTCTCCATCCAGACAATGAACCTACGCTAAGAAGTAATATCAAGGAGTTCATTGAGTCAAGCTTGAAGTAGTACGCTAGGAATACTAAACAAAAGGCAGACACAGAAGTCAAAATTAGTCCCCAGCCAAACTGTGAAATTAAAAGATATAATAATATAAGGGAGGGTACTGAAATTATGACTCTCCACTTTGGCGATCTACTTTTCATCTGGATTTTCCTACTGAGATTTTTCGTTTTATCCAAGTAGTCTAGGTTATGCCAGTCCGAAATACAGAGTATCAGGTTAAAAATGGTTCCGATAGTTAACCCAAATATGAAACCTTTATCCATAGGATGAATGCCCAGAAAGCCAATTCCCAGTACAGAAAAAAGAGTCAACCCAGAGGATATTACTAATGCTCTATTATGGCGTTTGTTCCACCAACCAGTGGGTAAAACCGGAAGACTTCCAGCATCTCTCCCTTTAGCTTGGTCACTTGCTTCAAAATATTTTGAATGGATGGAATGTTGAGTTTCAAGCATTTTTGCATTCGGGCACCATCCCATCAGTTTCTTGATGTATTCCAGAGTCATAGTGTCCATTCCATTTATGCATTTACAATGTAGATCTCTGGCATGTAATTTCCTTCCAGAAGCACGATTTTTTCGTTTTTCTTTCCCAGTATACATCTGTAAGGTAATACAGAAAAGTTGTCAAACAAAAACCGGAAATAAATGTCAAAACAACTCTCCAGCCAACCATTGAAGACTGTGTAAACAGTGTTGTAAGGCCTAATAACCCAGATATGACTATCAATTTATTTTTTGTCTGAACTCTTTTGCTGGAGTTTTTTATTTTATTCAATAAATGCCAGTTCCAGATGCAAATAGGCAGGTTAAAGATAGTTCCGATAATTAGCCCAAATATGAAACTTTCATCTCTGGGATGCACTCCAAAAAATCCAATTCCCAACAAAGATACAAGAGTCAGCCCTGAGGACATCATTAACATCCTGTTATGGCGTATGTTCCACCACCCGGAGGGTAACGGCGAATTTGCGGCATCTTTTCCTCTGGACTGGTTGTTCGCTTCAAAATATTCAGGGTGGATGGCATGTTGAGTTTCAATCGTTTTTGCGTTTGGACACCACCCTATCAGCTTCCTTATACTTTTTGTGAATACGTCCATCTTTATCCCTTCACTTAATTTTACCTGGCTTTAGTCAGGCCTATTCTATCGATTCTTTTAATTTTTAAATAATTCATCAGCTATCTTTGTGGGATCTTCCGTACTCTGTAGTTTGAGCTGCATCTCTTCTGCAAAGTCCCAAAGGAGTTCGATGCATTCTCTGTACCTCTCACAAGACCCGCATTCACCTTCGTGTTCATACCAGACTTGCATTCCGTGTTTTGCCGAGACAAAGATTATTGCATTGGCTTTGAAAGGTATCGATTTCCCGAAGAGTATCCCTTTCTTTGAGTCAAGTTTTTCAACTTCGATCCTGTTTGCACTGGCCATTTCAAGCAGGGTTTCCTCAATGCGTTTATCCATACTGAGAAGGGCTCGCGAGACCGCCTGTCTGGAGACCCCGAAACGCTTTGCGATATTGATATTCGGGAGCCCGTTTCGGCGCAGAACCCAGAATTCAAACTGTTTTTCACCTGCCGGTAGGAACATATGTAAACATCTGAACGTTGACTATATATAACTTTCTGTTCCAGAACTTTTTGAAACTCTTATTCTAAGAATTTTATCTCTCTGGGACGGGTCCTAAAGTTTTTCACGAGCAGCTAAATGATCTAACCATAAAAAATATATAGAAAATGGTTAAAGTTTAATCAGAGCTTAATATATTTTCATAAATATGAATATTAAATAACTTTTCTAAAATTATAAAATGAGAATGTAAAATCAATAGGGATGTTTTATGCAAAAAAATAGTGGTTTTGAAATAAATCCTGAAGTTATATATATTTCTGAAGACTCAATAGCCGAAAATGAAAACGAAAAAAAGAAGAAAGAAACTGAAGAATTTGAAGCCCAAGCTGCAGCATCTATTGATTCCAGAACCTATGAACACTCTTCTTTTTTTATCGGGATACCTTTGATTATTATTCTTGGGGGTATAAGAAGCAGTTATGAAAGTGTCTTCTCCATTGAATATGAAGAAAAAAACGTAGTTGTACTATACAATGGTATCTGCCTCGTCTCAGCAGCGGACAGACTTTTTATTCACGGAAAATGGGACAAGGGAAAAAAGCTGGGAATACAGGGAAATGTTGTTATTGCGGACAGGATTGAAAATTTGAGTTCTGGGCTTGCCTTCAGTCATGACAGTCATTAATGACCCTGCCTGGAAACTGTTCTATCAGGATTCACTTTAATTAGAATTTGCGTGGATTTGCTTTCGACTTCGATCTTGTTTGCCCTGGCCATTTCAAGCAGGATTTCTTCGATGCGCTATCCATACTAAAAAACTTGCGAGACCGCCTGCCTGGAGACCTGAAACGCTTTGCGATATTGATATTTGGGAGCCCGTTTCGGCGCAGAACCCAGAATTCAAACTGTTTTTCACCTGCTGGAAGAAACATATGTAAACATCTGAACGTTGACTATATATAACTTTCTCTCTCATTAACTTTTTTGAGTCTCTTTGATGAAAATTTTTGCCAGATGGAGAAATCCTGAAGTTTTGTTAAGAATAGTTTGAAGATCTGGTAATAAAACATATATGGAATAACATTAAAACTTATTTACAAATATAACTATTTATTAAATAGTATAAAATTTGAATTAGATTTTATGATAATATAAGTTAGAAGCTGAGGATGTATTTAGGTCTTGATATGCCGAAGAGATTATTCAGAAAAATTTAGAGATCCTGTTTCTTTCGGAAAATTCCCGAAAACTGGTGCAGACTCTCTCCAATGTTAAACTCTCTATAAATCCTGCAGCTTCCAGAAGTGACTGAATGCGGCGTTGCTCAATCTGTTCAAAATATGTAGGACTGATGAGATCTGAGTTTTTAGGGTTGATTCACTTTTATATTGCTAGTAAATGGAATAAAAGCAAAGAACTAAGTTTAAAGAGGGATGAATGTTGACTAGAATATCAGGTTCTCTCGTTATCGGGATAGTTGTAGTACTTATTGTGGGAGCCATACTTTTTTATTCATATTCCGTAGGCCAGCTCCTCTGGGGCATTATAGCTGCGGGAATGATTATTCTGATTGCAGGCATGCTACTTTTTTGCCGCTTATCACAGATCCTTTGAACTCATCCGGTTACAGGGGAAATGAGAACTCCGAATCTTTTGGCGTTGAATCTACATGTCTAGGCGATTCCATAGTTTATGAAAGACCATTTTTCTTCATCGGTGTGCCTTTCATTATACTTGCTCTCGGAGGTATATTTTCTAAATACGAGAGTATATTTTCCATAGCATATGAGAATGGAACAACATTGGTTCTGTATCGTGGAGTTTGTTTTGTTTCGAAAGACGACAAACTTAGCATTAGGGGTAAATGGTACAGGGGAAAAAGGCTCGGAATACAGGGAAATGTCGTTGTTGCGGACAGGGTTGAAAATTTGAGTTCTGGGCTTGTCTTCAGTCGTGAATGACTTTGCATGGTAACTGTTCTGTCAGGACTTATATCTGTCAGGACTTATATCTGTCAGGACTCATATCTATCAAAAATTCACATCTATCTGAATCCGCATGGATTTGCTTTCGATTTCGATCTTTTTATCCATGCTTGCAGTTTTTCTTAGAATAGTTTTAATGGAATATTGCTTGCAAGCAAGTATCCCTATTGTTGTGGGATGATATTTTGAGATTTCAGGGCTATATACTTGCAAGCAAGCAGTATCCTATTTCCTAGATAATACTATATATAACTTTTCATTTGACTGGTTACTATTAATCTCCTAAAAAGTAAACCTGCTTGGCTTAAGTTAAAAAAGATTCAAAAAAAGAGAGCAAATAGCTCTTTTCTAAGTTAAAAGAGAGTAGGCCTGATAAGGAAACTCAGGACCCAACTAGTTGTTCAAAATTTCTTTTAAATTGCTGATTAAAGACGCTCTTATAAACCAAGCACATCGTCCATGGAATAAATTCCTGGTTTTTGCCTGCAGACCCATTCGGCTGCACGGACTGCACCTTTGGCAAAGATCTGGCGGGAGTGAGCTATGTGCTTGATCTCAATTCTTTCAGAATTCCCCGCGAAAAGAACAATATGGTCGCCTGTGATATCTCCGGCGCGGACTCCATGAATTCCAATTTCTTTTCCGCGTGGGGCAATACCTTCCCTTCCATAGACATATTCCTTTCCGCCGAGAGCCTCACTGATAATGTCGGCTGCTCTAAGGGCGGTTCCACTTGGGGCATCTTTTTTCTGGTTGTGGTGAGCTTCAATAATCTCTATATCATAATCTGCGAGATATTTTGCAGCTTCCCTGATAATCTTGAAAAAGACGTTAACGCCTACCGAATAGTTGGGGGAAATGACGGCACTTACCTGGCCTTCCTGAATAGCCTCGTCAATTACTGCTCGCTGCTCCGGAGTCAGTCCTGTAGTTCCTATTATGAGATTTACCCCGGCTCTGGCTGCTATTGGAGCGTTAACTACGGTTGCGCCGGCTACGGTGAAGTCGATAAGGACATCAGCCTTGCTTTCTTTCAGAACAGTTTCAAGGTCTTTTACGTCCGAGATCTGGACTCCAAGTTTCCCTACGCGGGCAAATTCTCCTGCGTCCCTTCCGAAATAGTTGATATCAAAAGCAGCAACAAGCTGTGTATCCGTAGAGTTGGCGACATTCTCCACAATTAAAGAGCCCATCCTGCCGCAGGCTCCGAGTACTGCTACGTTAATCATTCTATAACCCCCAATTTCCTGAGTTCATCTGCAACCTTCTGAATATTTGTCTCACTAAGAGGGGCGAGTGGAAGCCTCAGGTTCCCGCTTGCCAGGCCTGCGAGTTCTGCAGCTTTTTTAACCGGAATCGGGTTCGTTTCCAAGAAAAGTGAGCGAATCAGAGGGGCAATTTCAAAATGAATCTTCCTTGCAGTTTCGTAGTCTCCGGCAAGAGCTGCATTTACCATTCTGGACATTCTATCAGGCACTATATTTGCGGCAACAGAAATGACTCCTCGACCTCCTACAGAGAGAATCGGAAGAGTCAAATTATCCTCACCTGAAATAACCACGAAGTCTTCATCTACGGTATTTTCCAGAATCTGGGAAACTTTGCCGACATTCCCACTGGCTTCTTTAATTCCCACGATATTTTCAACTTTTGCAAGTTCGACAATAACTTCTAGTGGCATGTCCTGTCCTGTACGGGAAGGGATATTATACATAACCATAGGAACATCGACTGCTTCTGCAATTTTCTTAAAATGCGCAAGCAGGCCTGCAGGATTTGGCTTGTTATAATAGGGAGAAATCAGAAGTACACCGTCAACACCCGCATCTGCAGCGTGTTTTGTAAACTGGAGAGCTTCTCCTGTATTATTTGAACCTGTTCCTGCAATCACAGGAACCTTTGAACACTCTACTGCAATATCTATTACTTCTTCGTGCTCAAGTGCAGAAAGAGTTGCTGATTCTCCGGTAGTGCCGCAGGGCACAATCCCTGCAACTCCTCCCTCTTCAACAAATTCAATATTTCTTTGTAAGCCTTCCCTGTCAATCCTGTCATCCTTCGTAAAAGGAGTTATCAGGGCAGGCATTGTTCCTTCAAACATTTTAGATATCCCCACCTGTGTCCAGAAGTAAATCTTCTGCTCAGTATACTTTCATGCGTGCAACTTTTCTTGTGACGTAACCTGCAACCCTGTTCCTTATAACTTTGCTTTCAATGGTCGTATACTTTGTCACAAGAGCTTTGTTAGTTTCAAAGTCTTTTGTAAAGACATCCCCGTAGTCCTCGATCAGTTGGAATGCTATTCTTTTTATGTTTGTCTGTCTTATATTTCCCATCGTATCTCCTCTTATTTTTTGGTGCTTTTAGTCCAGTTATTCAATTCTACTTCTAGTTTATCTCACATGTTTTCCTGTGAATTCTGGTTAACGTGAAGCCCGAGGTAGAAAATAGTTGTTTGATATCTATTTTTCTTCTCTGGAATTGATAGGTTTAGCGAAAACTGGATACAATAATTTGATTGATCATGATTTTGTCGACTAATTAGGTCACTTGAGATTTATAAGTTTTGGGGTCGACATTCTGGTAAAACCTGTGAGGCTTATCATTCCTTTTCTCAATTAATTGAGTGTGTAATTAGATGCTGACAATTCTCCTTTAAATATATACTTTTTGCAGCATCGGTGCAGCAGCTATAGTTATATTCTGGGTACAGTTTCGTTATGTGACAACATTTGGCTATATCCTACATTAAAATATGTTCTGTACCTTTATGTGGTATTTAGATATATCCTGCACTTAAATATATCCTGTATCTTTATGTATTATCTCTCTTATTTCCTCTTCACATAATCTGTTTTACCGAGAAAGCGGTCAAGAGTTCCTGCATTAGTAAAAACACGCTCTCTTATTCCTTTCCGGTTAATAAAGAGTCCTATTAATACGAAAAGCAGTCCAAGATCCGGTTTTGCTTCGACAGCAACTGCTCCTATCAAAAACCACGGAAGAAGCTGCAAGTCCCTTCATGGCTCCTTTCCTGTAAGAACGGTAACCTGTTCTTTTAAAAATCCGGACATCCCGAAGGGTCAGGAAAAGAACTACAAAATAAGCAAACATTGCAATTTCTATATACATTCTTTTCTCCATCTTCTGTTTTTAATTTTGCCTTCCTGCTCTTTCACCGGATTGAAAATCTGAATCTGATTTCTTTTTTACTTTTTATCCCGGTTTATACCTTATATCCTCATTATTTTTCAGCGAGCAGGCGAAGATTGATCAGTATATCAGTGTAAGCAGACAGATACACAAATTAAGTCTGTTACATAATATAAAACCAGCAGGTTTTGGATCTACTGGTAATTTTGAGTCGTAAAGAAAACTAGGAGAATATATTTAATTGGCTCTTCGTCAGATAATATGGGTAAGTTATTATATTAAAAATATAATATAAATAAGTATTATATTATTTGATAAAAATAACTGCAGGAGTTTGATATCCCATTTGTGAAAAAACATTTGAAATACCTTTGAATGTCAAAGAACCTTGGCAAATAACCAATACTGAATTTGATTTAACATCTGAAAAACTTAATATTTGGATTGATTTTAAACGTGGTTCCAAATTTCCCTGTCCTAAGTGTGGCAAACCAAACTGTTCAGCTTATGATACTAAGGAAAAAGTGTTACGGCATATTAACTACTTTCAATATTCTACATATTTGCACTGTAGAATTCCAAGACTAGAATGTGAAAATTGTGGAGTTCTTCAAATAAAAGTTCCATAGGCTCGCGAAAAAAGCAGTTTTACTTTTCGAATGGAAGCTCTGATCCTAGAACTATCAAAAAGAATGCCAGTGTTACAAATCGGAAAGTTGCTTGGAGAATATGACAAAAAGCTTTGGAGAGTCATAAACCTGTCTTTCCGCAGATGTCTGACAAATTTATGTATTTTTTTAGCTAATCTATAACTATCATAATATTATACTTTTTTTCGGTTTTCATTATGCTTGTTACAACACGTTCTCTTGATCATCACGGAATCGTTTCTGGCATTTATGATGAACTTGAAATTGGAAAAGTGATTGACGAAGTGCTGCCCAAGTTTGGGCAGCACAAATTAGCTCATTCTATTGTATTAAAAGCAATGATTCTTAACTGTCTTGGTTTCGTAGATAGTCGTCTTTACATGTATTCTCAGTACTTTGAAACCCTTCCTGTTGAAAGGCTCCTTGGTCCTGGGATCAGCGCTTCTGACCTTAATGATGATGTTTTAGGTAGAACTCTTGACGCAATATATGAAGCAGATCCTACTCAACTTTTCATGAAGCTTTCCTTGAAAATGCTGGAAATTGTTAACATCAGGACTCAACTTCTCCAATCTGACACCACTAATTTTAGCCTTCATGGAGACTACAAATATATCGATGATGGTTCTGTCATAGAAATCACATATGGTCATGCAAAAGACGGTAGAGATGACCTGAAACGTTTTGGACTTGGAATGATAACAAATCAGTATGGAATTCCACTATTTGCAAAGGCTTACTCTGGCAACGCATCAGACAAAGAAACCATCATAGAGGCAATGAAAATACTTCAAGAAAACATAACGTTTCCTGATGATGTTTACTACATAGCTGATAGTGCTCTATATTCTGAAGGAAACATCAAAGCAATGATAGAAGGCATGAAGTGGATTACTCGTGTTCCTTCAACACTAAACCTTGCAAAAAACTTGTTGATTTCTGATCTTGAGTTCAAAAACGGAGAGGATCCACGCTATTCATTTTATGAAACTATTGTTGAATATGGTGGTATAAAGCAAAAATGGGTAGTTGTTCATTCCACAGAAATGCAGAAAAGAAAAGACATTACTTTTGAAAGAAAAATTCAAAAGAAGGTTAATGAATCCCAGAAAGATCTCAAAGACCTAAAAAAGATCAAGTTTGCTTGTGAAAAGGATGCTATAGCAGCTTTGGAAAGATGGAAGAAAGAGAACCCTCATTGTTTGCTGGAAACCGTAGAGATTTCCACGGTTTCAACAAAGGAAAACGGTAAAAGAGGAAGACCAAAAAAGAATGAAAAGCTTATTTTTCACTATGTTGTAAATGCAAAAGCAGTCCGAAACTACGAAATAGAATTGAATGAAAAAGAGTATCAAGGAAGATTTATAATCGCAAGTAACGATCTCAATCTTGATGCTGAAAAGATGCTGGAATACTACAAGAACCAGAGCAAGGTCGAAAAAGGTTTCAGGTTCATAAAGGATAAAAGTTTCAGGGTTTCCGAGGTTTATTTGAAAAAACCGCAAAGAATTGAAGCTCTCTCAATGATAATGGTGTTAACTCTGATGGTCTATTCGGTAGCGGAATGGAAGCTGAGAGAGAAGCTAAAAGAAACAGGGGAAACAATACCGAATCAGGTTAAAAAGCAAACACAAAAGCCCACTTTGAAGTGGGCTTTTGTGCTGATGAGGGGAATTACAGAAGTAAAAGTGGAAGTTGATTCAAAGTTGATAACCAAAATTGCCAACATGGATGAAGTTAAAAGTAAGATAATAAGGTTGATGGGGAAAAATTGTGAAAAATACTACTTTTGAGTGGAGATCTGCGGAAGGTCAGATAAACCATTACACTGACGATGCAAGATCTAAAGAGGATTTATCGGATGTATATGTTGTTGGTATAGATGAAACTTCATGCAAGAAAGGACATGAATACATAACGCTTGTTGTTGATCTAAAAGATTCGAAAGTAATATTTGCTTGTGAAGGAAAGGACTCTTCAACTATTACCAGTTTTAGCAAAGATTTGCAAGATCATAATGGAAACAAAAGCAACATTAGATCAGTATGTTGCGATATGTCTCCTTCGTATATCAGTGGGATTTCAAAGGAATTTCCAGATGCAAAAATTACATTCGATAGATTCCATGTGATGAAAGCAATTAATGAAGGATTAAATGAAGTAAGGATACAAGAACAAAAAAAACAAAGGAACTCAAAAATACCAAATTCATATGGGTTACAAACGAGGAAAATCTAACTGATAAACAGAGAGAAAGGCTTCTAGAATTCCAAAATCAAAAACTAGATACATTTAGAGCATATAATCTAAAAGAAAGCCTTAGAAAGTTATGGGAATGCAAAAGCCGAGAGGAAGCTGAACAATATCTTAAAAAGTGGTATTTTCGGGCAACTCATAGTAGATTAGAGGCAATAATTGAGGTTGCTAAAACCATTAAAAGTCATTGGGATGGAATTCTAAACTACTTTGATTCCAGAGTCACGAACGGAACTTTGGAAGGTATTAATAGTATTGTACAGTTGATAAAAAGAAATGCTAGAGGGTATCGAAACACTCACTATTTTATTACGATGATCTATCTAAAATTAGGAAAGTTAGATTTCAAACTACCCATCTGAAACGACGAAGAGCCATATAGGTGTTTTTTAGACTTATTTTTTCACTAAATTTTACAGCATATTCAGATTAAGCAGCCCGCTTAGGAACAAAAGTCCGAGAAAAAGCGGTTGATGAATGAAGTATATGAGCAGAGAATGTTTCCCCGTTCTTGAAAACAGCTCTATAAGGGGATCTTTTCCAGTATAGGGGATTTCAAACTGCCTTTTTTCCGCCTGAGTACAGAAAATCACCCAGGAAAACTCCTGCTAGCAATACCCCAAACCAGGGAAATACAGGAAAGTAGTCAAGGGTACTGAAATTTTCGGGAGTAAAGCCTAGCCAGAGCAAGCTGGAAAACCCAAAAGTCATATTCCTTAGGTAAAGCCCTATAAGGCCAAAAAACAGGCTAAAAAGGAGATTTTCTTTACCATACCTCAGGAAGGGATAGACGAGTACTGCCGAAACCCCAAAAAAATGCAGGATTCCAAAGACAATATACTCTTCAGGCAAAAAGATCCAGGTTATACCTGTGAGCAAAAGCCCCATTAAATAGAGTTTTATTCCTCTTTTCAGGTACTTATAAAAATTTTCTGCTCCATTTCCAGCAAATTCTTTGTTAATGGCTCTTGAATGGCTTATAGAAAGGGCAGCTCCTGAGATCAGGATGAATAGTAAAGCTGAGAATCTGCCTGCATATAGAATAAAACCGGACCTGAGCTGAATATCCACAAGCTTGAAAAAATCCAGGTCATAAAGAAAATGATAAAAAAGCATCAAGAGAACCGCAAGTCCTCGCAGACAATCAATCTCCCAGAAGCGGTCTGCATATCTGGCCATAAATTTTTCTCCGGAGCGCATCAAATTCCATTCCTAAAGAATGGCCGTCTTCTTTTAAAGACGTATATTTATAATTTCTGGTTCTTTCAGGAGAAGGCAGGAGGTTTCTTACTCTTTAGTCTCTCACTCTTTTTGCACAGTGGCAATAGAGGCTTGATCTCTTCAAAAGTTCCGATCAGCATGTCTGTTGTGTCAGATAACTTCTCTTGCAACAGGAAAAAGGTAATCTTTGTAAGCAAAAGGCTGGGTAGATGATCAGGACGGAGGGTCTACTTCATTTCTATTAAGAATTAAGATTGCTTCTATTAAGATTGCTCCTATTAAGATTGCTTCTATTAAGATTGCTTCTATTAAGATCGAATATGCTAACTTTCATGGACTTCTTCAAATCAACTTTTACAGTGTTTTATATCAATCCAGGGATGGACCCTGCATGTGGGATTATCCCAAACAAGAACACATTTATTGAGCCATGAATCATTACTACAAAGGGAAGACTTCGGGTTCTATAAAATAAGTATCCTAAAATACCTCCTAAAAGGAAGGTATATACCATCTCGTAAGGAGTGCCGTAAGTAGAATGCATTATCCCGAAAAGGAGGCTTGAAAGAAAAATTCCCCCGGATGGTCCCAGGAATTCTTCTAGCCTTGTCTGGAGAATTGACCTGAAAATGAGTTCTTCTATAAGCCCTACAATAAAAACCATTATAATTATGAGTATCAGCAGGTTTGTCAATGAGAGATCTGGTATAAGTTCTCTGGCCCCTATCATTATATATTCTACCTGTCCAAAAGCCAGGCCTGTAAGGATAGACAGAGGAAGGTAGATCCATATCTTCCTCAGTGTGTCTCTTTTTCTCTCATATCTCACCTTTTGATGCACGGTAGCAAGAGTTATTGGAATCGCCATAGGTGCGTAAATAAATATGAAAGAATAAAGATTTCTCTCAAAAAAAACTGGCATTGAAAAATTTACCAATCTGAAAATTGTCAGAAGTAAGAGGGCTTGGTAGATTTTCCTTATCTCAGTCTTTTTCAGAACTGCTATTGAATATGAAAGCGAGAGCAGAAGCAAAGTATAAGCTATTGAAGCCTCTCTTAACCTTCCTCCGAAAATCAACAATTCGATAAGAGTAATTGCAGCTACAGGGACTCCTGCATAAATTATCTTTTTCAGGAACCCGTTTTTTTCTTCAGTTTGCATTTTAAGCATTTTCCCGAGCTCCGGCAGAGAGACCTTTCCCGCTTCCAGCTCTGAAGATGTAAGATCCGAAATTGCCATCTTCAGGCCTCCTCAGTAACATTAATCCAGATATGCAGGTTCCGGTAAGGTGTGGTTTTCTCAGTTTCATTAAAAAGCAGAAACTCTAGTTTCATATTCTTTCCTTCAAGAGGCGGCGTAAAAGTAACTGGTTGTTCCCAGGACATATTATTCCCAAGGCTTATCTGTTTCTTACTTTCCGGGAGCGACCTGTTTTCGAGCCTTACATCTATTGTATAATCCATTGGCCTGTACTCGTGGTTTATGATCCCTACAGTGACTGTTCCTTTTTCTCCCTGTATAAACTCCGTAGGATAGTCTCCAATTGTACTGTTGTTTCCAAGAATATAAAATTCGGTAAAGTGCTCTCCCTCTTTAGGGTTTCCTATAATGTAGGCGAGGCTCCCCATAGAGGCTAGAATAGAAAGGACAAGGATAAACGTAATAACCTTATCAGTTTTCGATTCATGCTTTTCAAGAATTCTGGCCTTCATGCTAAGGTAACATCTTTTGAATGAAACTCCAAAGACTTCGGTTTCAGGCAGCAGTCCTCTTCTGTAATAAGCAACTGCACACATCAGGAGAGTAAAAATTGAAAATTCTGTAAGTAGAGGAGTCTCCCTGATCCCCCAGCTGGAATAGTTCAGGCCAAGTCCCAGTAACGGGGCGATTGAAATGCTTAGTCCGAAGGAAATTGCAGATCTCTCAATTCCGTCGAGATCTTTTTTTGCTGGGAAGAGAGCTCCAGTGAGGGCATAGCCCGGCAAGAAAAGTACCAGAATAATTCCCAGGTACGTGCGCAGGAAACTGTCGCTAAGTACAGGTACGAGTATGAAGATGTTAGTAATAAGCACAAAACCTGCAACAAGCAACAGGTCCATGGAAAGTTGTCTATTTCCGGCCATTTTACCACTGATAAAATTATTTCATATTGTGTCCTCTTTGAATTTATATCTATGCAAGCATTCTACCTCCATACTCTTTGTATTTTATTTTTAAGTATTACTTGTTCTTTCAGATGGTCCTTTCTGGTGGTTCTTGAAGGAGAATAAGGGAGAACATGCCTTTCCTTTTGAATTTAATTTTTGCTGGTACTGTTCTCTATTTTCAAAATCTAGTTTCGAGGATAATTTTACTTCTTTCTCAGGCTCAATTTCTGAAAAATACCTCAATTCCCAAATTTTTTAGACTCCCCTTTGTTGATAAGGGCTCTTTGTATGAAATATTTTCCCTCTTTTGAATAACTTTTTTCCTCTTTTGAAAGAGACCTTTTCCAGTCTGTGCCATATTTTGCACACTTCAGGAACGTTTTAACTTTATCTTATAAACATCTGGGCGTGCACAGAAAATTTTATTTTGTACTTTTCCCTTTCTGCAAGCATGAAAGTGCTGGTTACTGGAGGAGCAGGTTTCATAGGCTCCCACATAGCTGAATATTTTGCAGAAGCAGGACACACTGTCAGGATTTTGGATAATCTTGCCACGGGTCTTCTCAGAAATATTCCGCAGTATAAAAACATTGAGTTCATTAAGGGAGATATCTGTGATTTTCCCTCAGTCGAAAAAGCGGTTTCGGGCATGGATTATGTCTTTCACGAAGCTGCCCTTGTATCCGTACCTTTAAGCTGTGAAAAACCTTCTGAAGCTTTCCAGATTAACACGCTTGGAACCCTTAATGTACTGCAGGCCTGCGTTAAAGCCGAAGTCGATAAATTTGTGACAGCGTCTTCAGCTGCGATCTATGGAAATAACCCTATCCTTCCAAAACGAGAGGATATGTGTCCTGAACCGGCTTCTCCTTATGCTATTTCTAAACTTGATGGAGAATATCTGGCAAGGATGTTTTATGAGGATCACGGGCTTCGTACTACTTGCCTGCGTTATTTCAATGTCTTCGGCCCTCGCCAGGACCCAAAATCCCCATATGCAGCCGTTATTCCGATTTTCCTTGAGAGGGCGAGACTGGGAAAGGACCTTGTTATTTATGGAGATGGACTTCAGAGCCGAGATTTTGTTCATGTTAAAGATGTAGTCAGGGCAAACGCCTCAGCTCTTGAGCATGGAGATGGTCAGGTCTTTAACGTGGCTATGGGAAAAAGCGTGACAGTTCTGGAACTTGCCGAAAATATTATTAAGTTAACTGGCTCTTCTAGCAGGATTGTACATGCCGCTTCAAGGGCAGGTGATGTTCGGGACTCAAAAGCCGATGTCTCAAAAATCTCAGGCTGGTGGAAAGGAGAGATCGAGCTACAGGAGGGATTAAAGACCCTGATTTAATAGATTGTAAGAGCGTTAATAGATTGTAAGAGCGTTAATAGATTGTAAGAGCGTTAATAGATTGTAAGAGCGTTTTACTCTCTAATATAAAAAAGAAAGCTGCTATCAGTTAAACAGCAGCTTTCTCATTGGCTCAAGGCATTTTCTTGCCCGGAGTAAAGATCCAAGCTGGGTTTTCAGCGTACTATATAAGATTTCTATATAATCGAAGCTAAACCTTCTTGAAAATGGTTTAGTCTGGATGACTGAGTTCTAATCTCAAACTCTTTAACTGGAGAGCTCTTAAACTGCAGGGATGCAGCTTAAAGACTGTACTAGAAGCTATTAGCCTGGTAATTAAGAGCTTCCTAAACTGTCTTTCCTGCCCTGACATTTAAGTTTCAGTTGTTTTGGTGCACTCACATTTACCCATAGATGAAGGTCTCTATAAGGCACACTTTTCTCAGTGTCATTAAAGAGCAGGAACTGAAGCTTCATATTCTTTCCCTCAAGAGGAGGCATGATAGTAACTGGTTCTTCCCAGGTCTCGTTATGGGCAAGATTGATATGCTTCACATTTTTCTGGAAGGAACAGTGATTTATTTTCAAGTGTTACTTCCATTGTGTAATTTACAGGCCTGTATCATGGTTTACAACTCCAACTATTACGGTTCCACCTTTGCCCGAGCGTGTAATTTGTAGTATAATTATCTGCTTTTCCTTCAGGTCCAAGAAGATAGAACTCTGTGAAATGTTCTCCTTCTTTTGGGCTCACAACCCACATAAGCTAGGGTTACTATGGACAGGAGAATGGAAATTATCAGGAAAACCGTGAGAGCTCTATCTAGCCTTGACTCTGAGGTTTCCATGATCTCGGATTTGAGCGAGAGTGCTGCTGCTTTGAAAGAGATCTCAAAAGTCTCGCTTTCTGGGAGACTTGCCCGTCTAAGATATGCAAGCCCACACATAATAAAGGTAAAAACGGACAGGCTTGTGAGAATTGGTAGAGTCCTGATTCCCCATGGAGTATAATTAAGACCAAGGCCTATTAATGGCACAACTGCAATGCTCAGTCCGAAGAAAGAGCGACCCGTTCGATTCCGTCAAGATCAGATTTTGCAGGAAAAAGAGCTGCAATCAGAGCATACCCTGGCAGAAATAGCACAAGAGGCAATCCAAGTATATTCCGGAACATTGTTTCATTTATTCCAGGAGTGAGCACGAAGATATCTGTTAGGAGCACGAGTCCCATAATAATAAACAGATCTGAGGGAATTTTTTTTACAGTCATGCAGATCATCCAGCTTATAATAAAATTACACTCTTTTCAGTTTCATTAAGGCGAGTAAATATTTTTCTAATCCATTTTATTCTTTCGATCTAATTTTCCAAGATTTAAAAATATCAGATTTAAAATACTCAGATTTTTTTTCCGATTTTTGTGCCCATCTTTCCGATCCATGCCAATTCTCTGCCATTATCCTACAAAGTGCTTTCGTCTTTATTTGCATCTTCTCTTTTATTTCTTTTCCTAAACTTTTTTTCTCAACCTCTCTGGCTGATACTTTTCTAATAGGGCAACTTAATTACTTCACATAGAATTAGGACTTACGCAGTTGACCTGAAAAATCAACAGCATCAGATCTTTAACTGTCTAAACCATGAATTGAATCCACAGTCTTTGCCATAATTTATTTTGTTCCTCAACTGCGTAAGTTCTAATAGAATATTTTTGATGCTGCTTCACTTTTTAATGGCTCTCTTTTCCTCCAGCTAAAAAAACTCTGTAATTTATTTTATCTCTTATGATTTTCTTTATTTCTTATTTCTCAATATTAAAAATTGCGGCAAGTAGTGAGCAGGAATAATATAGTTTTGAAACTTGAAACATTTCTAAATAAATTCTTAAGAAGATCCATAAGTTTGCGGGACTGAAATCTTAAAGGTCTGAGCTTCCTTACTATTGATTCTCAAGCTTATTTTTTCATATATTTATCTATATTTTTAGACTTTATCAGTTAATACCGATTTTCAATAGTCGATATTTCAATTGTCCAATTTTATATCTGTACTGACATAGGGTCGCAGAATACTGATGCCCACTGCTCATTATTTTTCTAAAGTCAATCTGTCAATAAATTTATATATGTATTTTTGCAGATTTTAATTTAAAAAACTAATCTTGTTGTAATGTTTAAAAGATCTAATCTCTTCCCAGATTTAACAACTTTTAGGATCTTTATAAATAAATTTACTCTAAACGTATATATAGCTATACAAAGGGGGTTATCAAGAATGAGTGATCAGCTACTTATGGAAAATGGCATAGGGCCTATAATAAATAAAAGAAATAAATGTACTGTAAGCAGAGCCTCTAAAAATGTCACAGTTGTCCTTTCTGCCTATAATGAAGAAACATCTATAGGAAGCATTATACTTCTCACCAGGCTCTATGCTGATAGGGTGATTGTGATAGATGATGCCAGTTCAGATCAAACAGCAGAGATAGCAAAAAAGCTGGGGCTGAAGTAATTATAAACAGGACTAATATGGGCAAAGGTGCGTCTCTAGAAACAGGTTTTAAAGCTGCAGTCCATCTCGGCGCTGATATAATTGTGACAATGGACTCAAGAGGTCGCCATAATCCTGAAGACATTCTCAGGCTCATTGACCCGATAATAACAGGAGGTGCAGATGTGGTCAATGGGACTCGGTATTTAAACAGTGTGAGCAGGAACACTCCTGTTTACCGCCGTGTTAGGCAAACGATTCTGGGCAGATTCGCCAATAAAAAATCTGACAAAACTAGAGGTTCTCAGGTCACTTTTCGCGCCTTTACAGCCTCTAAAAAAGATATTATCCACTTCGACGTCCAGGATCTGGCAATAGAAAGCGAGATGCTTGCAAATGCAGGCAAATCTGGCCTTCGCATAAAAGAAGTCGAAATAGGTACCCATTATAACTTTGAAGACCCGGTACAAGCTCCAGGCAAGTATGTTCTTGGAGTCCTGAGGACTGTAGTCAGGGATATAGAGGTCAATAAGCCGCTATACTTCTATGCAGTACCAGGTTTTGCCCTTGCAACATGCGGTTTTTGCATGGGCTTGAAATTTCTTGAAGCCTCTGTCCTTGGAATAGAAAGTCTTCATTTCTGGCATGTACTTCTTATGATATTTCTATCTGTCTCCGGGGTATATATGACAGTGAAAGGAATTGTAATGCATTCCCTGGTAGAGGTGGTCCAAACTGAGGCTACATAATACATACACACAATTATTCAGGAGTGCCATCTGGGAAAATCATCAAATAGAACATGTTGAAATAAAAAAATGAGATAAGGGAGTCGCTTTTATGGTTTGCGAAGTAAAAGGGTTAGTTCTCTTTTAGTCCGCTTAAACAGGCTTTCTTAGGGCTTCCTCAGTTGGAGCCTGACTTTAAGTTTTCAGGTTTTATTGTTTGAACGAATTCCTCAATTTCTGAATTCTCTAATTATCTTTTTCATCTGTGCATCGCTTTTCAAGATATACAGATAGTAAAAACAGACAATTATACCGGAAAAGATAACAAGCAATATCTGGTTTATTTCTATGATTTTAAGGGCAATAATGATAGTTCCTGCAGGAACGAAGAGAATAAAATTCGAAAATACTATTTTCAGGACTCTCGAAGCCTTTACTCCTGCATAGGACATCATCTTTAGACAAAGGTAACCGTATACCGCAATACCTGACAGTGAAAAAAGAATAAGTGCCGTACGTGCACTTCCGAGCAAGCCGCCGATTGTAAGGGAAAGGAGGCGTGTTATCAGGTTGAAAAAATTATAATGAAAACCGAAGTGATATTTTTCGACTACTACGTATATAGCAGTTAATGGAGAGGAGATAAACCATACAAAAGCCCAGAGACTAAGAATCTGGGCGTAGATGCCTGCTTCTGCCCAGGCTTTTCCGAAAATAACCGTAAAGACGTCGCTGCCGACAATTGTCAGGATAAGTATCGGGAACATACCTATAACCACAAGCATTCTGAACACATTCTCAACAAGGGACGGAAGAGTGCCCTCGGTGAAGGCTCTTGAGGCTCTCTGGAAGAATACCTGTGAAATCGAACCTCCAATGAAACTCATCGGCAGCTGCAGAAGGCGAAAGCCGAGAGAATAAAAACCTACCACTGCAGGCGTGAAGAAAGCCGAAAGAAGGAAAGCAGGAAGCTGCCAGGAGACTGAGTTCATGAGAGCACCCCATGTATCTACAAACGAAAACTTGCGGTACTTCTTAAACCCCTCATAGATTTTTTCCCAGCTCAGGCTTTTCACAATTAATTTCCTATCATCTCTCCAGATCTGTCCTCCAAGCACAAATGTTGCAATAGACTGACCGGCAAGGCTTCCAACTATCAACCCGCCTGCTCCAATCTTTTCTGTAAACCCCAGGCCTATCTGTGTTGCAGTACTCGAGAACGAACTGAAAACTCTTGAAAGTGAAAGCCTTTTAAAAAGTTTTGTTCTTGAATTCCAGCTATTCAGTGCAAGAAATAACCCGTTTACAAAAATAAAAGGAGGTACAAGCCAGAGATGGTCTCCTATCTGCTGAGAATTTAGAATATTAACTATTGGCTCTTTAAAGTACCATATGGCTGGAAAGGTTAAACCGGTTACGGACAGCACTGCTAGAAAACTCAGCCCCAACAGGTTTACAGCCTCTTCACTCGATTCGGGTAGCATTATAGAATATTCGTATCTCATGCAGGCAATGACACTGATAATGCTGGTGATAGAAAGGTACAGAGCCCAAACTCCAAAATCATCAGGCCCATAGAGGCGAGTCAATACAGGAGCAGCTAAAATTGTAAGGATTTGAGCAAAGGTTGTTCCGCCTGCAAGTGTTAGCACATCAGAAACAAAGCTTTCTTTCTTGCTGTTATCAGATCGTTTCTCTGCTGCATCTGCTGTTATTTCATCCATTTCCGGTACCTTAAAAGAAGTTTCCATTAGAGTTGAACTCAATTTAGTCCTGCATTTTCAAGCTGTTTTTACCTTTGAAAATGAAATTCTAGGGTATGATATTCTCAAGCTGATGCTGAATATTAGACTTTTTTTCCCTCTAAGCCCCCTATAAATAAACACCTTGAAATAAATCTGTCGGTTTCCTTAGTCTATATAAACGTTAACAATTGGAATCATATAATTTCTCTTGACTCCTCTTTTTCTCCTCCGTTGTCCTTAAAACCACTCTATCCTATTTTTTATGAATTCTGATGGGATTCCAGTAATAATGAAAATTTTTAACGCAACTTCAGTGTTAATTTTTAAAGAATTTAGGTTTCAAAAACGATAGTAGCCACTTTATCTATCTCAAACCCCTTCAAAAGTGAAAAAAGTTATTAATCATACCTGTCTTCGGCGTCGATTAATATTATTTTGATTTGTCAAAATATTTAGTGTTAATTTGTTTAGTGTTAATTTGTTTAGTGTTAATTTTGATTAGTGTTATCTTACTTATGTAGAGAAATTAATATATCTTAGCGCCTCTGTGATTCTCAACTGATTCCGATCCCGTACCTGGGTTTTTTCAATATCGTGGTTCAATATTGGTAGACCACCAGTTATATATTTCCTCCCCACTTGCAAGCCAGGCTTTTTTGCCGGAAACATATTTGAGGAATTTTTCGTAGTATTTAAGGCCTTCTCCATCAATGGATGTATTGTTGTGCCATAGAATTGTGATTACACCATTGTACTGTTCAACTTTATCAACAAGACTTTTTGTGAGTTCCCAGGCCTTTTTAACATCAAGTCGCATGTAACTTTTTAATAAAGTCCGGTCCATAACTATGAGAGGAAGCTCAATGATATCTATTTGTTTTCCAGTGTTTATATTATATGGCCTGAAAGGATGGCACATGCCATTTCTAAAGCCTGCACAATCCGAATACCCAAATGTTGTGTCATACTTAAAGTTTGCTTTGCTTAACAATTCCCATGTATCCGGTACTTTAAACCTTAAATAATGATTCCTGTACCCTATAATTTCCTTACCTAATACTTTTTCAAGTCTCTGCTTTTTTTCCTTTATATCTTCCAAGCTGCTGTAAGACTCATGCCCTCCATGCAACCCTACTTCCCAACCATGAGTGGATATAAACTTCAATTCGGCTTCGAGATCCTCAATTTCATAATTGAAATCTTTCTCTCCAGGCCTCAAGGCCAGAAAATAAAAGCTGGATTTTGCATTATATTTTGCCTCCAGCTCCATTATTTCTCTAAAGTTCCAGCAAGGGTTAAACTTTTTGCAAATTCTACAAAAAGGTGTCTTTATAGCATCTGTTAAATTTCCTTTAGCAAAGGCTTTGGCAGTTCCAATGATCGTGTAGATCTTTTCCGGATATATCACATCAATATCATGAGTAAGGCAGACTGCGAATTTTTTTCCGTCTGGATACTCAGGGTGTAACCCGTTTTCTACCAGAAAC
>Ga0268359_10801_pt1 | contig 33165 bp, 30 predicted proteins | sample BioMet11_FD_194416 | JGI IMG/M metagenome (GOLD analysis project Ga0268359, IMG submission 194416) | Sewage microbial communities from Oakland, California, United States - Biofuel 11 (PacBio Assembly) | ecosystem: Engineered > Wastewater > Sewage > Unclassified | place: USA: California | collected...
AGCAGGTTGACAAGCAGAGGTCCCATAATGGTGACAATCGGAATCAGAGTATTGCGCAGTGCATGCTTGCGGATCAGCTGTCCCTGCGGTACGCCTTTTGCCTGAACCAGAAGAATATAGTCAGAGTTCAGTACATCAATCATTTCAGAACGTGTGAAACGAGAGATATTAGCAATTGGGAACATTGACAGGGCAACGACCGGAAGAATGGAAGATGCAATCGGATTGCTGGCGTTATAGAGAATTGGCGTCCACTGCAGCTTGAAGCCGATATAGTAAGCCAGCAGCAGTGCAAAGACATAGGAAGGAACAGATACACCAATAATGGCAATGACCGAACACAGTGTATCTACCCAGGTGTTATGCTTCAATGCAGCAGCAATACCAAGCAGCAGACCTAAGATTGTGCCTATGACCATCGCAAAGAAGCCGATCTTGATTGACAGCCATAAAGGCCCAGCCACGAGATCTGAGACTGCTTTATTCTTATTGATGACATAGGATACACCTAGATCACCCTTCAGCATATTGACGAAGTAATTGCCGAATCTGATCAAGAACGGCTGATCCAATCCATATTTGGCATACAGCAGTGCTTTCTGTGATTCAGTCAGCTTTTCATCGTTGAACGGAGAGCCAGGCATCAGGTTCATCATCAGGAACAATACAAACAGGATGACGACCATGGTGGCAATAGAGATCAAGACTCTCTTCAGGATATATTTGGACATGTTGCCCCCTTCTACTTGAAATAACGACGTAAGAGCGGCGCGTGCCGCTCTTACATATTCACTGTTTTTTTGAAATTAAGCCTTGGTGATATGACGGTAGGAATCAACACCGGCACTGTGGAATTCAATGCCTGTTACAGACTTGTTGATCATCATAGCGCCGCCATTCTGATAAACAGGGACAACTGCTGGATCTGTATCGACCAAGATCTTTTCAGCATCCTGATAATCCTTCCAACGCTTTGCAGAATCAGTAGCATCTGTTCCTGCATCAGCCTTGTTGACGAGTTCATCATATGAAGTGCTCTTGTAACGTCCACTGTTATTTGCAGTGTTGTCTGACAGGAACAGATCCATATAAGTTTCTGGATCAGCATAGTCTGGTCCCCATCTTGTTAACGCAACCTGATAGTTCTGGTTCTTCATCAGATCAAGTCTAGTCTTCTTAGGCTTGGATACCAGTGTTACTTTCATGCCGGTTGCTTCCAGGTTGGACTGGATGTATTCAGCAACAGCCTTAGAAGCTTCACTGTCTTCGAACAGCAGTTCGAATGTGACATCATGACCAAGTTCTGCCTTAGCCTTTTCATAGTATTCCTTTGCCTTAGCTGCATCATAGGAAACAAGCTTGCCTGTAGATTCACGGTAGTCCTTGCTGTCCGGTCCAGTAGCGAGCTGCTGCGGGATGATGCCTTCTGCTGCAACGGAACCATCTTTCAGGACGCTGCTGCAGATTGTTTCACGATCAATTGCATAGCTCATTGCTTTTCTCAGATTGAGGTTGGAGAAATCAGAGTTTGTTGGATAGTTCGTTGTATCGAAATCAAGAGACAGATACCAGAGGTAGCCGGTCATCTTATTTGTGAAGCCTTCAGAATCCTTGTACTGATCGACCTGTTCACCCTGAAGCTTTACAACATCCAGGTTGCCGGACTGATAGTCAAGCATCGCTGACTGTGTATCCTGAAGATACTTGAAGACAACTGTCTGAGCTTCAGAAGATGTCTTGCTGGCCTTGAAGTAATCAGCGTTCTTTGTGAATGTATACTGAGAACCAGAACTGAATTCAGTCATCGTATATGGTCCGCAGTACAACATGTCATTTGCACTCAGTGCAAACTGATCGCCTTCCTTCTCATAGAACTTCTGGTTCAATGGGAAGAATGATGGGAATGCCATCAAGCCAAGCAGGAAGTCGCAAGGCAGAGTCAGATCAACTTCAAATGTCTTATCATCAACAGCCTTAACACCGAGCTGTGACTTGTCCATTGTGCCAGCGTTGACCTCTGCTGCATTCTTGACGTGGATTGTGTCAAGGATGAATGCATATTCAGATGCTGTCTTAGGATCATCCAGACGCTGCCAGCCGTATACGAAGTCGGCTGCTGTAACAGCATCGCCGTTTGACCACTTTGCATCAGCTAAGTGGAAGGTATACTTTAAACCGTCAGAACTTACATCCCAGCTCTCTGCCAATTCAGGCTGAGCAACACCCTTTGCATCCAATTCTGTTAATCCGGAAACGCACATTGACTGCATGATGAAGGAGTTTCCATCAGTAGCGATATGGTAGTCCATAGTATTCAGGTCGGCATCAATCGCAACAGTAACTGTTTTATTGCTTGTTGAACCTGAAGTTGTTGTAGTAGCGGCTGTACTTGATGAACATCCTGCCAGCATTGCCAGTGCCATCACCGAAGTCAGCGTCTTTTTCAAACCAGACATAAAAATCCCCCTTTCAGAATTTATAGTCCTAAGTTTAGGCAAATTGAAAATACAAGTCAACCAAATTTGAAAGATTTTCACTTTGCTGAAACAAAAAAATCATTTGCATAATGTAAAGATTTACATTTTGAATTACATACAGCCAAATCTGTCCATCATACAGAGACAAATCAAAAAAATACTGCTTTACCAGTATTTTCCGAGATACTTTTTACTCTTCTGCCTGTGTTACATTCAAAGTATAATCCTGCGGCACAGCATTCGCCAGGAGCCCTGTAACAACTTCCTTTGCTGAACTGTCTGCAAATTCCAATACACCCATATCAGCAAACTCGGCGGAAGCTTCCTCCTCTGCCTGTGCAATGACCCGATTGGCATCATCCCTTGCATCCCAATTAAAGAGTGAGAAATCTACGTTATAATACTTGATTGTACTTTCGTCGATCTTCACATCCTGAATGGATGCTTTCGGCACCACAACATTAATTGTCTTTGCATTGTTGTCCGCACTTACCTTGACCTGCGAAAGGTCAATGCCGGCTCTTACCTTCGCTTCATACATGATGGAAAAATCTGATTTATTCCAAAGCACCCATCCGGTATCAGTGAATCTAGAAAATCCTTTATAGTTCAATGTTGCGGATGTCAGTTCACTGGATTTCTGCAGTGTATTGATCAGATATTCTGTATCAACCTGTTCCTTCTTCTGACTGTTCAGATAAAAATAGATGCATCCTGCAGCCAAAGCCGTTACAATCACGATCAACAGGATTCCCTTGACTGTTTTGAAAAATTTCCAGGTGAATCCCTTCTGTTCTCTTTCCATACTTGCTGTTCTTCCTCCATCGTCTAACTTCTCAGTGTGTTCATGGTATCACTGCACGCTGCGTGCACACAATCATTGATTGTAATATCTGTGATTCAATTCATCTCCTGCTTCTTTTTTTATGAACGAAAATCATTTATAATTCTCACAGTATCAGAGTAGAGTCGAAAAGTCATTAGGTATCAAATGGCAATAAATGCCGGAGATATAAAAAACGCGAGCAAGGCGCATTAAAAACATCTTTGCAATCGTTCTTTCAAAATTGATCATGTGCAAGGTAAAACGTCAGGCGATATTCTTTATCCAGGCATCCAGATGCATATTGATGCCAGCGAAGATGGCAAAGAATGCATGCTTGGCACCATCACGGATGTACATCTGATGAAGATGATAATCATTCAGTGTACGGTCATTGATCCTTTCAGTGGATGTCCTGTTCTTATAGATCTGCTTCCAGCTGTCAGAACGGTAGGAGAGCGGGCCGGCCGAACAGAGAATACAGAGAGAAGATCAAGTCGTGGGCCAGGCCGACATCCAACTTCCATAACTTGTGAAAGGCAGTCTTGAACTTTTTAGAAGAAAGACGTTTCAATTGAGCAGGATCAAGAAAGCATTTCTGAGAATCAAGGAAATCACGATAGTCGTAAATAGTAGATAAATAAGCAAGCATCAACACTCACCTCCTACTTTTACAAAAGCGAGCGAAGCGAGCCCGCGAAAATCGCATCTGTCAAGAGTTGACAGACAAAAAGTGGGGGGTAAGTGAGAAAAGGACAATAGAAAAAAGAGCACTGTTCTATTGCCCATAGGGTTTTCGACAGTGCTCTATCACTAAGGGGGGGAAATCATGATTGCTGTCTCACAATACACTGAAGTCAATCTGATTGGTATTGCCATGCTGGTAACAATCTTGATTATTGACTATAAGAACCATCTCAAAACGAAAGATGATATCCAGCAGAATTTTATTAACATGATCATCATAAACACCGTCATCCTTCTTTTTGACAACTCCATTTATATTCTCCGCGGCATTGCCGTACCGGAGATTATCAACATCACTTATATTTTCTGCATTGTGTGCTTTGTCCTGCATACGTGGTTCGGCTATCAATGGTTCTGCTATGTCATCGGTTTTGTTTACCCGCGCTATCAATTAACGAAAACGGGCAGATTCTTTAGCATGCTGCCATCCCTGATCTGCAATGCCATTGTTGTGTCTTCACCATTCAACGGATGGGTATTCCATTTCTCCAGTGACAATGTCTACAGCCGTGGACCATTGGTCTATATCACGTTCCTCGTCGATGCAATGTATCTGCTGGTCTGCACCGTGATCCTGCTGAAGGAATACAACAATCCAAATGCCATCCGCAGAAGATCAGAATATTTGGGTCTGCTGTATGCACCGATTCCAATGCTGATTGGCAATATCCTGCAGATTATCTTCTACGGCATGTCCATCGTTTGGATCGCTTCTGCTGTATCCATGATGGTCATCTATGCAGAGAATCAGAATGAAAAGAGCTCCCGTGATGCATTGACGGGACTGTACAACCGCCGCCAGACAGATGCACAGCTGAACTGGGAACTGTCCAGGCGCCGCCCGAATGATGACCTGCTGATTGTCTCCATGATTGACATAGATTCCTTTAAGAAGATCAATGATACCTATGGCCATGTGACGGGAGATGAAGCTTTGATCCGAGTCGCTCAGACACTGCAGGAGAATTTCCGAAAGACTGATTTCATAGGCAGATACGGCGGTGATGAATTTTTGATGATCGGCCATATCAAGAAGCAGGAAGATGCACCGAAGATCTTCCAGCGGCTCAAAAACAAACTGGATGCGAAGAACTATTCCGGTGTATATCCTTACAACCTTTCCGCCTCCATCGGCTATGTCATCATCGATCCATCAGCTCAGACAACAACAGATCAGATCATCAGTGAAGCTGACCAGAAGATGTATGAAGTCAAGACCCGCCGGGCAAAAGAACACGAAAAATGAGCACAGATTTTAGCGGCATCATTTCAAAACTTGAAGTATGAAAAAGAATCAATCCTCGATTGATTCTTTTATAATGCATCACGCGATTCTTCCACCTTCAGCCAATGACTGGTGAAATAATAGAATGCGGTAAAGCTTGCAGCCAGGATCCAAGTCAGACTATATCCCCAGCCGACTACAGCAATGTTGTGATTGAGCTGAAGTACAATTGCTAAGAAGATCTGTCTGATGACAACGAAGGCCATGATCGATGTGACCATTGGCACTGAGCTTCTCCCGAAGCTCGCAGTGCTCCGCTGTAGACCTGATGAAGACATAAGGCAAAGTAGAATGGGCACATGACCTTAATGCATGTAAGCCCCTGCCTGAATGACCTCAGAATCCTGGTGAGAAGAAAGAAATACATTGATCCGCAAAGGCGAACACAACACCGCCCAGCAGAATGACGGTCACAATCGACAGGATCAAAGTCGCATGCACGCCCTTTTTGACACGATCATATTTTTTTGCGCCCAAGTTCTGTCCGACAAAAGTCGTAATTGCTAAGGCAAAACTATTGACTGGCAGACCTAAGAAGTTGTCGAATTTATTGGCACTGGAGAAGCCAGCCACAGAGGCTGAGCCAAATCCATTGATATATGACATCACAATGACATTGGAGACAGAAACGACCATGCCCTGCAATCCGGCTGGAACACCAATCTTGACAATCTCCTTCAGGTATCTGCCTTCAATTTCAATTGATTCAAATGTACTTTATATTCCTTATTTGTCTTCATCAGGACATAGATGACCAGGCACATCGATACTGCTTCGGAGATAATTGTTGCCCAGGCTGCACCTGCCACGCCCATCTGCAGCGTAATGACAAAGAACAGATCCAAAAATACATTCATGATGGAAGTAAATATCAATATATATAAAGGTGTTTTAGCATCTCCAACGGCCTGCAGAATACCTGTACCGGCGTTATAGACCGTCACAAATACATTGCCTGCAAAATAGATAACAAGATAGGAAACAGCTTCCACAAAAGTATCATCTGGTGTCGACATCCATCTTAAGAAATATGGTGCTAATAGAACACCGGCAATTGACAGTGCGATACCGAAGAGAATTGAGAATGCCAGGAATGTATGCACCGACTTATGAACATCTTCCGGTTTTCTTGCCCCATAGTATCTTGATACAACCACCCCAGCACCCGTTGCCAGTCCCATGAAGAAGGCAATCATGAAGTTGATGATCGGTGTACTTGCCCCGACTGCCGCAAGTGCAGTACTGCCGACAAAGTTGCCGACCACTACAGAATCGATCGTGTTGTACATCAGCTGGAAGAAATTGCCCAGCAGTAAAGGAATTGAAAAGAATATTAACTGTTCATAGATGTTGCCGCTCGTCATTAATCCTTTTTGCTGTTTTTCTGCCATGATTTCCTCTTTTCCACGTGCATGATTATATTACTTTTCTATTAAATGAAAAGGCAATTCTGATTCTTATGAGATGCATTATTTATCATACATCCTTTATATCTGCGGTTTTGAAACACTGTACCAAGATTTGGAACAGCCCTTCATAAATACAGGTCTGATACCTATTGCCGATATCAGACCTTTTATTATTTATTCTCATCAACTGACTGGATGTTCTGTCCTTGATACGTCAGTGAGGATTCTGCCATTGCAAACACTCTCTTATTTGATGCCAGTGTATCAACTTCTTTTTGTGTTTCTTCATTTGCCGTCTGGATTGATTCCACCTGCGCTTCCAGTGTCTGCATCTTTGCGGTCAGATTGTTCTGATATGTCTTGCAGAAGAATGCTGCGCTGCAGAAGAGAACGAACGACACAAGGAAAGTAACAACCGTAACTGTCAGAAGAACACTTCTTGATCTTCTTTTTGTCTTCTTCCCTGTCCGTGCCATTTAAAGATTATCCTCCAGCTGCTTTTTGAACCAGGAAGAACGATTCTGCATTTTCTCTAAACATGCAATCAATTCACGATCATGCTTTGTGTTCAGCTTGAAGACATAACGCTTCACATATGCCTTCTGATAATCAGCATTGTATTCAGAACGATGCTGTTTTGTTGTACTTAACTTTCTGCGTCCCATGATTTCATCCCCCGAAATTATCTTTGTTTTAAATGATTGGTATACCAATATTTTAATGCATGTTATATGCTTTGTAAATACTTAGCTGAAAAATATTTGATCGATAACAGTGCAAAAAAATACCTGTCAGTTCAATCAAGAACTGGACAGGTATTTTTGAGATCCTTACTTCTCGGAAATTGCTGTAACTGGGCAGACGCCGACACAAGTGAAGCAGGAAATACATTTTTCTTCGTCACATTGTGACTTCCCGTTTTCATCGAGTGACAGTGCGCTCACTGGGCAGGCACCAACGCAGGCGCCGCATCCAATACACGTATCTTTATCAATTGTTACTGGCATGATTGCCTCCTTCGCAATTATTATAGACACTTTTCACTGCTGAAATAGTTTATTTTGAATATAGCATGCAATTAGTCCGATGTATTCTTCTCAGTTTTCAAAATGCGTATACAGAACGCGGTCAGATGACAGAGCAGGTTCATACTCATGACATGGTTCTGATCTGCATATTCCTGATAGGTACGGTATATCTGTTTTAGACGGCAAAAAGAAAAGGCTGTCATTTCTGACAGCCTGTATGCTATTGTTTCTGTTCTATGACTGCGAAGAAATACACCCGCTGATTATTAATGGAGAACATATAGTCGACCAGTCCGCTGGTCCTGATCAGATTGCCCTTCTCATCCTTCTCTTCACGGGATTCAATTGCTTCTGTTTTTTCTTCAAAGGATTTTTCCAGCAGCCGGTACAGCAGCTGCATCTGCTTTTCTTCCTTGATCAGACTGTTCTTCTCTTCCGGATCAATGATGCTGGTGCCATAGCCGTACTTATCAATATAGGCATTGTTGACCAGCAGCGGATAGATCTTGCCATGGTCCTCTGTACATACTCCGGATGGGAAATGAACTTGATCGAAGATTGCCTGAATCTTGGCGTCCTGCGTCCAGAGAACCGCAGCATCTTCCTTCACCTTGACTTCTTCAAATGGTTCCGGAATGCCCTTCACCTGATTTCTGATAATCTTCTCGTATTCAGAAACAGGCATTGGCTTTGCATAATAGTAGCCTTGAATATATCCGCATCCCATTGAGCGAAGGAAGTTGGACTGATATTCTTCTTCAACGCCTTCGACAATGACCGGCATGCCGAGCCAGCCTGCCATGCGGATGACAGAGGACAGGATGATGCGTCCTTTGCCTTCTCTGTCTTCACCTTCAATGAACTTCATATCGATTTTCAGGACATCGACAGGAATATTCTTCAGTGTATTCAATGAAGAGTATCCGCTTCCAAAATCATCCATCATGACCGTAAAGCCGTTTTTCTTAAAGTTATTAACGATATCCGTCATGATTTCCGGATTATCCATATAGGCACTTTCCGTAATTTCCAGATTCAGAAGCGAAGCAGGAATATTGTTCTTCTTCACAATATCTGCCATGATTTCAACGATATCAGGATTGTTGATGCTGACACGGGAAATATTGACTGAGATTGGGGTAGGTTCGTATCCCAGATCAATCCAAATTCTGATCTGATGGGCAACCGTATTCCACATATACTGATCAAGGTCTTTGATGAAGCCATTCTTTTCAAAGATTGGAATGAACTTGCCTGGTGGAATCAGCCCCTTTTCTGGATGATTCCAGCGTACAAGCGCCTCAGCGCCGTACATGCGGTCTGTCTTGAGACTGTACTTCGGCTGATAGTAGGCGATGAACTGTCCTGTTTCCAGAGCTTCCTTCATCTCACTGATGATTTCTTCCTCATCCGCTTCATCAACACTCATCTTCTCATCAAAGTAACAGACGTACTGTGTATGGATCTGTTTGCACCTCTGTGCGGCGGCAGATGCACGTGTATAGATCTTTTCGACCGGTGCCAGATTATCCTGTATCTCATAAACACCTAAGACCGGTTTGATAAAGGTCTTGCTGTCATAGTTGTTGATTTCAATCAGAATATTGTTCAGGATCTTGTCTTCATTATATTCAGCGGATGGAATGCACAGACAGAAGACATCTGCTGTGATGCGTCCATAAGTAATGTGTGAATACTGCTCTTCAATCTGACGGAAGCCTGCCGCAAGATATTTTAAGAACTGGTTGCCGCCTTCATCTCCCCAATAGGAATTCAGGTTGCGGAAATGTTCAATATCAAAACGGATGAAAGTGAACTTCATGTCTGGATTGGTCGCCAGCATCTTATGTGTTTCTTCAAAGAAGAAACTGCGGTTGTACAGATCCGTCAAAGCGTCATGTTCTGCCATATGCTTGATCAAATGCAGGGTTGCCAGGGAACTGTGATCAATAGCATTCTGCAGACGGCGCTTCAGGACAGTCGGCTGATACGGTTTTCGTGATGAAGTCACTCGCACCATCCTTCAAAGCACTCTCTTCAACTTCCGGATCATTGGCACCCGTTAATACAATGACAGGCACATCCGCATGCGGAGTCTTCTTCACTTCTTCTAGGAACGTATGTCCATCCATGACCGGCATAATCAGATCCAGCAGAATTGCCTTGATTGAGGTACCGTATTTTTCCAGTTGTTCCAAAGCTTCTTTCCCATTGGATGCTTCGCATACATTATAAGAATCCGAAAGCATCGCTTTCAGCAGTAAACGATTTATTTCTTTATCGTCAACAACCAGGATCAACATTTTATTGTTTGCTGCCATGGTGAAATCCCCCTGTCCAAATCAATAATATACTATATTTATTTTAATCTTTTTCATAAAATTGGAAACAGAAACAAGAAGCCGAAATTGCTGATTTGCTCCAATAATGTGAGTACTGCGGCATATATGAAATATTTATTCATTAAGAACCCAGAGACAAAGGACCTGAAAGTAAGGAAATGGACCTGTCCTGTATGCGGCACAGTACATGACCGCGACAGGAACAGTGCTGTCAACCTGAAGCAGGAAGGGATCCGTATCTTAGAAGAAAAAAATGTCATGGTGCTGTAGGACATCATGACTGAGACAAGGTACCGCAGGGACTGCGGGAACCAATACGCCTGTGGAGACTATGTAAGACGTGCTATCGACAGACACTGGAGACAGTGAGGCGCAGCAGTCATTGAAGAAGGAAGCTCCGACCTCTTAGCGTATGCGTAGGTCGGGGTAGTTCACCGATTGATAAGCCACGGCCTGTTCCTAAAGATTCATATCCAGGACGTTTCTCCTGCACAAATGGTTCAAAGATATGATCGATAAATTCTTTACTGATACCAATACCGTTGTCCTGAACAGTAATAATGTATGACAGCTTCTTTTCATCCTGCTGCTCTTTAATGCCCTACCAGACCTTGCCATTCTCCGGTGTATATTTGACCGCATTAGAGAGCGGATTCAGGAAAATCTTTTCCAAATTCAGCTGGTCTGTCTGGATATAACAGTCTGAAGGGCTTTCGGTATCAATGATCATCTGAATGTTCTTCTTTTCGGCAGCTGACTTGGTTGAAGTCACTATGGACTGGGACAGCTCGGACATTCGGCAGGCACCTGCATGCAGTTCCATCGTGCTCTCTGCATAGGCATCAATTTTCAGCACAGAAAAAGGCATCATAAAATACCGATGCCCATCAGTAAGGTAAAGATTCTTTTCTGAACTGCTTTTTCCCCATTTCATCCCTGCTGCTATGAATTGATGTATTTCAGGATTATATTGAACATTTTATTTGAATCTATCGGTTTTGCGATATGTGCATTCATGCCAGCATCCAGGCACTCCTTGACATCTTCTGAAAACGCATTGGCTGTCATGGCGAGAATGGGTATCGTCTTGGCATCTGCGCGCGCCATTGCTCGGATCTGCTTTGTTGCACTGATACCATCAAGCACCGGCATCCTAACATCCATCAGGATACAGTCAAAGAAGCCAATTGGTGAATTTTCAAAAGCATGCACTCCAAGCTGACCATCTTCTGCGCAGGCAACAATAATACCCTTTTCACTGAGAATTGCTTTGGCAATTTCCTGGTTGAGCGGATGATCCTCGCACAGTAGGAAATGCTTTCCATTCAGGATCCTGATATCTTTTTCTGTCTGCTTTTCAGCGACACTGCGTTCAGCAGCTTCTTCTGAAGAAATATACGGCAGTGACAGACGGACTGTGAATGATGTCCCGCGTCCGACTTGACTGTCAACCGAGATCGTCCCACTCATCAAATTGACCAGTCGATTTACCATTGTCAAGCCTAGACCGGTGCCGCGCATTTCCTCAGCATCAACACGGTTCTCCTGCGTAAATGGTTCGAAAAGGATTTTCTGAAAGTCGCTGCTCATACCAATGCCGTTGTCAATGATATGTATCTCCAGTTCCAGTATTTCACTGGAAACAATACTGCCCTGGACGCCGCATTTGATCTGACCGCCTTCTGCTGTATATTTCACTGAATTTGAGATCAGATTAAAGAAGATCTGATTTAAGCGAAGCTCGTCCGCCAATGGAACCGCATTTTCTGGTACATCAATATCAACTGTCAGTATCTGATTCCGCTCATTGCAGAGCGGCAGGATGACCGCATCAATATAATCTTTCAGCTGCCGGAAGGAATATGGACCTGTATGCAGTAAGATACTGCCGTTCTCCACCTTTGTCATATCCAGCACATCATTGATCAATGCCAGCAGGAACTTGGAAGATCTGTCGATCTTCATCAGATTCTCCTGTGCCTGTTCCGGCAGATCAAGCTTCTGTGTGAGATAGGTCATACCAATGATGCCGTTCAGCGGTGTCCGCATATCATGGCTCATACGTGATAGAAATTCTGTTTTGGCATTATTTGCCTGGACGGCTTCCTGTTTGGCAATCTGCAGATCTGCAATCCTGCTCTGCTCCTGCAGATAAGAATCAGTGATATCAGTTCTGACCAGAAGGATGTCTCCGCCTGACTGATCAAGCCAGGAGTACTGCAGTTTAATATATGAAATAGTTTTGTTCTTCGTACGTGTATAGGTGAAAGAATAGATATCCTTCTCCTGCAGGTTCTTCAATACCACATCTAAAGTCACTGCATCATCAAAACGCTGCAGTTCCTGGGTATCCTCAAACATACGGCGCACATATTTATAGCACCTCTCGTACAGCAGCAGCTCAGAAAACTCGGTCAGATCAACAAAAGGATTCTTTGTCTTGAATTCACATTCTCCGGTGGTCGCATGAACAATGGCAATATATTCAAAGTATCGATTGATCAGCTGTTCCATGATCAGCTTATTCTGACGCTCTGCATCAATATCATAGGAATAAGTAACTGCTTCAATTTCATTGGTATTCGGATTCTTGATCATGCTGAGGATGCCCTGACGCCAATGCTTGCGGCCATTCTGATAGATGACAGGATAATCGATGGTCACTTTTTCAACACCCTTCTCATAATCTTCCAGCAGCTTTTGACGAATGAACTTCTGTCTGAACTCTTCATAGACCGTTTCGTCCGCAATCAGTCTTCCAAAGGAATCAAAATAACTGTCTACTGTTCCATCCTTTGACAGATCCAGTACAGACGGTATCTGGCTCTTGCCTCTGCGCGCATCACCGCATGTATTTCTAGTCAAGTTCAAATGGAATGATCCATACGAATTCGGATCGTCCAGCTTCTGATATGCCTGGTTGAATTTTTCTTCGTCTTCTTTCTCCTGTGTGATGTTCTGACCACATCCATAAATGAATTCCGGCATGCCAGGAACTGTATTCAATTTTTTGAGCACAATCCGTTCATACTGTTCTTTCGGTCGTCCGGAAACAGTAAAGCGGAACTCACATTCAGAATACGCCGCACCTTGATCAATGGCTGCATACGCACCGGCAAATTTATCACGGTCTTTCTCATTCACCAACGGTAAAAGGGATGATGGAAAATCATTGATGATCTCAGGAATGCCCAGCTGTCTGCAGACACGGCCGGTATAGCCGTCATGCATAATGATGACCTGATGACTGCCAGGGTCGTAGGTCCAGATGATCAGCTTTGCTGTCTCCGTGGCATCATCATACATCTGCTGTGCTTTAACGATTTCCTGACGGGCTTTATAAATCTCATCCATATCCATGAAAGATGCATAGTAGTACTGAATACTGTCGCGGACATATGCTTTGCGGAACTGATTATTGACCCAATATCTGCCTCCGTCTTCTCCAATAATTCGGTAAGTGACCGAGCCCAGCTGCTTCGTTCCGTTCTTGACCTGTTCAAATTCATTCCAAAAAAGACACTTGTCTTCTTCCAGAAGCCAGTCAACAGGATTGTCGCTCTGAGTATCCCAATAGTTCTTAAAGCCATGATGCAGACGATAAAAAGCACTGTTTGTATAATCCAAATGCACCTTTCCATGATGGTCAGAGAACACTGCAATACCGCCAGGCACATTGCCTAAGATTGCATCAAGAACTGTATTGTAGCCCTCCAGTTCTTTCTGCTCTTGAATATAATTATTTACGTTGTAGTATACTGCAAAGAAACGTTCCGTATGTTCGTCAATTTTCTTATGGGATGCACGGATGCCGATCCACATATAGTTACCGGCACCATCCAGATTGCGGAAACGAAATTCAAAATTACGCTGCTCACGAATGCTCGATTCAACTTCTGCCAGCAGTCCGCTCTGATCATCAGGATGGACAGAGTTGATTGTTCCCGTACTGAAGAACCGTGAGCGGTCTTTCCGTTTGGCACCAATCATCTGATAGAATCCATCATTCAGATACTTTTGCGTTACAACAGTTCCTGTAACATCAAAAATTCCAATCCCAGTTGGAATCTGGTTGATGGCCTCCAGCTCTGTTTTCTGCTGCTGAATCAAATCCATCTCGGTCATATATACCCCCATCTACGACTTTAAAGCGATTAACATACCTGAAAACAATCAATTAATATGGTGAATAATGTTGCTTATGAACTAATTATACGACTGAACTAATTCAAATATATATATAAAATATACAATGATACTCAAATATCTGCACAATCAATTGCATTGTTCATATAAAGCAGTATGCTGCTCTTATCATAATATCAGGAAAATGCTGATCATAGATTTTTGATTCTTTATCAATCCATGCAAAGCTGCATTTCAACGAACTTTCCCGCTGAATATTGATATCAGAAAAAAATTACTGTATTCAGTTTGAATAATTTTTTTGACAGAGAAACATCCTCAGGTAAGATACCCATACTAGTTATGCATGACTAACTTTGAGAGGATGTTATTTTTATAAATATCTTATTACACGTATAGTTTAAGAATCTCGAGAAGATTAGAGTACTTTCTGATTGTCATCATTCTGATGCGCTTGCTGCATCGTACTTCACATGAGGAATCAATCAAGAATGTATGTCTTGTTTCAGGGCTTGGCATCATTGTCTCATTATCTATTGGTGGAATTTTGTTCTGGTTTACCAGTCTGATGGGTATGATAGAACAGACCGCTAAGCTCCAGGAAATCATTTCCAGCTTTTTTGCCACGATTCTGAATACAACATTGATTGTATGGATGACCGAACATGGTTCAGATAAGGTACGAGATGTTGAGAAAAATGCCGAAAAGAATCTTTCTGCCGGGATATCGGATTCATGAAGGATTATGAACAAAGAAAGACTGCAAGATCATATGATCGAGCAGTTTTCTCTTCTTCACTCCGATTTCGATAAACTTTGATAGCTCCTGTAGTTCTTCTTCCGTTCTCCTTGACAGCATAGAGTGCTTCATCCGCCTTGGCAATCAGATCATCTCTGCTTTCTGCATCAATGGTGAAGACAGAACTGCCAACACTTGCGCTGATTGGAATATCATAATTTTCACGATGCACCGGTGCATCAAATAAATGAAGAATCGTACTGCCCATTGTTTCCTGCTGTTCACTGTAGAAGTACATGACTGCAAATTCATCACCGCCATAACGGTAAGGCATAATTGTACGGTTCTTCAATGTACCCAGCCGCCGTCCAATTTCACGCAGAACTGCATCTCCATCCAAGTGTCCATAATTATCATTGATATGCTTGAATTCATCAACATCAATCAGATAAAGGACAAACTTTCTGCCAGCTTCTACTGTCCGCTGCAGTTCTCTGTCCAAAGTGCGTCGATTGCCCAGCTTGCGTCAGTTCATCAACTTCCGCTTCTGCTTTCAGCATCTCACTGGTCTTTCAAAGGCATCTGTTCCTTTTTCTCATGGCTCTTATTTTCGTTGCGGGAACGGCGGAGCAGGAGCAGAAGAATGAACAGTGCCGCACCAATGCTGCAGAAAAGAATAATGATCCGCCGTGTATTGGACTGGTCGTTGATATATACGGTATCTTTCGGAAGATTTGACTTATTCACACCGTACTTATCCATCACATCTACATCAAAGGTCGCAATTGTCGAAGATACCTCTGCCGCGTCAAGCTGTGAGGGAGAAGTTCCATTCAGGCATTCCATGATCATTTCACCTGCCGTCCTGCCGGCTTTTTCACTGTCTGCTTCAATACTGCCGATGGTACCCTGCTCCATCCAGGAAAGCGTAAATACTGGAGAAGAAGCGTTGTCGATGACCAGCTGAAGAGATTCTTCACTCGTATAGAATTTTCCTGAAGCGTCATTGTTGAATGACATATACAGAATGATTGCGCTGCTTCCAGCCTTCTGGATGTAATCTATGATCTCGCCCTGTGTATGCTTCGTTGTATCTAGAATATTGACAGACAGCGCCCGGTACTTTTTCTGAATGCCTTTCAGGTTCGCACTTAAGGCCTGACCCGATTTACTTTCATCGGTGACTGCAAGAATTTGATCTGCGCGAGGAAACATCTGTACCGCCACATCAAGATTATCCATAATTGTAATATTTTCAGAGAGTCCAGCCATGCCTAAAGAGTGGGCAAGTTCTGCCCGCGTGCTGCTATCTACAGATTCATAGATGACCGGCAGATCTTTGAAAACGCCGGTACGGTATCTCAGCACCATCTGCAGAGCATCATCATCACCAACAATCACTGCATCAATATCCTTCATATCAGAATACTTATTGACCAGATACTGGTAGAATTGTTCAACATACTGATCACTGCTGATTGTTCTGCTGTCCATGAATTCATAGTAAAGATATACATCATTCGACATTCCTTCCTTGATGCCGTCAATCTGTTTTCTGACGGACGGACTGCTCAAGGAATAAGAACTGATGAACAATACATTGCGTTCTTTTGCAATGGCATGGACCGGTGCCTGCATCCACAGCAAAGCAGCAGCCGTGATGACCAAAACAGCATTTCTGATCCATTTATTTATCTGAGGTATGGTCATATTACTTTACCTCATTTGCAATCGCAGCGTTGGCAATCTTTACATACTGATCTGCTGCTGTCTGGGCATCTGTTCCGTGGAAGACCTGCTGCAGCATTGTCCACCATGCAGTGCGCTGTGCAGACCATCCTGGGGTAATGCTGTAGTAATCGCCAAGATAAGAAAGCATCTTCTGATAGGTGCTCATACGCTGTTCATCTGCGGTACCCTGATATGGATTGCCGATGGAAGCTCTGACTGGGAAGCTGCGTGCTGCCTGTACGCTTTTGACGCGCTGGACAGGATCATCACAGAAAAAGCGGATCAGTTCCTTGGCTGCACTGATGCGGGCATCATCTTGACTGTTGAATACACCGAAGCCCCAGATACCGCCGCATAACTGCGGTTCACCGGAATCTGTTGGGAATGTCATTGTATATGGGGTAAAGCTGACCTGATCAGCATAGCTCTTTTCATTGGATGAGTTCCACGCCAGGCTCATTGCTGTACTGCCCTGAGCAAAGTTCTTCAGTTCATCTGATGCCTGGATTCCAGCATTATAGCTGAAGACGCCTTCTTCGCACATCGATACTAATTCATTCATTGCCTTGATGCCTGCTTCACTGTTGATTGTGTAGGCGGTGTGGTCTGCATTGGTGAACTGAGCACCATACATGTTGGTGATCAGTGCTCTGGTCCCCTGGTCACCACCCTGCCCACCGCAGTAAACGATGCCTGGTGTATCACAAAGTCCTGATGCCGCCAGCTTCTGACATGCATCTACAAACTGTTCAGTCGTCCAGGTATGGGTTTCCATATTGATGTCTACCAAGGCACCTGCCTTGGCAAACATCTCATAATTGATTGCCATGCAGTGAGCATTGATGCATAGAGGATATTCGTAGTACATTCCTTCGCTGTTCCGGCAGGCTTCTGATATGACAGGAATTGGTCGCATTGATATCTGCGAGTGCTTCATCAGTCCATAGATCGCTCAGTTCTACCATGACGCCTTTGGCACCCCAGTTGGTCACCAGGCGTTCCGGGCCTTCCATAATAACATCCGGTTCTGTTCCGGCTGCAATGGATGCGTTGACCTGATCATCTCCGGTCGTATAGTCCAGATAGTCTACATTGACATGGATGTCAGGATGCTGGGACTGGAAATCATCAATGAAGGCCTGCACGGTTTCTGCATTGCCGAAATTTCCAATCTGATACACCCATAGATCAATCTCTGTAACAGGGCTTGCCGACGAAGCAGACGAAACGGTACTGACTGAACATCCAGACAGTACCAATGAAGACAGCAGTATGATCAGCAAGCTGAATTTCTTCCCATTCTTCATACAGTGCAACCCTTTTTAAAATATTATTTCTAATCACATTATAGGGCTTGCAGTTCCGACAGGAATATTGAAAACCTTCTGTATGTTGTATTACTCATCAATTCATTCATTTGATATAAATTGCACAAAATCATGCATAGCGAAACTTGGGAATCCATTTCAGCAGGACATCGAACAGTTTCGAAGATTCATACTGTTTGGTCGTATCATCATTGATGCCCCTTATCTCTGCTTCACTGATACTTTCTATGAAAAATCAGCTGGATCCTATTTTCAAGCAAATGCGATTTACTATTTCATTTGTTATGGAAAGGTCATTCAGAGCAGTTATCACGCTGCCACGTTATTCAACCGCAGTCAAAAAGAGCTCCGGCACAAATGCTGGAACTCTTCAAAGGTCAGCTGCGTTTCTTTTCAACTGCACTGCACAGTGCCTGATAGAGCACTTCTGGTTCAATCGGCTTTGACAGATGGCTGTCCATGCCTGCGTCCATGCATTTCTGCACATCATCTGAGAAAGCATCTGCCGTCATGGCAATGATTGGCACCGTCTTGGCATCTGCACGGTCGATATTGCGGATGGATCTGGTTGCTTCATATCCATCCATGACCGGCATGCGAATATCCATCAGCACAGCATCATAGTAATACGGTGCCGAATCACGGAACAATTCATACCCAATCCTGCCGTCTTCTGCCGTCGTTACGATCATCTTCTTTTCAGCCAAGAGTGCTTTGGCAATCTCCTGGTTCAAAGGATGATCCTCACAAAGCAGGATATGTTTCCCGGAAAGAACATTTTCACAGGTATCCAACTGTGTATCTAAGAGCGGATTCACTTTTGCTTTCTCATCTGCTTCCGCCGTTTCCATTGACATATCAACGAAGAACGTTGAGCCTTGACCGATTTTACTTTCCACTCGGATGGTGCCGCCCATCAAGGTCACGAGCTGTTTGGTAATTGCCATGCCGAGTCCGGTGCCTCTCTGCAGGGAAGTGTCATTTCTTCCTTCCTGAGAGAATGGATCAAAGATGACTTTCTGGAATTCATCGCTGATGCCGATGCCGTCATCATTGACTTCCGCATGCAGGTGCATATGTCTTCCAGGCAGACGTTTACCGGATATAGCGAATCTGATATGTCCGCCTTCTGGTGTATATTTGACAGCATTGCTGAGCAGATTGAAGAAGATCTGATTGAATCTGAGTTTGTCCAGTATTGGGATCATATCATCCGACACACTGTTTTCACAGATCAATTCCTGATTCCTTTCCACCACAAGGGGTTTAATTACAGCATCGATATATGACATGAATTCCTGCGGCGGATATGGTTCCTGATGGAGCTCTACTTTGCCGCTTTCAGCCTTAGACATATCCAGGACATCATTGATCAGGCCAAGCAGGAATTTTGACGAGGTATCAATCTTGTCCAAGTTTGCCTTGATTTTTTCCGGATCTGTCTCTGATCTGGATAAATATGTCATACCAATAATACCGTTCAAAGGTGTTCTGATATCATGGCTCATCCGTGAAAGGAAATCTGTTTTTGCACGGTTGGCCTGTTCCGTAGAATTCAGTGCATCATTCAGTGCTTTTTCATGTTCAAGCTGCAGTCTCTGTGCTTCCGTGATATCGGTGCGGGTCAGCACGATCAAACCGTTCTCCTTGTCCAGCCAGAAGAACTCGACATGTGCAATGCGTATGCCGTCTCTCTCATCAAAGGAATAGACACCTTCAGCATGTTCAGATTCCTCCAGAGAATACTGAACGTGATCCAGATCCATAAAGGCACTGCACTTCTTCCTCTCGTCTGCGACGACATGCTGATTGTTGTATGCCAACATGAGTTCATTATAGTCCATGCCCTGTTTCACATCATTGAGAGAAGGATTATCCAGGCCGGAGAAGAACAATACGATCTTTCCGGTACGTATGCTGATGCAGCAGATGTAATCCAGTTTTTTTGATACGACCTGCATCATAATATCATTGGTGAATTTTTCAGTACTGATGTCTCTCACTGCCATGAAGGAAATAATGTCATCTCCCTCAGGACGCTTTGCCATCGTGATTGTATTGCGCACCCAGTGTACACTTCCATCTGCCAATGTGATCATAAATTCAAGGTTGCGTGTACGTTCACCCTGCTCAAATCCTTTGATCAAAGAAGTACGTGAGAGTCTTTCTGTATAATAAATTCGATCACTCTGCTTTGGCATGCTCTGTATGACAATCTGCATGGATGTTTCATAATCCGTGTTGCGTTCCTTCAGCTGCAGAGGATCCAGACCGCCCGTAAATTCAACTGTATTCCTAGACAGGTTGGCTCGCTGTGTTGCAAAGTATGAACCGGATACGGAATCAAGGAATGCCATTGCCGTGTTGTACTGTTCTTCCAGTTCTCTTTCCTGTTTCTTCAGTTCATCAATATCTGTATAGACACAGTAGACGTATTTCTGAGCACCGATTGTGACATGTGAAAAGTTGACACTGACCCATTTGTAATTGTTATTCATCAGTCTGATACGATATTCAGTCGTGTGCAGCAGATTATCTGTCCGGGTGTCGTGAACCGCTTTTTCAACTTTATCGCGGTCATCAGGATAGATAGGACTGTATCCGTCCGTTCCGTTTAGGGTGCCGATTGTTTCCTGTGTGCACCCTTTCATTCGGCAGAATTCATCAGAATATCTTTCTGGAATCAAAGTTCCATCTTCGTATTCACGGAACAGCACATAGTTGGCCGGCAGATTGCCAATCATACTGACAAGCGTTTTCTCCATCTGTTCCTGGCGCTGTTTTTCTAAGAGGTTCTGCAGTTCAACTTCTTCTGATACATCACGATAAATGGCATAGAAGATATGCTCATTAGACTGCGCAGTACGCCGCACAAGTTCTGTTGTGATGTATTTATAAGTGCCATCGGCACATTTGTATCGAATATTTGGTGTAGTGAACTTCTGCTGTCCGTATCCCTGCCGATAAAGCTCGCGCATCCGCTGTACATCATCTTGATGAATGCCGCTGAACTCATCCTGGAAATAATCCAGTACCAGCTTTTCACCATTCTTGTCAATATCCTTGATGCAGCTGCCATAGTACGGAATTCCCAGCATTTTATACTGCTGCATGTTGCAGAAGGATGTATAAACATGCTCTGGATCTGGCATGTTCAGGACACAGATTCCGATTGGAAGACGGTTGAAAATATCTTCGACCTGATGAGCTTCTGCTTTTGCGGAGATGATTTCCTGCTGCCGCTGCATGTATATTGCAGTCACATCATTTTGAATGATCAGAATCGTATTCTTCTGTTCATCCAGATAATAATGCTGGATCTTGCGGCAGGAAACTTCCTCCTTGCGATTGAAATGGATGAGTACATTTGTTTCGTAGTGACCGTACCGGTCCAGTTCCTCTTCCACTATTTTTAGAGAGCTCTTGTTCAAGTAGTTCTCTTTATCTTCTTCTGCAACCCAGCACTGAGCCGCAAACTTTCTGACTTCATCGAAGTCATACATCTCACCAACATGGTCATAGATACCGAGGTAATTTTTCTTAAGTTCAGAATTCAAGGAAAGATATTGAATCTTCTCAGTATGTGGATACAGCAGCGCAACATAATCGCACTGCTGGTTGGTGATGATGTCAAAAATGGACTGATTGCGCTTTTCATCCGAGATATCAAGCGAATAAAAGACAGCAATGATGTCATCTTTATCTGGGCTCTTCAACATGTTGACAAAGGTCCTGACCCAGATAATATTATGGTCTGCATCAAAACGCATATAATCCAGATGCAGAGACTTTCTGCCTTCATTAAATGCAGAAATCAGAGTGCTGCGGGCAAAGAAAATCTTGGCATTATCATGCTGAGCAGAATCCGGAATTATTGAAAGCAGGTTCTCAAACAGCTTGTCTGCAGTATCAGCACGCAGGACATTCTGGATATATTCAGAAGTGCCGTGTTCTTCATTGCACAGATTCTCTGTCAAATTGATCTTATAGGCACATAGTGCATTAGGATTGGTGGCAAGCAGTGCATGAATGGTCTCATTGAAGTCATCTTGTGCCCTCTTCTGTGCAGTGACGTCCTCTGCAACAGCATATGCTTTTTCTGCTCTTCCGAATGCATCAACAACTGTTGTGAACGTGTAATGCAGATATGTTGAATAGCCGTTGACCGGCATCATCTGGAAAGAATCTTCCACTGTCTTCTCACCTTGATTTACACGGGCAAAGAATGCTCTGACTCTCTTCTGATCCTCCGGTCTGAACTGGGGCAGGATTGAATCTGGGACATCATGTATTACATTTTCATCCACACCGAAAAGCTTTCTGGCATGTTCCGGAAGAATGATCCGATGGGTAGGAATGTCATATTCATAAACACGAAGATTTGCACCTTCTGTCGCAGCTCGATATTTTTCCTGTTCTAACTTCAGCTGTTCTTCAAGATTGACATGTGTAGTCATATCATCAATAAAGAAAGCCAATGCATCTTTGCCGAAGAAATCCATCGGGACTACTTTTATGTCATAGTTCTTATGCAGAAATGGATCAAAGCTGACAGTTTCAACTGTCTTATCAATCTCCATCCGTTTCAGAATGCATTGCCTGCATGGTTCATTTAGATGATGTGTGTACTGATAGCAGGTCTGTTCCAGATGCGGTGCCGATGATTTATCTTTTCTGGCAACCGCATTTGCAAATAACAGATCATATGTACCGCGTTCAATGACATATACAATCTGGTTTGAATTATCCAGCAGTGTCTCCGAAGCAGCTGAAACAGCAGAGGCATCCGCAAAGTTTCCTAAAAAGACTTGGTTGTCTTTGTATGTTCCAAGCAGTCTGAAGAAGACGTGCGTCCATACAAATCCTTTGGTTTTGTGATAAGTACGATAGACTGCCTCCTGATCACCTTCGCCGTTAAAAAGTCTGGTAAGCTTATCGGTAAGCAGAGGCATATCAGATGAAGGTACAACAGCGGCAGCGTCCCTGCTGTAGAGATGAAGATATTCTTCTTCAGTGAGACCTGAAAAAGAAGGAACATTTTTGGTATAGAGGAGCGGATAAAAGGCGCCATCCCTCACTTCGTAGATGACGACATATCCAGCAACGCTTTGAATCAGTGTTTTGAGCTGTTCCAGTGTATAATCCATACCCAATCCTCCCAAATCCGAGCATCAGATGTATATCCTATGAACATTTCATAAAAGAGATCCTGGCTGAACTCTTTTATCGAAAGTATATTTTTTCAAATGTTTTCTTCAATTATCATACTACTTTTCATCTGCATAAAATTCAATAATTTGCCTGATTCATGCGTTATTTTACACTTTTCCAAAACTGCCCAGCAAATGAAAGAGTATTCACATTATACCGTCTAAACATCAGTCAGACAGCCTGACGGATATAAATGCAGGCTAGTATACAGCTGTTTGTTGCAAGATATGATGAAAAAAGACCTTTTCACTTTTTGAAAAGATCTTTTCGATGATACGCAGCAGTCACGGATTCTGATGATTCCCTGCTGTCATTCGTTTAGTAATTTTTCAGTCTTCTGACAGAAGCTTCTTTGTTTTCCATTTTCCGCTGAGGAAATATCCTAGGCACATCAACCCTGGAATCACCTGACAGAAAGCAGCTCCCCAGAAATATGCATTCGATACATTGCCAATGATCAGAATTGCTGCCAGGCAGATTACAACTCTGCACATACCATCTAAGATTCCAATCAAGAGGGCCAGCAATGCGGCGCCGGCACCAATTGCGATTGACTTGAATGAAGCTGCAACAGCAGAAACGATAATACCGATTGCCATGATTCTTAAGAAGGTTACACCATATTGGATAACATCTGCATCATTGGAGAAAATGCTGTAGAGCTGCGTTGGGAATACAACGAACAGTACTGCGCCAATCAATGCAAGTGCTGTTGAACACACTAGGATGCTCTTCATCACATCATTGACACGGTCATGCTTCTTTGCACCGATATTCTGGCCGATCATTGCTCCACCGGCCTGTGTAATGCCCTGCACGAATACATTTTCAAATTTTTCAATCTTGTTTCCGACAGAATATGTTGCGGATACAATCAGTCCAAAGTTATTGATACAAGCCTTGACCCATAACATACTTCCCTGAACAGAAATGACACGGATGATCTGCGGAATGCCAAGTTTCATGATGATCTGAAGATCTCTTCTGTTCATTTTGAAATAGCTGAGCTTCAGTTCAAAGCCAAGCTGGTCTCTTCTTTTATACATAAAGATGAATGAGGCAGCAAAGGCACCAATCTGACTTCCTACCGTTGCAATCGCAGTACCGACAACATCCATTTTAAATACGATGACAAACAGAAGATCAAATACGATATTCATTGCAGCAGCCACCGAGACAAACAGGAGAGGACGCTTGGATTCACCCATTCCCATTAAGATCGATGTAATAGCATTGTATCCAAAGATGAATGGCATGCCTAAGGCAGTAATGATCAAATAGGAAGCCGCTGCTGAGAACGCTTCAGACGGGCAGTTCAGCATCGTCAATATCTGATGATAGAACACCAGGGAACCGACCATGAATATGATTGAGATCAGCAGCATCATTGTCAGCAGTGTGCTGATGACGCTCTTTAATCTTTCTTCCGCATGCTGACCTACAAGCTGTGCAATATAGATCTGTCCAGCCATTGCCAAGCTGCTGGCTAACGGTGTCATCAGATCTGACAGCTCACCTCCCGTAGAAACACCAACCGTTCCTACACTGCCGACATACTTCCCAATGATGACAAGATCTGTCATCGAATAGATCTGCTGGATCAGACCAGTTAATATAATTGGAACTGCAAATGCTATCAGCAATGGATATATCTTTCCAGTCGTTAAATCTTTGCCTACTAACTTCTTCCCACTTGACATACTATTTCCTGCACTTTCTATAAAGATAATAGGCGATATATTTTCACCAAAATTGCATGTTTAACGTGTTTAAAAGCGCAATATTTGATATTTCTTTTTTTATCGATTCCACTATAAAAGCCGTATTTCTACGGCTCATCATCAATACTTTGATTTAATATCGTTCCATTCAAGCTTTGCTTCACCTGGAACGAGCTGGAACCAGACATGGACACCATTTTCAGACATCTGCTTGACCGCATTCATCTGAGATTCGTTGAAGTATATGCCAGTGCTGATCTGCACCTTGCCAGGTGTCGATGGCAGAGAAGCAATATTCAAGTCTTTTGGAAATCCCTCAATGGAACTGCAGAGATCATTCATGAACTCAGGCGTCCGCATTAAGACCAATGTCTTTGTCGCATCTGTCATTGCTGTCTTGATATGTTCAACAGCTTCTTCTTTTGTTAATACGACTGTTGCAACACCCTTCGGTGCAGACATCATGAATATTTTCTTCAGCATTGCATTGGTTGCAGTATAATCATCCACAACAATGATATCTGTAATATTGTAGTTCGGGATAATACGCAGTACACACTGACCATGGATCAGCCGGTCATCACATCTCACTAAGGCAATCATACCGTTCTCCTTCAATCATATTTCCGGACACATAAATCACTGCCGATAACTTTCAGATGATTCTGATATTCATGTGTTCCATAGAGCCAGTCGCTCATGTTGATCAATTCAATCTGGTTGTCAATGATCCACTGTCTCAGCTTCGGGCTGCACATTGCAGCAACATCAACACAGCGTACAGTTGTAAAGCTGGATTCGGCGGCGATATAGGAATCTAAATATCCGCAATGCCATACAGTTATCGCTGCCTCTGTATCCTTCACCATCGGCTGACAGTTCATAATGTATGAGACTGGATCGTAAGATGCAATCTTGGCATAATCCTTGGACTCAGCCAATGCATATGCTCTGCCATTCATTTCCAGGCGGGCCAGATCCTGTTCATACGTATAATTGATCTTGTATTCATCACAGATGACTTTCTTTGCCCTTTCAAGCGGGGAGTCATCACGGATCCGGGCGACAATTGGTGCCCTGCCTAATAGTGCAATGCACTTCTCCACCTGCGCACGGCATTCGATCAATGCTTCATCATAAGAAATATGCAGCTTTGCTTCCGGATCTTTGCGCCAGTTCTTGAATCTTCCTGTTTCATAATCGACCATCGAAGGAAGCAGTTTAGGATCAGCGACAGGTGCACCCCAGAAATGTGATCCATGCCAGCCGACAGAGATCCATGGATAGTCCTTGATCCGTTCAATTGCATCTTCGACACCTGGTGTATCCAGCATCAAGTCAACAATCGTTACGATGCCGTTCTGAACCGCTTCAATGGTGCCTTCGTTGTATGTCTTGGTATAACCATAATCATCTGCCTTAACAATTAATTTCATAAGTTGTCTCCTTCATGTGTCATTTGATATAAAAGCTTCTGCAGGTCTTTCTTATAAGGATCCGATATTGTCTCATTCAGAACTTCAAATGAAAGTTTTTGGATTCCGGGTCCGGATAAGTACTGTGCCTGTCCATTGCTCAGATTCATTAAACTGGAATGTTCAAGATCAATGGATTCAAGATAGGAAGAGAATAATTCGAATGGTGTATAGATGAAGATATGGCCTCCCAGCGTAACTTTTTGGATCACATATTCAGTTGGCCTCTCGGCTAGATTCAAACTACGCCCTTTTTCTTTTGCAATTTCCAGTGTCTCTTTTTCTCTTGGCGTCATTTCTCCGGAAGAATCAATCATAGTCATATCCTTTGGTGTATGTTTGACGTGAAAGATCTGTTCTTCTTCCCGCCATTCTGTGACCTTGTGCTGGACTGCTGTATTCTGTTCCTTCAGCATTTCATTGATCTTATCTTCAACAATCTGATTGAGATCCAGCATATCCTGATAGGTCTGTCCTTTACGGGTAAAGCGTGTACTGATATCACCGGCAGCCCCCACCATGTAGCTGTAGAACTCTCCATGATGCAGCTGTTCCAGATCCTTCATCAATACAGCCGGGCCTGCCCCTGAGAAGTAATTCTCATTAAAGGACTGTGTTGTTGGATGCGAGTTGTAAATGATATAAGTTGCAATCCTTTTCCCTTCATTAAAAATTGAAAACAATTCAATATATACATCAGGAGATTCTTCTCCACTGATCCTGACTTTTCCCACCTGATCAAAGTGACATCTCTGATAACTGCATTCCAGAGCATCATATTTTACAAGCTTTGCCTGAGCAGCAGCTTCGCACACCCGTTTCATGACCCATGCACCATATTCTATTTCCTGCTCCATCTTTGGTGCGTAATGCGTATGTGTCACTACCGTTGTCAGTGTGATCTTCTTCTGTACTGCTTTCTGCAGGTTCTCTTTCAATTCTGCATAATACTTATTTGTCACTTCGCCAAATGGGAAGCTGATGTGGATATACAGGGATCCGTCATCATTTTCCATCATTGAGATTTTACATGCCAGTTCATCCTTTGTCGTTGCGGTTAATATTCCCTTCCCCAGGGGTGCAAACTTATGAACTGGCTTTTGTGGAGCTACATCCACTTTCAGCCAAGCACATTTCATTATTTATTCTTCCCATCTATGCTGATCTCTGCATTTTTGATAAAAGCCATGCTTTGATCCTTTGTATTAAATGCTCTGTTTGGAACGATGATATTCATGCTTTCACTGCACTGAAGATCAATCAGTTCCGGCATAATGTAATAATTCTGCAGAAGCAGTTCATCTCCGTTCAAAACAATCTTTCCGTTTCCAAACTGTAGTGTTGCATCATCGAACTGGACCTTCTGATCATCCAGTCTGTTCTTGACTGCATATGCCAGCAGCTTCATGAAGAGATATCTGCTGCATGGAAGCCACAGCAGTGTCAAGATGACAAACATGACTGCATATGTCCATGAAAGATGATTTGCCAGTCCAATGATGACAAAAGCTAAAGGCAGAGAAGCTGTCATACTGATCTGTTCAAGTCGAATTCCTTTTTCTTGAAGAAGGCAGTATTTCAAATACTGAGCATATTCATTCACGCTTAATTTATATTGAACTGTCTGCATACAGTTTCTCTCCTTCTAATTACATGATTCCAGCAAAATAACAAACAGCGGCAACAATCAGCATGTACAGCATCATCATGATTGGCTTGACATGCTTGTTCTTGAACAGATAGAAGACAAGGAACGCACCAAGCAGCGATACGATACCAGGCATGATTGAATCCAGGATCTTCTGCACATCAACAGTCATCTCACCATTGACGAATGAAAGCTTCAAACTGATATTAGCAATACTTGCAACAACACCGCCGACAACAATAATGCCTAATGTTTCAATCGCTGAAACAACACGGTCCTTGACATCGGATCCAAGAAGCTTTCTGCTCCTTCAATACCCATAGAGACACCAAGCTTCAGCATGAAGTAAGCAGCTGGATACATGATTGCTGAATATACAATGACGAAGAACCACCAGCCAAGAGTAGAACCTGTACTGCTCATGCCAATCGCAATAGAAAGCAGAATTGGGATGATCAATGACTGTGCAATCGTATCGCCGATGCCGGCAACAGGAGCTGCAATTGCTGTCTTGATACTCTGGATCATATCGTTGGATACTTCATCCGGCTTCTTAGCACGTTCAATTTCAAGACCTAAGACAACACCCCATACAATACTGCCAAGTGTTGGCTGGGTATTGAAGAATACGCAGTGATTGACTGCCATTTCTCTCTGCTTTGCTTCATCGCCAGGATACAGTTCATCCTTGACAGCAAGCAGGAAGCTTACCATGTTTGGACCCATCATTCTTTCGAATGTGAACATGCGCATCGTATAAAGTTCATAAGCCAGGAAGGCTTTACGCATCAATTTCTTATTTGATACGGTCAGATTCAGATCTTTATTTTCAGACATTTTCGCTTACCTCTTTCGTATTGCCTTTTGTTGCTACAAACTGCATGAGTGCGATGGTTGCACCGAAGATCGTAATTGCAATCAGGCTCAGGCCTGCACATTTGAACAGCATGAATCCAAAGACAAAATAGACCAGCTGATAATTCTTTTTGATCAGTGATAATAACAGCATGCAGAAGCCTAATAACGGAAGCAGGCTGTTGAATACCTGAAGCACACCAGTGATCCATGCAGGCAGCATTGCAACTGAAGCAACAACTGCATCTGTTCCGACTAAGCAGAGACCTGTGATGACGACCATATCAATCACAAAGTTGTAGATCTGGCTGATCATCGGCATCCACTCAGCAACCTTTAAATTACCGGATTGGCAGAGTCTGTCCTGTAAATGGACCAGCGGAACCATAACGATGTTGCGTTCAATCTGTGTAAGAGGTGTGTTGATTGCAGCTAATGCCAGGGCAAGAGTGACACATACGTCAACGCCTCCGCCTGAAACAATCGCAGCAGGGATTGCGAACCACATGACTGTATTGATTGGAGGCATTGATTCAACACCGCCTACCGCAACGGCACCGATGTAGATTGCCTGAAGAGCTGCACCGACAATTATTGCGTCCTGCATATCTCCCATGATCAATCCAATAAAGAAAGCTGCTGTTAATGGCTTGTTTGCAATCTGCGTAAAGGCAACACCGCCGATAAAATTGCTCTGTGTAAGCCAGCACATGAATCCTAGTAATAAAGCTTGTGTTAATGACATTTCCTTTCTCCTTATGCCTATTTGGCTGTCTATCCTCTGTAATACAATTCTGTTGATGATGCAAAGAGCGTCCGGGCTTCTTTCTACTTAGTATTTTATTGATAATTTTTGGGCACTGCCGCCAATGTAAGCGGTTACCCAAGCGCAAAAAATGAAGCCTGCATATAAAAAATCCATCAGGACAAATGCCCTGATGGATATACAGGAAATAGAGGTCAGAATGGGATGATCATTCCTTCATATAAGATATCTATAAAGGAATCATATGACAGTGAGCCTGCCATCGACAGATCTTTATAGTTGCGGATCAGTTTATGGAACAGATAGCTCTTGAAACTGTCGTAACTGCTGCTGATCGAAGAATGGTCGATGATGATCATCTTGCAGTCTGTTTCATGCCATTTAAATGCTTCATTCGAAACAATGACAGACATGACATCCTGATCACTGAAGGAAGAAAATGATTTCAAATAAACAATCTGGTTGTTCCTCTCCGAAGAACAGATGGCTTCACGTTCTTCAATCTCTTTATAATATTGTTCCGGCATATGCATGTCTTCGGTAATGACTTTATGGATCAAGTTCATCGCCTGGTTCTTCGAACTGATATCATGCCTGTAGAAATGGTCCTCTGAGATCAGCTGCTGGATGATATATCTGCCGAATGGGATGCCTTGATAGATCAGCTGCGGATATAGATAAAATCCCTGATAATGGACATCTATGATCTTCAGCTCTTCCGGCAGGGCAAAGTCTCCGTTGCGGATGACAAAATCATATTTCGCCATATCTTTATCGGTGAGATGAAGATAATCACACAGATCAATGTCTAGTTTTAGATACTTGCTGCGTGTCAGCGGTGCCATCAGGCATTCAGCCTCATTGCGATCACGGCCGCTGACCAGAAGTGTCTTGAAGGTATGCTCGTTATGAGGAGTGACTGTCATGATATGGTTGGAGCAGATGAAATAGAAGTTGCAGATCACTTCATTATTAAAATCAATTCCGCTGTGTGTCTTTAGGAATCTTTCAAGCAGAATCACGTGTTCCATTGAAGATACACTGTTGATCTGGATCTGCTTCAAGAAGTCTCTGTTCACAGCAATCCGATACTTCAGTCCTGTCAGGACCCGGTCCAGCATTCTTTGGATGTTCTCCAGAAAATCCTTTGTATCCTGATCATCAGCGTATTGATAATAGCCAGGATAATAGCTGTTCATATAGTCCATCAGCTCCCTGCCGTCAAACAGCCATTGATGGATCGGCTTATCCTCCCGATAGCAGTCTAATATCGCAGTCAGACCAAGAACATTATTCTTTTCTAATGTCAATCCAGAATGGTCAGCAATCTCCTGATAGATCTCTAAAGCAATCTGATAGGAATCGGATGCCGTAAGTTCGTTCACTTCCTCTTCCGTGAACTGCATCTGATCTGTATATTCACTTCTTGTCTTGCCTAACACGACCCACCACAAAATATAATCCAGGTTGCTGCTGGAGATATAGATGGAAGTCTCCATGACCATCTGGTTAAGGATTGCCTTGATCTTTCTGAAAAATGGGCGATTCCACTCAAAGATATTCTCAAACTGTTCATCTCTGCCGGTCAAGAAGATATTGTTGCGGTAGATGATCATTCTTGAGACCAGACAGTTGCGTTTATAAAGTTCATTCCCTTCGATGACAAAACCGGCATTCTTGCGGTGGATCAGTTTCAGTCCATGTTCCTTAAAATTGTCTTTGACCAGCTTGATATCTCTGGATACCGTTGATTCAGAATAATAATTGTCCAGTGCATACCCAGATAAGAAGATTCCCTTTTCATGGATCATCAAATTGCGCATGATCTCATTAATGCGGTAATGCTGATCATTCTTATAAAAACGTGCAGTCAGAAAGTTATCAACAATTTCACGGCGTACGTCATTCTTCACTTTTTCATTGGCAAATACAAGCGAGTATCCTTTTCCTTTATAGGAAACTATTTCAACATTCTTGTCTTCCAGGATCTTGTTGAAATCATTTACTGTATTTTGAAAAGACTTCAATGATATTCCTGCTGCGGAAGACAGATATGCACCTGTGCAGGGTTCATTAGAAGTCATGAGAATATACAAGAATTTGCGGAGCGTTTCTAGATTTGCCATGTCTCACCTGCTTAATATATAAAATTATAGAAATAATCAGGGAAGAGTTCAATGGCCTGCGACCTCCAGCAGAACAAAAAAATACGCTTGCCAACAGGTATTTTTGACAACCATGACCCGCAAAAAAGAGCGATAGTAACGGTGGAGGAAATATACTCTTATGATTAGCGTACTATTGGCCAGCCATGGAAAAATGGCAGAAGGAATGCTGAATTCAACGAAGCTGTTTTTTGGCGATAATATTGAAAAGATCCAGGCTGTCTGCTTGGAATCGAATGATGATCCATCCAAATTTGGTGAGCGGGTCAAGAATGCAGTTGATCAATTGGGATGATGGATCAGGTGTCATGATCTTTGTAGATCTGTTTGGCGGAACGCCTTCAAATCAATGTGCCATGCTGTTAGGTGAAGATGACTATGCATCACGGATCCAGGTGCTGACAGGAATGAGCCTGCCGATGGTGATTGAATTTCTTAGCTTAAGGAACAATCTGACCAGAATCTCTGAGATCAATATTGATTCCCTGATCGAGTCTGCGCAGAAAAATGTTGTTGATCTGAATAAGATGCTTTTGTAATAAATCACAGGCAGTCACTCAAGTCCCTCTTTCGATGATTCAATCCCGGTGGCTGCCATGCAGCTTACATACAAGAGCAGTATGCATAAAGCCCGTATTTTACGGGCTTTATTATGTTCTATGAAAGTTTTCTTGCAACTTCAAACGCACTTCTGACAGCGTCACCAATCCTGCCTACTTTTGATGCATCACCAATGACTTGAACAGTAAATTCTTCACCAGCAAGTTCTTTTACCAGTGCATCATTCTTCTTGGATCCCAATGAAAGAATGACTGTGTCTGCATCCAGAACTGCTTCTGTTCCATCCTTGCCAGCTACAGTAACGGTATGATTGCCAATTTCCTTCAATTTCGTACTGAGCATGAACTGTACTTTCTTTTCATTCAGGATTGCCTTGATCTCAGTGATATTGATGCCGGTAGCACCCTGGGCAATCTGATCAGCCATTTCTACAACTGTCACCTGGTTGCCTAAGTTTACCAGCATTTCTGTTGTTTCCAGTCCCGTCATACCAGAACCTATCAGGACGATCTTCTGATTCACAGGTGCAATCTGTCCCAGCAATACAGGAGTCACTGTGTAGACAAACTCCTGATCAGCACCTTTGATTGGCGGTTTAGATGCAAAGGCACCTGATGCCACCAGCACTGCATACGGTGATTCCTTTTCGAGCAGCTCCTTCGTTGCTGCTGTGTGGTATCTGATCTCGGCGCCGGCTGCTAACGCCTG
>Ga0268359_11543_pt1 | contig 33164 bp, 30 predicted proteins | sample BioMet11_FD_194416 | JGI IMG/M metagenome (GOLD analysis project Ga0268359, IMG submission 194416) | Sewage microbial communities from Oakland, California, United States - Biofuel 11 (PacBio Assembly) | ecosystem: Engineered > Wastewater > Sewage > Unclassified | place: USA: California | collected...
GTATTGCCGAAATAGCGTTCGATGTCCTCGGGGCGCTCCTGATCCACGGCCAGCCAGTCCGGCTGGGAAACAGCCGGGCCGCCTCGTCCAGACGCTGTTGCAGCTGTTCCAGCAGATCGTCGGTGCCGTGGGGCCGAAGGGACGGTTTGTCGAGAATCAAGCGTAATTTTTCGAAGATCTCGCGGAGTCGTTCCCAGCGATTGGATTCTCGATGTTGCGCGTCCCAGAAAGACGCAAGGGGATCGCCTTGCATGGTGCGGACTCCTTTGTCCTGCCGTATCTGCCCGTTGCATACCTCTCCCCGTCCCGGATTGCCAGTATTCCCCGCCGGACGGGCCATCCGGAACGCCGGCACCGGCCCAGGCTTGCGCTTTTCCATTTAATCCTTAACAGTTTCCCCATGGGTAAACCAGTCTCTTCTCCAACCAACGTCCAGGTCCCGGTCGGCGGTATGCACTGCGCCGCCTGTTCCTCTCGTATCGAACGGGTGGTGGGGGCCATGCCGGGCGTTTCCGCCATTGCCGTCAACCTGGCCGACGAAAGCGCCCAGCTTTCCTTCGATCCGTCCCGAACCTCCCTGGACGCCATCGCCGCCCGGGTGGCCGACCTGGGCTTCACCCTGGGCCAGCCGGCCCCGAGCCTCACGACCCTCGACCTGGGCATCGGCGGCATGCACTGCGCCGCCTGCTCCTCCCGCATCGAACGGGTGACCCGCCGGCTGCCGGGCCTGACCGAGGCCAACGTCAACCTGCCCGGGGAAACCGGCACCTTCACCTTCGATCCGAACGTGCTCTCCCGCCGCCAGCTGCGCCAGGTCATCGCCGACCTGGGCTTCACCACCGAAATCCAAAGCGACGGCGGCGGCCGTTTCGCCACCCGGCAGCAAAAGGCCAAGGCGGAGCTGGCCCGCAAACGGCGGGAACTCTTTCCGGCCATGGGCCTGGGCGCGGTGCTGCTGCTCATTTCCATGGGCCACATGCTGGGACTGCCCCTGCCGGGCTTTCTCCATCCCGAAACCGCCCCGACCGCCTTCGCCCTGGTCCAGCTGGCCCTGACCCTGCCCATCGTCTGGCTCGGCCGGCGCTTCTACCTCGACGGCATCCCGGCCCTCGTGCGCGGCGGCCCGAACATGGACAGCCTGGTGGCCGTGGGCACGGGCGCGGCCCTGGTCTATAGCCTGACCAACCTCGTCCTACTCCTGGCCGGCTCCGACCCGGTGGCCCGGGCCAAGGACCTCTATTTCGAATCGGCCGGCGTGCTGCTGGCCATGATCAGCCTCGGCAAGTACCTGGAGGCCTCGGCCAAGTTCAAGACCTCCGACGCCATCGCCGCCCTGATGCGGCTGGCCCCGGACACGGCCACCCTCGTGCGCGACGGCAAGGAAGAGACCATCCCCGCCGCCGAGGTGGAGCCCGGCGACACGCTGCTGGTGCGGCCCGGCGAACGCCTGCCCGTGGACGGCGAGGTGACGGAAGGCACCTCCACGGTGGACGAATCCATGCTGACCGGCGAACCCATGCCCGTGACCAAGCGGCCGGGCGACGCCGTCACCGGCGGCACCCAGAACGCCACCGGCGCCCTGGTCATGCGGGCCACCCGGGTGGGCGAGGATACCACCCTCGCCCGCATCGTCGGCCTGGTGCGCCAGGCCCAGGGCTCCAAGGCCCCCATCGCCAACCTGGCCGACACCGTGAGCTTCTACTTCGTGCCCACGGTCATGGCCGTGGCCATCGTGGCCGGACTCGCCTGGTTCTTCCTGGGCGGAGCCGGATTCTCCTTTTCGCTGCGCATCTTCGTGGCCGTCATGGTCATCGCCTGTCCCTGCGCCATGGGCCTGGCCGTGCCCACCTCCATCATGGTCGGCACCGGTCGGGGGGCCCGGCTCGGCATTTTGGTCAAGTCCGGGGCCGCCCTACAGACCGCCGGCGACGTCAAGGTGGTGGTCTGCGACAAGACCGGCACGCTGACCCACGGCAAGCCCGAGCTGACCGACGTCGCCCCCACGGGCGACATCGCGGCCACACGCCTGCTGACCCTGGCCGGCGCGGCCGAGGCCCGGTCGGAGCATCCGCTGGCCCGGGCCATCGCGGCCGCCGCGCCACAGGGCGAATCGCTCCCCGCGCCCGAACATTTCGAGGCCGCGCCCGGCCGGGGCGTGACCGCCCGCATCGACGGGCATGACGTGCTGGTCGGCACGGCGGCCTTCCTGGCCGCTGCCGGCGTCCCCGCCGACGGTCCTGGCGACGCGGCCGAGGCCACCCTGGCCGCCGCCGGCAAGACGGCCGTGCGGGTGGCCGTGGACGGCCGTTCCGCCGGCGTGCTGGCCGTGGCCGACACGCCCCGGCCCGAAGCCGCCGCCGTGGTGGCGGCGCTGCAACAGGCCGGCGTCCGGGTGGTCATGCTGACCGGCGACGCCGAAGCCACGGCCAGGGCCGTGGCCAAGCACCTCGGCATCGACGAGGTGATCGCCCGGGTGCTCCCCGAGCGCAAGGCCGAGGAGGTCAAGCAGCTCATGGCCGACGGCGCCAAGGTGGCCATGGTGGGGGACGGCATCAACGACGCCCCGGCCCTGGCCGCCGCCGACCTCGGGGTCGCCATGGGGTCGGGCATCGACGTGGCCGTGGAATCCTGCGACGTGGTGCTCATGCGCGACGACCTCGCCGGCGTGCCGGCCGCCCTGGAGCTGTCCCGGGCCGTCATGCGCAACATCAAGGAGAACCTGTTCTGGGCCTTCGCCTTCAACACCATCGGCATCCCGGTGGCGGCGGGCGTGCTGCACATCTTCGGCGGTCCGACCCTCAACCCTATGATCGCCGGCACGGCCATGGCCCTCAGCTCGTTCACCGTGGTCACCAACGCCCTGCGCCTGCGCTTTTTCACGCCCAAGCCGATAACGGCCTAAGCCAGACCCGGCCCCGTTTTTCCCTCCGCGCCCAGGCGAACATGAACAAACATTTCATGGTCCTGTAATCTTGGGAATTTGGAAAAACATTGCCCCCCGGGCCGAGGTGGTCTAAAGGTAGGGCTCCGTACCGATGATCCTGCGTCGATTTATGACACTAACCCGACAATGCAAGGTGGTGGTATGCCTCGAATGTTTCGCTTCGTTGTCGCGCTTTCCTGCCTGACCTTCCTCGTCTCCACCCTGCCCTCCGTCGCCGGTGCCTATACCGTTCAATCCGGGGATACCCCCACCAGTATCGCCAAGAAACACGGCATCAGCATCTCGGATCTCCTCAAGGCCAACAAATCCCTCAACCCGACCAAGATGCGGGTGGGGGACACCCTGAGCATCCCGGGCAGCGCCGGGACGAAGGACGAGAAGAAGCACGCGGACAAAAAGGCCCGGGAAGAAAAAAGCAGCGCCAAGAAGGCCGCTCCGGAAACCAAGGAACGCGCCTCCGCCAAGGAAAAGGAACGCACGGCCCCGACCGCCAAGGCGGGCAGCCATATGGTGAAAAAGGGCGAGACCCTGGGTGAGATCGCCTCCAAGTACGGCGTCAGCGTGGACGACCTCAAGAAGGCCAACAAGGGGCTGGATCCCCGGCGGATGCGGGTCGGCCAGAAGCTGATCGTGCCCGGCGCGGCCGCGGCCAAAAGGTCAGCGAGCCGGAAAAGCCGTCGCGCAAGACGGCCAAGGCGGCCGAGCCCCAGGAATCGTCGACCAAGACCTATCGGGTCCACCACCGCGAGACGCCCCCTTCCGTGGCCCGCAAGTTTCATATCAGCGTGAAGGAACTGGCCCGGCTCAATCCGTCCATGGGGAAGAAGCTCCACTCCGGCCAGAAGCTGGTCGTCCCGGGCGGCAGCACCAAGAGCGCCAAGGCCGTTGAGGAAGAGCTGCCCACGAGCGCCGAGACCGCGCCCAGCGCCGCCGAAACGCCGACCGCCTCGGCCCCGGCCGCGCCGGCCGCCACCCCGCCTGCCACGGTGGCTTCGGTGGCGCCGCCGGCCAAGCCCGAAGCCGCCGCGCCGACCCTGCCCGACACCAAGGCCAGCGCCGATGCGGAACGCGCCTTCGAAAAGGGCATCGAATTCGGCAAGCAGAACAAGTTCCAGAAAGCCGTGGACAGCTTCAACAAGGCCATCAAGCTCAATCCCAACCGGGCCGACTACTACGCCAGCCGGGGCCACGCCCACTACTACATGAAGCAGTACGCCAAGGCCATCGACGACTACACCCGAGCGCTCGAAAAGAATCCCAACTTCGCCCTGGCCTATTCCATGCGGGGCTTAAGCTGCACCCGCTCGGGCGACTACCCCCAGGCCATCGAGGACTTCAACAGGGCCATCGCCCTCGGTCCCAACGAAGCGGACTATTACAAGGGTCGCGGCTTCACCTACCTTCACCTCAAGCAAGCCGGCCCGATGTGCCAGGACTACAAGAAAGCCTGCGATCTGGGCGACTGCGAACTGTTGGAAAGCGCCCGCAAGGAAAAGGCCTGCCCCTGATCGGCGCGCCCCTCCTGTGCTTGCAAGCCCGGCCGTCGCCGGGCTTTTTTTTCGCCGCGCCGACCGGCACGGCAACTTTACCCCCATGCGGGCTCGTGCTAGGGGGAAGGCCGGAAACGATTGCCGCCCTGGCCTTACGGGGGGGGCGCCACCGCTTGCCAGACCACGCAGACCGAACGCTTGCGGCGCGCCGAGTGGGAACCATGCACGTCCAGCTTTTCTACGATACCCAGGAAGACCGCCTCCAGCTCATCATTGCGGAAAACGACGAATCCCGCGGCTGGTGGATCACGCGCCGGGCGGCCCGCCTGTTGGGCCAGGCCCTGACGGCCCGGCTGTCCGCCGCCACGCCGCCGGACGTCCTCGATCCGACTCCGGCCTGGGGCCAGGGCCTGAAAGCGGACCGACGCCTTTCCTTCCTCCCCAGCCCGATCCTGGCAGTGCAGGAGACGCATCTGCTGACCGCCGTCCGCCACGGACGCCACGCCGACGGCCGCCACGTCCTGGTGCTGGTGGGCAAGGACCGCGAGGAACAGGGCCTGCTGTGCGACGACGAGGCCCTCTACGCTTTTCTGGAACTCTTGCAGCGGCAGGTGGCGAAGACCGACTGGAACGTGAGACTGGACGGGGCGGACGCCCGGCAAGACTTCGAGGTGCCCGTGGCCAAGCTGCAATAACGCCGCCGCGCCATCCGGCGGACCCGGGAGAACGGCCGAGGCCCCAAAAAAGGGGAAGCCGCCCGGGTCCAGGGAGAGACCCGAACGGCTTCCTAAAAAGGCCGTGGTGGCGTGTTGGGGGAGGAGGCTAAGGGGAACCGCCACGGCCAGGGTGATACTGTGCGGTTGGTTTTGGGCTTTCGCCCACCGCGGTGCGCTCTGCCTTCTTCCTTAGCAAGACAGGGGCCAATTCAGACGACCGGGACGAATATTTTTTATTCTTTTATTTCATATAATTACCGATACATTTTCTCGAGGCCGCCGGGGAGGGCCGCAGCCGGCACTCGCCTCTTGTCTTCTTTTCGATTAGCTTTATTACAATCTTAACCGGCTGGATCGACATCCAACGCGACCAGGATGACAAGGACAGACCGTCAGGCGTTCTCATGACGGCCGACCTCGGGAGGCACGGCGACGGTGGTCAAGGTCAGCATCGAGCATGTGGTCGACGGCATGGTCGTGGAGAAGGACGTGAGCGCGCCGGACGGGGCCCTCCTGGCGCCCCGCGGGCAGCCGCTTTCCCAGGCGCATATCCGGGCCATGCGCGCCTTCGGCGTGCATACGGTGGATATCGTCTCGGACGAACCCGAGCCGGACACCACCCTGGACCGACTCCGGCAGGCCGAAGCCGGCTGCCGCCTGTTGCTGGAGCCCCGCTTCCTCGCCGTGGACCGCACGGCGCCCTTCGGCGAGGCGCTCTGGGAACTGGCCGTCAGCCGGGCGGCCCGGCAGCGACTGGCCGGAGCGTCCCTGCCGGAAGCGGCCGAGGACGAACCGTCCCTGGTCGGCCCGCCGCCGGAACAGTCCCTGTTCGACAGCGCCCGCTTCGCCCTGGAGGACCTGGTGTCCGGGAGGGTGGAGCTGGCCACCCTGCCGGAGGTCCACGTCCGGCTGCTCCAGGCCCTGGCCGCCCCGAACAGCACGCCGCGCAGCATCGCCGCCGTGGTCCAGCACGACCCGAGTCTGACGGCCAAGCTCCTCAAGCTCGTCAACAGCCCCTGTACGCGCCGGTCACCCCCATCGACACCATCAGCCGGGCCGTGACCGTGGTCGGGCAAAAGGAGCTGACCACCCTGTCGCTCGGCCTGGCCGCCTGCAGCGCCTTCACGGACGTGCCGCCGGGGCTGTGCGACATGCGGGCCTTCTGGCGCCAGTCCGCCGCCTGCGGCGTGTACGCCGCCGCCCTGGCCGAGGTCTGTCCGGGCACGATTCCGGACCGCGTCTTCGTCGGCGGCCTGCTCCACAACATCGGCGAGCTGGTCATCCTGCAAAAGCTCCCGGCGGCGGAAGGCCGGGCCCTGCTGCTCGCCCACATCGAAGGCCTGCCCTGGACGAAGCGGAAAAGGCGGTCCTCGGCTTCGACAACACCGCCGTCAGCCGGGCCCTGCTCTCGCGCTGGCATTTCCCCGCGCCCCTGATCGCCATGGTGGCCGACCACCATCACCCCTCGAACCGGCCCGAGGCCCGGGAAACGGTGCTCATCCACGTCGCCAGCATCCTGGCCGACGCCCTGGCCGGACCGCTGCACAGCGGCCCCCAGGTGCCACCCGTCAACGAAGCGGCCTGGCGCTCCCTGGGCTTGCCGGAAACCATGCTGGCCGAAGTGGCCGCCGCCGGCGACGACCGCATCGACGACATCGAATCCGTGTTTTTCGACAGCGGCCGGCCACCGGCCCAGTGAGCCGCACCATGGCCGCAACCGATCGCCCGGCCCTTTCCCGACGGCAATTTTTTCGGACCCTGCTCGGACGAGGCGCCCCATCGGCCGACTCCGCCGACCGGACGCCGACGGCCGATCCCCACGCCGCCGGGAACGCCGCCTACGCCGCCGGAGATTTCCCGGCCGCCGTGGTCGCCTATCGCGCTTCGGTGCGCCAGGACCTGGCCAACACGGCGCTCCGGACCCGGCTCGGCCAGGCCCTCTACGCCACCGGCCAGTACATCCAGGCCCGGGTGGAGTTCGAGCACGTGCTCCGGCTCACCGACGGCGCGGCCGGTCCGGCCCGGCTCGGCCTGGCCCTGACCCTGCTGCGCCTCGGCCGCACGGCCCGGGCCGGTCAGCTCCTGGCCGCCTTTGCCGATACCGCGCGGCCGGCGCTCACGGCCCTGGCCCAAACCACGGCCGCCGCCGTGGCCGACGGCGCACCGGCGGACCTGGCCGACCGCATCCGGACCCTGGAAGAGCACGCCCGCGCCAGCCGGCTGTTCTCCCTCCACGCGGCCGCGGTCAGCCCAGCACCATAAAATCCGCGCAAAAGCTCTTGGATTCTTGGCCGCCGAAGGCACCTCGCGGACCACGGCAGCCGTGGTCTCCCGGGGAAACGGCGGAAAAGGAAGCAGGACGGCGGCCGAACGCGGCGCGCCTAGGAACGCTTGCGCCAGGTCTTTTCCTGGCCGACCCGCAGCCGGGCGATATTTCCCCGGTGCTTCCAGATGATGGCCACGGCGACCACGGCGGCGGCCGGCGCCAGGTCCGCCGGCCCCAGGACCAGGCAGCCGAGCGGCATGGCCACGGCCAGGACCAGCGATCCGGCCGAGACATAGCCCGTTATGGCGATGACGGCCACGCAGCACAGGATGGCCACGCCGGCGGGCAGGGGCGCGGCGGCCAGGAAGACGCCGATGGTCGTGGAGACGCCCTTGCCGCCCCGGCCGCGCAGAAAAATCGGGAACATGTGCCCGGCCACGGCGGCCAGCAGCACCAGCGAGACAACCGGCCACGCCCCCAGCAACAGCCGGGCCGCCAGCACCGGGCCGAAGCCCTTGGCCACGTCCAGCAGCAGGGTCAGCACGCCGTAGGGGAAGCCGCACAGCCGGGCCACGTTGGTGGCGCCGATATTGCCGCTTCCGGCCCGGCGCGGGTCCACGCCGCACAACAGCCGGGCCACCACCAGCCCGAAGGGTATCGAGCCCAGCAGGTAGGTCGACACGATCCAGAACGCGTCCGTCATGGGGCGTATCCTCCGTCGGCCGCCACCGTCCGGATCAGGACGGGTCGGCGTCCATAAAGAGCGCCTCGGTGGATTCCGGCAGCCGGGTCGGAATCTCCTCCGCGCCGAAGACCCGCAATTCGTTGTTGAGCGGATCGATCTTGCCGAGTTTCACGGCGAACCGCTGGCCGACATAGACCGAATCCCCAGGGTGTCCCGGGTGGCCCGCACGTAGATCTGCACATCGGGCAGGGACAGCGACACAAAGCCGCCGTTAAAATCCACCACCACACCCTCGAAGGTCCGCTCCCGGCACAGCCGCTTCAGATAGAGCAGCTTCCAGTAGCGGGGCCGGAACCGCTGCACCCGCCCCACAGCCTCGATACGGGCCGAAAGTTCGGGCAGCTTGGCGGAAAACTCGGCCCGGGTCCACCGCGGCGCCCCGGTGCGCAGCAGACTGTCGACCTGGGCCAGATTGACCAGATCGGCGTAGCGGCGCAGGGGCGAGGTGATCGGCGCATAGGCCGGCACGGCCAGGGAGGCGTGAGGCCGCGGATCGGGTTCGGTCAGGGTCGGCGGCAGTTCCCGCACCGCCCGCTGAATGGACGGCGGATCGTCGTGCACGCCCCGAATTTCCGGGGGCAGGACCGCGTCCTGGGTGCGAAAGAGCATGGCCGCCCCGTGGTCCACGGCATACTGGCCGGCCGCGGCATTGCCGAGGATCATGCACTCGCTGACCAAGAGCTGGGCCTTGGGGTAGCTCGGGGACATGCCGATATCGACCTGCACGTCGTCCGGGCCGGTGGTGAGACGGATGTCCGGTTCGGGGCGTTCGATGACCACGGCCCCGTTTTCCAGGCGGCGGCGGCGCAGGGCCACGGCCAGCCGGTAGCCGCGCTCCAGGCAGTCCGCAGCGTCCGGCCCGGCGAGACGCTCCTCGACGGCGGCGTAGGTGGTGTTCTCGGCCAAGCGCACCCAGCTCTTGCGCATGGCGAAGGACCGGGGCTCCCCGTCCTCATCGGCAAAGGTCCACTCCATGACGAGGGCCGGCCGCACCTCGCCGGCCAGGAGACTGACCCGGCCCGTGCCCAGGACCTCGGGTAGCATGTGGCTCACCCCTTCGGGCAGGTAGAGGCTGGAGGCCCGATGGGCCACGGCGAGGTCGAGGGGGCCACCGAACGTCCAGGCCAGGGCCGGATCGGCCAGAGCCAGCACCAGCCGGCTGCCGCCGTCGGGCAAGGGCTCGGCGTAAAAGGCGTCGTCGATGTCCCGGGTGGTCGGGGAATCGACGCTCACGAACGGAATGGGCTCGGGCTCGCCGGCCAAGGCGTCCAGACGCTCGCCCAGGGCCGCGATCTCGTCGGCGTACGGCGTCCACCAGCCGTCGCCGGCCGTGTAATCGGCCTGGTCGAGCAAATAATTGTAGTGCGGCGGCACGATGCCCCACTGCTCGGCCAGAAGCAGCGGCTGAAAGGGATGGTCGGGCAAGCCCTTGCGCAGCAGGGCCCACAGCGGCCCGACCTCCTGGTCGTTGGGGTCGGCAATGAGCCGGCGCAACATCTCGGCCAGCTTGTCGGCCGCCCCGGGATCGAGCTTGGCGGCCAGGGCCACGGCCCGGCCGCGTTCCCCGGAGCACCAGCCGTGCCACAGCTCCTTGAAAAAGGCCTGGCCGGCCACCACCACCTTTTCCCGCTCCTCGGCCTGAGCCTGCTCAGCCAGCCGGCGATCCACGACGGCGGCGGGATACACCTCGAATTTCGGCGGATGGAACTTGAAGTGGGTTTTGCAGCGCAGAAGCGCCCGGCCCATGGCCGCCACGGCGTCCACGTCCGGTTCCTCGGCCACCAGGCCGGCAAACCATTCGGCCGACTCCTCGCGCACCTCGCCCTGGGCCAATTCCCACAGTTCCAGAGCGTCGACGGCGGCGGCCGCGGTTTCGCGTCGGGCCTGGTGCTGCGTCATGAGCTCCAGCATCTCGCTGCGGTCCCGGGCCCCTTCATAGCGCGGCCCCATCCAGGGCAACACGCGCGAAACCGGCAGTTTTTCCTCCCGTTTCGTCAACGTATACAGTCGCAGCCGGCCGGAGGATTCCTCCAGAACCCAGGCCACCTGGGCCTGATTGCCCTGCATGAACTCCACCAGGCAGCCCGGTCCGGCATACCGTTCCAACGCCATGAAGCAAATGTCCTTTTGTCTTCACAAAGGAACGCTGCCCGGCCCCTCCGGGGAAACCGCCGACGAGCCGGCATTCGGGCGCCGGCCACCGGACGGGGGCGCTCCCCCGGCAGGGGCCGCGGCAGCGTTCCGGTCGTGCTTAGTGCTTGAAGGACCGCTGCCAGGTAAACACCATGGCCACTTGCGGTTCGGCCTCGTTGCAGGCGGCCACGGCATCGGCGTCGCGGATGGAGCCGCCGGGCTGGGCGATAGCCGTCGCGCCGGCCTTGATGCACTGGTCCACCCCGTCGCGGAACGGGAAAAAGCCGTCGGAAACCACCACCGATCCGGCCAGACCGCCCTTGGCCTCCTCGGTGCGGCGGATGATGTCCACGAGCTTGAGCTGCTCCGGACCGCCGCTGTCGGCCTTGCGGGTCAGATCGTACAGGGACAGGCCCTCTTCGGTCACGGCCAGGTTGTCGGCGAACTTGGTCTTGGCCTTGTGAACGGTCAGTTCCACCACGCCGACCCGGTCCTGCTCGCCGGTGCCGATGGCCACGGTGACGCCGTTCTTGGCGAAAATGACCGAGTTGGAGCTGACGCCGGCCTCAACGGCCCAGGCGAACAGCAGATCCTCGGCCTCCTGGGGCGTGGGGCTGCGGGCGATAATGGTGGCGCCGTCGGCATCCGTGGCCTGAGCCGGCAGGAAATCCTTGGTCGACAGGATCCGGTTGCGGAACGAGAACTGGAGCACCATGCCGCCGTCGGCCAGCGACTTGATGTCCAGGTACGGCTGCCCCACCAGCTTTTCCAGATGGGCCAGGCCGGGCAGCTTGAAAATGCGCAGGTTCTTGCGCCCCTTGAGCAGGGCCAGGGCCTCCGGTTCGTAATCCGGGGCGGCCACCACTTCCATATAGACGGCGGCGATGTGCTTGGCCGTGGCCGCGTCCATGGTCCGGTTGACCACGACCACCCCGCCGAAGGCGGCGATGCGGTCGGCGGCATAGGCCGAGGTGAAGGCCGTCTCCAGTCCCTTGTCGGACCAGGCGGCGCCGCAGGGGTTGTTGTGCTTGAGGATGACGACCGCCGGCTTGGCCGCAAGATACTGCAAAATATTGATGCCGTTATCCACATCCGTCAGATTGATCTTACCGGGATGCTTGCCGGACTGGAGCAGATGCTCCTCGGTGGCCGCGCAGACCAGGCCGTCGCCCGGGCCGCGAAATTCCACGCCGCCCAGGGAGAGACGGCCGGCCACCGGCGCGTACAGGGCCGCCGGCTGGTCCGGGTTCTCGCCGTAGCGCAGGCCCTTGGTTTCGCCGTCGATGGTCCAGGTCCGTTTGGCAAAGGCCAGTTCGGCGTCGCCCAGTTTGATGACCAGGTCCTCCGGGAACGGATCCTCGGCCATGGTGCTATACATTTTCTTGAGTTCGCTCATGGGTGTGCCCCTCCTCGCAATGTCATGTGGCGTGCGCATGCCTAGCACAGCCGGCCCGCCCGGGCAAATTGCATTTGGAAGGCCCGAGCAATTCTGGTAGAAGAAAATCCGCGCCAAGGCGCGATCGTGACGTCGCAAGAAGGTAACTACGCGTGGAGCAAGTTCTCTTGAAATTGGCCAGACAGCTTCGGGCCTTTGACGAAGCGTCGCTCATGGCGCTCTGGGACAAGTACGCCGAGGCCGTGGCCCGGTTCGAACCGTCCCAGCGCTGGGAAGAAGCCGTCCTGGTGCTGGCCATGATCCAGGGCATGCGTTTCAAAAATCAGCTATTCAACCACTATTGGGCCGAAGGCCGCCTGCCGGGCGAGGACAATGCGCCGCTCCCGGACGTGGCGCCGTCGATCACGCCGACCCCGGCCGAGCACAACGCCGACCGGCCGCATCGGGGCAAGGTCTTGGCATTTCGACCCAAAGAGGAAGGGGAGTCGTAGGTTATGGGCGAAACCCGCAACGCGCAGGGTCAGGGCATCGTCATCCACGGAGCCCAATGGGGCGACGAGGGCAAGGGCAAGATCGTCGACCTGATGACCGAACAGGCCAAGGCCGTGGTTCGCTTCCAAGGCGGCAACAATGCCGGGCACACCCTGGTGGTCGGCGGCGAAAAAACCGTTGTCCACCTCATGCCGTCCGGTATCCTGCACCCCACCACCGTCTGTCTCATCGGCAACGGCGTGGTGCTCGATCCCGAGGTGCTCTGCCAGGAAATGGACACCCTGGCCGCCAACGGCGTCCCGGTCACGCCCGAACGGCTGCTCATCAGCCCCAAGACCCATATCATCATGCCCTACCACCGGCTCATCGACAGCGCCCGGGAAAGCCTGCGGGCCGGCGGCAAGATCGGCACCACCGGCCGGGGCATCGGGCCCTGCTACGAGGACAAGATGGCCCGCATCGGCATCCGGGCCGGCGATTTCGCGGACCCCGAACTGTTCCTCAGAAAAATCACCCAGGCGCTGGTGGAAAAAAACGCCCTCTTTACCAGCCTCTATCACATGGAGCCGCTCAAACCCAAGGCCGTGGCCGACGCCATGGCGTCGGTGGTCGCGCGACTGGTCCCCTACCTCGGTGACGTGTCCTCGGTCATCCAGAAGACCCTGACCGCCGGCGGCGACGTGCTGTTCGAAGGCGCCCAGGGCACGCACCTGGACATCGACCACGGCACCTACCCCTACGTCACCTCGTCCAATACCGTGTCCGGACAGGCGGCGGCCGGCAGCGGCTGCTCGCCCAACGTGCTCACCCGCATCGTGGCCGTGGTCAAGGCCTACACCACGCGCGTGGGTTCGGGGCCGTTCCCCACGGAACTGTTCGGCGCGGTGGGCGACTATCTCCAGGAACACGGCGGCGAATACGGCGCCACCACCGGCCGCAAGCGCCGGTGCGGCTGGCTCGACCTGGCGCTGCTGCGCGAATCGGCCCGGCTGTCCGGCCCCACCGAAATCGCCCTGACCAAACTCGACGTCTTAAGCGGTCTGTTCGAGGTCAAAATCTGCATCGGCTACCGCTACAAGGGCAAGATCTTCGAGTATCCGCCCCAGGACGAAGGCGCTCTCGAACACGTCGAACCGGTCTACGAGACCATGCCCGGCTGGGAGGAGGACCTTTCCGGCCTCACCGCCTGGGAAGACCTGCCCCTGGCCGCCCGCGAATACGTGTCGCGCATCGAGCAGGCCTTGCAAACCACCTGCTCGATACTGTCCGTCGGCCCCGACCGCCGGCAGACCATCATCCGCGGGTAAGCGGTTCCACAACGGAAAGATGCCTCCGGCGGCCGAGGGCATGATGCCCCCGGACCCCTCGCACCACGGCAGGGGTCCGGGGGAAAGGCTTCCCGAAAGCCAGCGCCAGGGCGGGGCAACGCCCCATCTTGGCCGCCGGAGGCACACCACACGCCATGACCACCCTTTTCCACATTGCCGACAGACAAGCGCACGTCCTTGCCGCCCTGGAAGCGCTGGCGGCCGCGCCGCCGCAGGCCTTGATTCTCGAAGGCGGCACGACACGGGAGCGGGCGGACATGGCCCTGTGGCTGACGGCCCGGCTCAATTGCCAGGCAGGAAAACCGCCATGCGGCATCTGCCCGATCTGCCGGCAGATCGCGGACGACGTGTTCCTGGACCTGCACTTTTTCGACGGCGGCCTGGAATCGATCAAGGTCGAGAGCATGCGGGAGGTGCGCCAGCTCGTCGGCGAACCGCCGCGCGGCGCTGGCATCCGGGTCATTCTCCTGGCCGAGGCCCAGGCCCTGACCGACGAGGCGGCCAACGCCCTGCTGAAGGCCATGGAGGAGCCCCGGCCCGGCAATCTTTTTCTGTTGCTCACGCCGCAACGGGAGCGACTGTTCCCCACCCTGGTCTCGCGTTCCTGGGTGCTGACCCTGGCCTGGCCGGGAACGGACCAGCCCGCGCCGGGCGGCGGCGAGGACGATCCGGCACCGCTCCTGGACGCCCTGCACGACTTCTGGCGTACCGGCCGGGGTTGGTTTAGCGCCACCAAGAGCCGACCGTCCCGCCTGGCGGCCGAGCGTACCATCACCGAGCTGTCCCGGGAGCTGGCCGCCGCCCTGGCCGGCCGGACCGATACGCCGTTGGCCGCCCTGCTGGCCGGCTGCCGCAATCCGGACATCCCGCGCCGGCTCGACATTCTCCTGGCCGAATGCCAGGAGGCCCTCATCCTGACCGTCAATCCCGCCCTCACCCTGGACCGTCTGGCCACCCAGGCCGCGCTCTGGCTGCGCTAACCGAAAAAGACCAGCCCCGGCGCTGCCCTGGACCCGACTTCCGGGAAGCTTTCCCCCTGCCCCGCTGTTCGAGGGACGCTATACCGCCCCATGTCCCGTTTCCTGGCGCTGGGAACGCCTTCTGCGCCTTCGGTAGACGGGGCACGGCGACCATAAAAAAACCGCCGCCGGCAACGCCGGCGGCGGTTCTCTCCGAGAATGCCTATCAGGAAACGGCTAGCTGGCCGCTTCTTCGGTCTTTTTCGCCTTGACCACACCCTGGTAGTGCATGGTCTGGCGCTCAGTGGCCACGGACCGATGCTCCTTGGACATGCTCAGGCACTTCTTGGGGCAGATATCGACGCACACGCCGCAAAACACGCAGGACATGACCTGACACTCCCAGGTGCCAGCCTTCTTATCCACGGTAATGCACTGGGAAGGGCATTTCAGCATGCAGCTTCCGCAGAAGACGCACTCATCGATATTGATATCGAGCCGACCGCGGTAGCCCTCGAAATGCTCCCGCACCTCGAAAGGATAGAGCCGCGTCGAGCTTTTGTGCAGCAGGTTCGCAAGAACGTTTTTGGTCATGCTCAGCATGGGAGAGCTCCTTATTTACCGTTCGGTACAACTGACGCAGGGATCGATGGAGAGGATAAGCACCGGCACATCAGCCAACTCGCTCCCCGGCAGCATGGTCAACAAAGGCGGGATGTTCGCGAATGTCGGCGTGCGGATACGAACCCGCTCGAGGTTCTTGGAGCCGTTCCCCTTGAGGTAATACAACACTTCGCCACGCGGCTGCTCCACGCGGGAGACCGCTTCGCCCTCGGGCTTGCCCTTGGGCTTGACGGACACGTAACCGGCCGGGAGGTCCATATTGGGCGCCGGCGGCGTGGAGGAAACGTGACGATGCTTTCCCAATTCTGGGTATGCGCCTCAGCGGCCGCCGTAGCCTGGGCCACATCCGCCGCATCGGTCTTGGCCGCCGTTTCACCGGCCGGCATGCGGGCGATGGCGAGGCGGATCAGGTCGATGGATTGGAGCGTCTCGCGGAAACGCACGGCGGTACGGGCGTAGCTGTCGCCGTCGTACTCGACAATGGGCTCGAAGCCGAGCTCGCCGAAGGCGGCATACCCGGTCTGACGGGCGTCCTGGGCCCAGCCGCTGCCGCGCAGGGTCGGACCGGCGGCGCCGAGCTGATAGGCCTTCTCCTTGGTGAGAATGCCCTTGCCCACGGTACGCTTCTTGACGGTGTAATCGTTGAGCAGGGCGCCCTGGAGCTTTTTGATTTCCTTTTCGCAGATCTTGAGCTGATCCTCGATCCACTGGCACTGGGCCGGGGAGAGATCGCGGCGGACACCGCCGACCACGTTGACGGAAACGACAACGCGGTTGCCGCAGGTGGCCTCCATGATGTCCATCACGCGCTCACGCACGCGCCAGGCCTGCATGAACAGGCTTTCAAAGCCGAAGGCATCGGCCATCAGGCCCATCCACAGCAGGTGGGAATGGATGCGGTGGAGTTCGCCCCAGATGGTGCGCAGGTACTTGGCCCGACGGGGGACCTCGATACCCATCATCTGTTCCAGGCCTTCGCAATAGCACAGGCCATGCAGGCAGGAGCAAATGCCGCAAACGCGTTCCACAACCTGGACCATCTGATTGAAATCGCGTTTCGTACAGAGCGTTTCCAGGCCGCGGTGGACATAACCCAAGGTGGGTACCGCCTCAATGATGATCTCGTTTTCAATGGTAAGCTTCAAATGCAGGGGTTCCGGCAAAACCGGATGCTGCGGACCAAAGGGTAATATGGTGCGAGCCATGTGGTTCCCTCTTTAGGACTGTTTTTGGGCCACGCTGACCTTGCAGAAGGGCATGGCGCGGACTTCTTCTTCAAGATAAAGGCTGCCCTTGAAGTCAAGAACGAGATCGGCAAAGTGAATGCCGAACTGGTCCTGGATTTCGTTTTCGATAAGAAGGGCACAGAAGTAAATCGGCGTGATGCTGGGGACCACGGTATCCTTGGGAATGGACAGGCGGTAATGCTTGATCACCATGTCCTTGTCGAAGTGATAGAGGATATCGAAACCGGCGTCACCGGTGTCCACGGCGGTCATGGTGACCAGCCTCCAGCCATCGTCGAAGCACTTCCGAACTTCGTCGCGCAGATTGCTTGCGGTGATGGGTGTTGCTTCCAGCACAGTTGCTACCTCGTTTCGGGGCGCAGACGCCCCGGTTAGGTCATTATAATGTCGCGAGGGCTTGCCTTACGCGGTCATGCCCAAAGCGGCCTTGACCTTCTCTAGGGCCGCCACCACGCCATCGATGATGGCTTCGGGGCGCGCCGGGCAGCCGGGCACGTACACATCCACGGGGATGACCTGATCCACGCCGCCGATCACATTGTAGGCGTCGCGGAAGATGCCGCCGGAGCAGCCGCAGGCGCCGATGGCGATCACGGCCTTGGGGCCGGGCATCTGATCGTAGAGGTTTTTCAGGACGTGCTTGTTGCGATGGTTGACGGTGGCCGGTCACCAGCAGCACGTCAGCGTGCTTGGGGTTACCGATGTTGACGATGCCGAAACGTTCGATGTCGTACAAGGGCGTCAGGCAAGCCAGCGTTTCGATGTCGCAGCCATTACAGCTGCCGCAATCGAAATGCATAATCCAGGGGGACTTGATGCGTCCTTTATTGATCATGTTGCCAAACATGGGTGCGCTCTCTTTGGGCTTATGGCGTTAGTGGGCGTAAATCCAGATCATGTTGATCACGGTCAGGACGACCCCCATACTGATGGCGGACTTGAGCATCCAACGCCAGGTAAGACGGGCCGTAACGTTATCCACGACCAGTTCGACGAAGTAGGTCGCGGCCACCAAAACGATCATGCCCGTAACGCTGGTCGCCCAGAACAGGGCGCAGAAGCCCAGGACGAGAATCACTTCATACCAATGGGCGATCTCGACCAGAGCCAGATAGGGGCCGGAGTACTCGGTGTACACGCCGCGAACCAATTCCTGGTGGGCATGGTGGCAGGCCGAGATATCGAACGGCGACTTGCGCAGCTTGATGGTGAGGGCATAGCCGAGCACGATGAACATGAGCGGAATGTCATAGAGCAACGGCCGGGCGTGCCCGAACACGGCGGTAACCTTGAAGCTGCCGGTCACGGCGGCGATGGCCGCGAAGACCAGGATCAACAGCGGTTCGTAAGCCAGCATCTGGAGCAGCTCGCGCTGACCGCCGATCTGGCTGTAGGGCGAGGGCGAGGCAAAAGCGCCCATGACCATGAACACGCCGCCGACCGTCAGGACGAAGAAGATGAGCAGCAGGTCGGCGCCCAGGCAGAGCAGGACCACCGACAGGGCCGCGCCGACCACGTAGACGTAGGCGCACAGGGCCTGCCAGGTGTTGGTCACCATGGCCTCTTTGCCGAACAGTTTGAACACGTCATAAAACGGCTGGAGGATCGGAGGCCCGAACCGGGACTGCAACCGGGCAGTGACGCGACGATCAATGCCGGAAATGAGTCCGCCCACCAAGGGGGCCAGCACCACGGCAGCGATGGCGATAATAAGTTTGGTGAGGATCACAGGGCACCTCCGAAAAGCATAATCACCAGCACGGCGACGGCAATGACGTTGATCCACTTGGTGAGGACATCCTCACCGAAGAAACGTTCCATGTAGTAGTTGCTGGAGGCCACGGCCACCGGCTGGCACAGCGGACCGCGGAAGCCCACCTTGCCGTCGACATCCAGCTGCTCGCCGCACATGTACGGGGCGGACGCTTCGGAGGCCGGCACCTGCCGCGCCTTCTTGAGGGCGTACAGGAATCCGAGCCCGAGCAGGATGAACAGCGGGTAGATGATGAAACGTTCCCGTGGGATTGTCGAAGTTGCCACTGGCAGTCACGATGTAGGACGTCGCCTTGTAGTACATGGAGACCACCGGAGCGACCAGGGCGGAGTAAATGAACGGCGAGAAGAAGGACAGCACGATCGCCAGCGTGGCCAGGACGACCAGCGGGGTACGCACCGAAAGCGCCTGGGTTTCCGGCTTCGCCTTGCCGAACGTGGTCGTCGACAAGAGGATGCCGGCCCAACGAGCCCAGAACAGCACGGTCAGGGCCGAACCCAGAGCCAGCATGATCATAATGTGGAAAAAGCTGGGACCGGTAGCGGATTCGATGGCCATCCACTTGGCCATCAGCATGCCGAACGGCGGCAGCATCATGGTCACCATACCGATAATGGCCACGATGGTGGTCTTCGGCATGACGCCATACAGACCGCGCATCGCTTCGATGTCACGCGAACCGATCTTCTGCTCGATGGCGCCCACGCACATAAACAGCAGCGCCTTGGAAACGGCGTGGAAGATGATGAGCAGGATGGCGGCGGTAATGGCGGCCGGCGTGTTAATACCGGCGCAGGCGATGATCAGGGCCAGGTTGGAAATGGTGGAGTAGGCCAGCACCTTTTTCCCGTTGGACTGACCAACGGCCAACGCGGCGGTCATCAGGAAGCAGAAGGCTCCGGCCAAGGCCACGAACTTGCTGAACTGCGTATTCGCATACAAGGGGGCTAGGCGCACGATGAGGTAGACGCCCGCTTTCACCATGGTGGAGGAGTGCAGCAAAGCCGAAACCGGGGTCGGAGCGACCATGGCGCCGGTGAGCCAGCTCTGGAACGGAAGCTGCGCGGACTTGGTCATGCCGGCGAAGACCAGCAGGAACATCGGGATGAGCAACGCACTGGTGCCCAACAGCTTGGGATCGTGCATGGCCAGGATGTCTTGCAGGGAAATCGAACCGGTCGTCTTGTGCAGGAGCACGACGCCGAACAGGAAGGCCGTGCCGCCGATGACGTTCATCCACAAGGCGCGTTCCGAATTCTTCCGGGCGATCTCGGTGTTGTCGTGGCCGATCAACACGAAGGAACACAGCGTGGTGCATTCCCAGAAGAAATACATCCACAGCAGGTTGTTGGCCAGAACCAGACCGTTCATGGCGCCCAGGAAAAAGATGATGAAGAAAAAGAAACGCGGCTGTTTGGACTTGGCCAGATGCAGATGCTCTTCGTGGATCTTCATGTAGCCGATACCGTAGACGGCGATCAGCGAACCCACGATGGAAATGATGAGCACCATGATCAGGCTCAGGTCGTCGGCGAAGAACGCCGGCACGGGGCCGTGGCCCTTGAGGACATGGAATTCAAACCATGCCAGGCCGACAATCTGGGCCAGGTTGAGCCAGATGATGATCTGGTTTTTTCGCTTCAAGCCGACGACCAACACGACCAGCAGGATCACGAAATCACCGATGGTGACGAGCGGGTCGAAGAAATGCGCCGGCGACATGATGAACGCTCCGTTATGGAGCAACGCCAGGGAGGAGAGGATAAGCACCCCCGCCGTGGCCACCAGGATGACTTTTCGCACGTTTTGCCCTCGCAAAACGAGCAGGGCTGCTGCCACGATAAATGGCAGCAACACCGAGACAAAGACCAACGTGTCAAGCATAGGCACCTCGGAGAAAGTTTTGGGACCGCCGGAGCTTACACCTCTACCCCCGCCGCAGGGCAAGGCGCATGGAAGCATCGCGGCCGCTTGCGACGACGCACACTAGGCCTGATGGGATAGAGCGTCAAGGTTCCGTCCGCACCGGGTCACGTTCATTTTTTGCTATGAAGTAGCGCAGGTTCCGGCAGATGCCGCCGCGAAAAACCCGACCGCGTCCGCCCGGCCCGACGGTGGGAATCGCCGTCTCACGGTGCCCCGGGGAAGCGGTCCGTCGTGGTCCGAAAGCAGCCGCATCGTCGGCAGACACGGAAAATCGTCCGTCCCTGCACACTGAGCAGCAGCATGACCGCGACGCGCACCGGGCCGAGCACCAGGGGCAGCCCGTTCACCAGGAGCCCCTCGCGCGAAAGTCCCTCCCGCCGCAGCAGGACCCCGAACAGGACCAGTCCGCCAAACTCGCGCGCCGGCGCCCAGGGTTTTCCCGGGCCAGACCATGGGAGGCGCCCTTGCCCCGTTATGTCAACGCAGTGCCCCACCCCCGCTCCGGTGTCAACCGGACGGAGGGTCGCTCACCGCCGACCGACCAGACCCTTTTCCAACTTTTTTTCGATTTTCCCCTTGCCTTTCGTGGTGAGGTGTTTAGATAGACTCCCGTCCGCCGCTAGCACTCGACGCGAACGAGTGCCAGCGGCGTTCCATCAGCCAAATCCCATGGAGGTTATCGTATGAAGCTCAAACCCTTAGGCGATCGCGTGCTCGTCAAACGGCTGGAACAGGAGGAAGTCACCAAGGGTGGCATCATCATCCCCGACTCCGCCAAGGAAAAGCCCATGAAGGGCGAGGTCGTGGCCGTGGGTCCCGGCAAGATCGGCGACGATGGCAAGGCGATCAAGATGCACGTGGCACCGGGTAACCTCGTTCTGTTCAACAAGTATGCCGGTACCGAAATCAAGCTCGACGCCGACGAGTTGCTCGTCATGCGCGAGGACGACATCCTGGCCATCATCGAGGCCTAGTCGGTCCGCCCGCCATTTTTTCCCCCTGCATTTCCAGAGAAGGAGATTACCATATGGCTGCCAAAGAAATTTTGTTTGATGCCAAAGCCCGCGAAAAGCTGAAAAAGGGCGTTGATAAGTTGGCCAACGCCGTCAAGGTGACCCTGGGGCCCAAGGGCCGCAACGTCGTCATCGAGAAGTCCTTCGGCTCGCCGGTCATCACCAAGGACGGCGTGACCGTGGCCAAGGAAATCGAGCTTGAGGACAAGTTCGAGAACATGGGCGCCCAGATGGTCAAGGAAGTCGCTTCCAAGACCTCCGATGTCGCCGGCGACGGGACCACCACCGCCACCATCCTGGCCCAGGCCGTCTTCTCCGAAGGCGTCAAGCTGGTTGCCGCCGGCCGCAGCCCGATGGCCATCAAGCGCGGCATCGACAAGGCCGTTGATTCCATCGTCGCCGAACTCGAAGCCCTGGCCAAGCCCACCCGCGACCAGAAGGAAATTGCCCAGGTCGGCACCATTTCCGCCAACGCGGACGCCACCATCGGCAACATCATCGCCGAGGCCATGAACAAGGTCGGCAAGGAAGGCGTCATTACCGTCGAGGAAGCCAAGAGCATGGAGACCACCCTGGAAGTGGTCGAAGGCATGCAGTTCGACCGCGGCTACCTCTCTCCCTACTTCGTCACCGATCCCGAGCGCATGGTCTGCGAGCTCGACGATCCGCTGATCCTCATCCACGAGAAAAAGATCGCCTCCATGAAGGACCTGCTCCCCATCCTGGAGCAGGTGGCCAAGATGTCCCGTCCGCTGCTGATCGTGGCCGAAGACATCGAGGGCGAGGCCCTGGCCACGCTGGTGGTCAACAAGCTGCGCGGCACCCTGCAGGTCTGCGCCGTCAAGGCCCCGGGCTTCGGTGATCGCCGCAAGGCCATGCTGGAAGATATCGCCATCCTGACCGGCGGCCAGGTCGTCTCCGAGGACCTGGGCAAGAAGCTCGAGAACATCACCGTGGCCGAGCTCGGCAAGGCCAAGCGCGTCATCGTCGACAAGGAGAACAGCACCATCGTCGACGGCGCCGGCGACGCCGATCAGATCAAGGCCCGGGTCAAGCAGATTCGCGCCCAGATCGAGGAGACCACCTCCAGCTACGACAAGGAAAAGCTCCAGGAACGCCTGGCCAAGATCGTCGGCGGCGTGGCCGTCATCCATGTCGGTGCCGCCACCGAGACCGAGATGAAGGAAAAGAAGGCCCGGGTCGAAGATGCCCTGAACGCCACCCGGGCGGCCGTCGAGGAAGGCATCGTCCCCGGCGGCGGCGTGGCCCTGGTTCGCTGCGTCAAGAGCCTGGACAAGATCAAGCCTGCCGATGACGACGAGCACGCCGGCATCGACATCGTGCGCCGCGCCATCGAAGAGCCGCTGCGCCAGATCGCCGGCAACGCCGGCTTCGAAGGCTCCATCGTGGTGGCCAAGGTGCGCGACGGCAAGGACGGCTTCGGCTTCAACGCCGCTACCGGCGAATACGAAGACCTCATCAAGGCCGGCGTCATCGACCCGAAAAAGGTCACCCGCATCGCCCTGCAGAACTCCTCCTCCGTGGCCGGCCTGCTGCTGACCACCGAGGCGGCCGTGGCCGAAAAGCCCGAGTCCAAGAAGGACGTCCCCCCCATGCCCGGCGGTGGTATGGGCGGTATGGGCGGCATGTACTAGTCGACACAGGTTGCTCCATACAAACAAAAAAGGCCGGGCGTCTGCCCGGCCTTTTTTGTTCGCGCCCCCCCAAAGGGCGCCATGTACACCGGCCGCCCGAACACGTAGAAGCAGCCGCGGAGGATCCCATGACCCTGCCCCTGTACCTGGCCTTCGTCGCCGCCGCCGCCGTGCTCCTCATCATCCCCGGCCCCACCGTCCTGCTCGTGATCGGCTACGGCCTGACCGAGGGACGACGGTCGCTGGGGGCTCTGGTCTGCGGCGTGTCCCTGGGCGACGCCCTGGCCCTCACCGGCTCCGTGGCCGGCCTGGGGGCCGTCCTCGCCGCCTCGGCCGCCGCCTTTGCCGTCCTCAAATACTGCGGCGCCGTCTACCTGGTCTATCTCGGCTGGACCATGCTCCGGTCCAAAGGGGCCGAAGCCACGCCCCAGCCCGCCCGGTCGCCGCGCCGCACATTCACCCACGCCTTCGCCGTCACGGCCGCCAATCCCAAAAGCATCCTCTTTTTCGTCGCCTTCCTGCCCCAGTTCGTCAATTCCGCCCAGCCGGCCGGACGCCAGCTCGTCCTGCTCGGCGCCACTTTCGTCCTGCTCTCCGCCATCAACACCGCCACCTATGCCGCCCTGGCCGCCTCGGCCGGCAGCCGCCTCCAGAACGCACGCCGCTTGTCGGGACTGACCCGCCTAGGCGGCGGCGTCGCCATCGGCGCCGGCCTGCTCACGGCCATGTCCAAACGATAAGAGAAGGCCAAGACCAGGGCTCTGCCCTGGACCCGCCGGGGGGAATCATTCTCTCCAGCCCCCCTGTCCTGAAAAGCTCTTTCACCTGCCCCAACGGTCTCCAGGTCCCCCCTTCGCGGCCGTTTTGACGGCAAGCGTCTTCGCTTGTCGTCAAAACGGCCGCACATTGAGGGGTCCGGGGGCATCATGCCCTCGGCGGAGAGGTCCAGGAGAGGCAGCGCCTCTCCTGGCCGCCGGAGGCATTCTTCGCTTCCTTCCCCTACCGAAAACTCTCGGCCGCGATGCCGAGACGGCGCAGGATTTTTTGCAGAGACACCCGCTCCAGGCCCGAGGCCCGGGCGGCCTCGGAGATATTGCCCCGGGTCTGGCCGAGGAGCTGTTCGACGTAGCGGCGGGTGAAGGCGTCCACCACCCGGGCCTTGGCTTCGAGGTAGGGGCACGGCAGGCTGTTGTCGACCTCGGTTTCCGGAAGGTCGCCGCCGGTCTGGTCGGCGGCCCGAATGGCCTCCCGACCGATGATGTCGCCCCGGCAGAAGACGGTCAGGCGGCGTACGAAATTCAAGAGTTCCCGGACGTTGCCCGGCCAGTCCCGCCCGCTCAGCTCGGCCAGCCCCTCGGCGGCGAAGACCTTTTCGCCGATGCCGGTCTCCCGGCAGGCCCGTTCCAGAAAGGCGGTGGCCAGGAGGGGAATGTCGTCCCGGTGTTCGCGCAGGGCCGGCATCCGGAGGTTGAGGACGTTGAGCCGATAGTAGAGGTCTTCCCGAAAGGTCTTGTCGGCGATCCGGGCCTCCAGGTCCTGGTTGGTGGCGGCCAGGATGCGCACGTTGACGGCGATGGGCCGGCTCGATCCGACCGGACGCACCTCGCGTTCCTGGAGCACGTGCAGCAGCTTGGTCTGGACGCTCATGGGGATGTCCCCGATCTCGTCGAGGACGATGACGCCGCCGTCGGCGGACTGGAACAGGCCCTTGCGGTCGCGCTCGGCGCCGGTGAAGGCCCCGCGCACGTGACCGAAGAGTTCGCTTTCCAAAAGCTGGTCCGGAATGGCCGGGCAGTTGACCGAAAGAAACGGCCCGCCGGCCCGGCCGGACAGGGCGTGGATGGCCCGGGCGGCCAGCTCCTTGCCGGTGCCGGATTCGCCGCGGATGAGCACGGTGTAGTCCGAGCCGGCCACGGCGGCGATGGATTCCCGGACGTGGACCATGGCCCGCGACTGGCCGAGCAGGCTGGGTTCGCAGCCGCCGGCCGCCACCATGGCCCGCAGCCGCGAATTCTCGCGCAGCAGGGCATCGCGTTCCAGGCCTTTGGCGATGACCCGGGCCAGGTGCTGCGAATCCACGGGCTTGGTCAGAAAGTCGTAGGCCCCGGCCTTGAGCGCGGCCACGGCCGTATCGATGTCGCCATAGGCGGTGAGCAACACCACCCCGAGGTGCGGCGCCAGGGCCAAGGCCTGCTCCAGCAGCTCCAGGCCGGACAGCCCCGGCATCCGCAAGTCCGTCACCAGCACGGCGCAGGGCTCCCGGCGCAGCGAGGCCAGGGCGGCGTCACTGGACTGGACCTGGTCGAAACGGGCGTCCGGCAGTTTCGGCGCCAGCAGCCGGACGAGGCCGCGAGCGAAATCCGGCTGATCGTCGACAAGCAGCACGCGCGGGGCGTCGCTCACGGAACCTCCTCCCGGCCGCCGGGCCGGTAGGCCGGCAGGGTCACGGTAAAGACCGCGCCGCCGGCATTGTCCACATCCACCCGCCCGTCCATCTCGTGCACCAGTCCGTACCCCACGGCCAGGCCCAGGCCCGAGCCGTGGCCGGCCTCCTTGGTGGTGAAAAACGGCTCGAAGATGTGCGGCAGATCCTCGGGGGCGATGCCCGGCCCATTGTCGGCCACCCGCAGCCAGACCGCGTCGTCGTCGGCGCCGGCCGTCAGGGTGATGGCCCCTGTTCCGGGGGATACCGCGTCCAAGGCGTTGAGGACAAGGTTGGACACGACCTGCTCCAGGGCCGAGGCGTCGGCCCGGGCCGGCGGCAGGGCGTCCGGCAGAACGGTTTCCAACCGGACGTGGCGGGCCTGGGCCTGGACGGCGAACAGGCGGGACAGGTTGGTCAGCAGCGCGCCGACGTCGCACGGCCCGGAGGAGGCCGGACGCGGCCGGGCGAAATCCAGCAGGTCGCGCAGGACGTTCTTGGCCAGCACGGCATGGCGCTCGATGACGGCCAGGTCCTCCAGGGCCTGGGGCTCGGCCAACTCCTGACGCAGCAGCTCCGCGTAGCAGGCGATGACGCCCAGGGGGTTGTTGATCTCATGGGCCAGGCCGGCGGCCAGCTTGCCCACGGCGATCAGCTTCTCGCTCTGGCGCATCCGGTCGAGCATGTGCCGTTCGGCCGTGTTTTCGCGGGCATAGATCACCATGCGCTCGGGCCGCCCGGTTTTGCCGGCCACGGGATAGCGGGTCACGGCAAAGGTCCGACCGCCGGGCAGGCTGACCGCGGCAAAGACCGGGGCGTCACCGGACATGGCCGCAACGTCGGTCTGTCCGGCCTCCGAGGCGGCCATGCCGAGCAGCGCCGGCGGCAGGCTCGGCCCCCGGCCGTGCGGCATGGCCGCCTCGCCGTCCCCGGGCGCTTCCGGCCGGTCGGCCAGGGCCCGGACCAGCTCCCGGGCGGCGTCGTTGGCCAGGATGACCCGCAGGGAGCCGTCGAGCAGGATGAGCGGATCGGAAATGCCTTCGAACAGGGAGGCCAACAGCCGGTTCTGATTGAGCAGCGAGCTGACGGCGTCGAGGTTTTCCAGGGCAATGCCGAGCTGCTGGCCCACGGCCCGGTACAGGTCGAGGGAGGCGGTCGCGGGTTCGGGGTTGCCGGAGGGAAAATCGAGGCAGAGCAGACCGCGGCTGGTTTCGGCCGTGCGCACGGGGATGCAGGCGAGCCCGGGCTCCAACCGGCAATGGTCCTCGGCCACCAGCTCGCGCCAGTCCTCGGGCAGCGGCGGCGGGTCGTCGCCGCCCGGCCAGACCACGACGCCGGCGGCGGCGAATTCGCAAGCATAGACGGCGCGCCGGGCGCCGAACCGGACGGCGATGCGGGCCAGGGCGGCGCGCAGCAAATCGGCGCGGGTCCGGGACAGGTTCAGGATGTTGAGCAAATCCACGAACAGGGCCACGTCCGCCCGGCGCTCGTCGGCCTCGCGGGCCAGGGCGGCGGTCCGGGCCGCCACCTTGCGCTCCAGGTTCTGGGCGTGGTCCTCGATCCGGCGATGGGCTTCGCGCAGCCGGCCGGCAAAGGCCTCGATGCCGGCATGCAGCTCCTCGATCTCGCCGGAGTCGGCGTTGCCGGGCGGCGTTTCCCCAACCTCCTTGGGGAAATAGCGCCGGATGATCGCCGTGGTCCGGCGGAGGTTCACCACCACCAGCCGGTCGAAAAAAACCTGGATGGTCAGATAAAATACGGCCAACCCCAGGGCGAACAGCGACAGATAGCCGATGGTGGCCCCGGTGATCTGGCTTAAGGGGCCACTGACGGGGATGGTCACCACATCGAGGCCCACCAGCTCGCCGGGATGGCGGCCGAAGCCGCGTCCGACGCCGTAGCGGGCCAGCAGGGCCTTGGGTGCGTCGGCCGGGTCGCCGTGGCAGTGCAGGCAGGTGCCGTCCAGCCGGACCGGCCGGGCCGCCACGTAGACCTCCTCGCCGTCCCGGGAGGTCATCTCCTCCAGCCGGCTCAGGGCCGGGTCCTTGGCGAACCGGGCCATGAGCCCGCGCTCGAAGGCGTCCGCCTCGGAATCGGGGTTCCTGGCCCCCACGGCCACCCGGCGGTAGCGGAAGGGGTCGCCCCGGACGTCGATGCCGTTCATGATCCGCCGGGTGACGTAAGTGCTGGACATGGCCTCCAAGACGAAGCCGTCCGGCGGCAACTGGCCATACATGGCGGGGCGCAGCACCTCGCGCACGTAAGCCTGGATGGCCTCGGCCTGGGTCAGCACCAGCGACGCCTTGAGCCCGATGTCGGTGACGAGCTGGTGGCGGAGGTTCATGGAAATGATGATGGCGAAAAACGTCCCCAGCACCAGCATGATGACCGACAGGCCCATCACGAAGCGATGTTTGATGGTGCGCGGATGCACGTTCACGATGGCGTCCCGATGCCGTTGCGGGGCCGTCCGGGGGCACAGACGCTGCAACCCCGGGTTGCCGTCCTGCTAACCGCAGTTGGCAGGCCCGGCCCCAACCGTCCCATAATCGTCAAGGAAAACACCCCCTCCGCGCGGCCGCCCGCGTTGGCCTCATCCTTGCTAAGTCGCCTCCATCCGTCCCGGCCGCCTGCCGCCGGTGTGCCCCGCCGCAGGGGCCGGACGGAGCGGGGATTATGCACGGACCGTCCGCGGCGGCCGCCGATACCGGCGGACCGGCCGGGCCGGCCAAGCGAGAGGAGGGAGCCATGGCAAAAGAAAAATGGCTGACGGAGGACAAGCTATCCCTCATCCTGGGGATGCTTCTGTTCTGCTTGTCCCTGCTCAACTTCGGCGGCATCGATCCGCTGGGTTGGGCCGTGAAAACGAACGTGTGGACGGATGCGACCAAGATCTTCGCGCCCTCCACGGCCGCCTTCAAGGGCCTGTCCGGCGGCGTGTCCCTGATCCTGACCTGGATCTTCATCACGGCCATGCTGGCCTTCGGGATCAAAGCCCTCAACGGCGATCCCAAACGGTTCATGGCCAGTTTCACCTTGGTCTTTTTCATCAGCTACGTCTGCTTCTCGCTCGGCAACTACGCCGTCATCGCGGCCACGCCCGACCAACTCGGGAAGTTCGGGCTGAAGTGGGCCATGGGCCTGACCGGCGAGGCGGGCTTCATCATCGCCCTGCTGGTCGGCATCTTCATCGGTAACTTCATGCCGGGTCTGGCAGGGAAACTCAAGGATGCCCTCCGGCCCGAGATGTACGTCAAGATCGCCATCGTCATCCTGGGCGCCGAGCTGGGCGTCAAGGCCGTGGACCAGATGAGCCTGGCCTCGGCCATCATTTTCCGGGGACTGTGCGCCATCGTCGAAGCCTACCTCATCTACTGGGCGTTGGTCTATTACATCTCCCGGAAATACTTCAAGTTCACCCGTGAATGGGCGGCCCCCCTGGCCTCGGGCATCTCCATCTGCGGCGTGTCGGCCGCCATCGCCACCGGTGGCGCCATCCGCGCCCGGCCCATCGTGCCGATCATGGTGTCGTCCCTGGTCGTCATCTTCACCTGCGTGGAAATGCTCGTCCTGCCCTTCGTGGCCCAGCACTGGATGTACCATGATCCGCTGGTAGCGGGCGCCTGGATGGGCCTGGCCGTCAAGTCCGACGGCGGTGCCGTGGCCTCGGGCGTCATCACCGACTCCCTCATCCGGGCCAAGGCCCTGGCCATGGACGGCATCAATTACAAGGAAGGCTGGGTGACCATGACGGCCACCAACATCAAGGTCTTCATCGACGTGTTCATCGGTATCTGGGCCTTCCTGCTGGCCGCCATCTGGTGCACCATGATCGAATGCAAGCCCGGCCAGCGCATGAAGCTCGGCGCCATCGTGGACCGCTTCCCCCGCTTCGTGATCGGCTACGTCGTCACCTTCCTGGTCATGCTCATCATCTGCGCCCAGGGCGCCCATCTGGTCGCGATCGGCAAGACGGCCATCGCCACCACCAAGCCCTTCCGCACCATCTTCTTCATTCTCACCTTCTTTACCATCGGTGTGGTGTCCAACTTCAAGAAGCTCTGGGAGGAGGGCATCGGACGCCTGGCCCTGGTCTATGTCGTCAGCCTGTTCGGATTCATCATCTGGATCGGCCTGTTCATTTCCTGGCTTTTCTTCCACGGGGTCAAGCCACCCTTGGCTTCGTAGCCCAACCGACGCATCCGGGAGGCATGCATGGAACCCGACAAGAAAGATTCGAGTATGACGGAAGAAATGAACAACATGGAGTGGGAGCCCCTGCTCCCCGTCGAAAAAAAGCTCATCGGCTGGAGCATCAGCCTCGGTATCGTTCTCCTGTTCGTACTGTATTGGGTAAGCGCCGAGTTTTTCCCGGGCGCCCATTCCTGATGCCGTAAACGCACCGCTCCAGCAGCGCCGAGGCCGGGTCCTTTCCGGCCTCGGTTTTTTTGCCTCCGGCCCCCTCGCATAGGGAGCCCGGGGGGAATGATTCCCCCCGGCAGGTCCAGGGCAGCGCCCTGGTCTTACTCCGCCTCCTCGACCTTGGCGCCCAGTTCGGCCCAGCGGGCATAGAGGGCCTCGACGGCGGCCTCGGCCTCCTGGGCTGCCGCCAGGCGGCGGGAGAGCTCGTCGCCGTCCGAGGCCACGGCCGGATCGTTCAGGGCCGCCTGGCACTCGGCCAGCCGGCCTTCGGCCGTCAGGATGGCCGCTTCCATGCCGTCCCACTCGCGCTGTTCCCGGTAGGTGAACTTCTTGGCCGCAGCGGCGGCACGCGGCCGGACGGGCTTGGCCGGGCGGTCGGCCCGGGCCCGATGGGCCGCTTGGCGCTCCTGTTCCAGGAAGTCCGCCTCCCACTGGGCGTAATCGGCATAGACCGCGGCCGTGCCGTGGCCGGACAGGCCGAGCAGCACGGTGGACACCCGGTCGAGAAAGGCTCGGTCGTGACTGATGCACGCCACCGCGCCCGGGAAGTCGAGCAGGCTTTCCTCCAGCATTTCCAAGGTGGGGATGTCGAGGTCGTTGGTGGGTTCGTCGAGGAGCAGCACGTCGGCCTGGCGCAGCATGAGCCGGGCAATGAGCACCCGGGCCTGTTCGCCGCCGGAGAGGAGACCCACCGGCAGGTCGAGCTGTTCCGGCCGCAGGGCGAAACGCTTGGCCCAGGTGACCACGTGCAAGGGCTGGCCGCGATAGATGACGCTGTCGCTGTCCGGGGCGAAGGCGCGGCGCAACAGTTGGTCCTTATCGAGCTGTCGCGCTTTCTGGTCGAAGACGACCAGGTTCAGGCCGGGCGCGTGGTCGACCGTGCCGGCGTCCGGGCGTTCCTCGCCGGCCAAAAGATGCAGCAGCGTGGATTTCCCCGACCCGTTGGGCCCGGTCAGGCCCAGCCGCATCCCCGGGGACAGCACGACGTCGAGGCCGGCAAAGAGCGTCCGGCCATCGTAGCCCTTGGTCAGGCCCTTGGCCACGACCAACCGTTTGGTCTGGCGGCCGGAGCCGGAAAAATCGATACCGACCTTGGTCGATTCCCGGTTGCGCTGCCGGGTGGCGGACAAGGCCTCCATCAGTTCGCCGGCGGCGTCGATGCGGGCCTTGGCCTTGGTGCCCCGGGCCTTGGGGCCGCGACGCAGCCATTCCACCTCCCGACGGACCTTGCCGGCCAGGGATTGCTCCAGGGCCCCCTGGCGCTCCAGGAAGGCCTGCCGGGCCTCGACCAGGGCGCTGTAGGGGCCGGCCACGTTGAGGCAGCCCTCGGGATAGATGGCGGACAGCTCCACGGTGCGGCTGGTGACGTTTTCCAAAAAGAACCGATCGTGGCTGACCACCACGAAGGCGAAGGGCGCGGCGGAAAGCAGCCGTTCCAGCCAGAGGATGGACGACAGATCCAGATGGTTGGTGGGCTCGTCGAGGAGCAGCACGTCGGGCTCGGTGACCAAGGCCCGAGCCACGGACAGCCGTTTCTTCCAGCCGCCGGACAGGGTGTCCACGGTGACGGACGGATCGGAAAAGCCCAGCCGGCCGAGGATGGCCCCCATCCGGGCGTCCCGGCCCTCGCCGTCCGGACGGGGGACGTCGGTGGCGTCCAGGGCCTCGGCCAGGGCCGCTTCCACGGTCTGGCCGGGCAGGAACCGGTCCTCCTGGGCCACATAGGCCAGCCGGGTCCCCTGGGCGCGGACGACCTCGCCGGCGTCCGGCGTTTCCAGGCCGGCCATCAGGCGCAGCAGGGTGGATTTCCCCGACCCGTTGGGGCCGATCAGGCCGATGCGGTCCTTGTCCGACACGGCCAGGGAGATGGCGGAAAACAGCGTGCGCACGCCATAGGACTTGGCCAGGCCGTGCAAAGTGATGCGGGTACTCATGCCGCAGGCATGTAGAGCACGGGAACGCGGGCGTCAAACACCGGGGCCGGCGTAACCGACCGGGCTATGGTTGCGCCTGTGTCTGGGGAGCCGCCGGGGCGCCGGCCATGGCCGGGACGGCCGGTCCCGCAACCGACGGCGCGGCGACCATCGGCCCGGCGGCCGGCGGGGTGGCGGCGGTCGGCGGCGCGGCCCGCTTGGTCGCGGCGATCAGGAATCCCTTGTTCAGCAGCTTGACGGTTTCCCGCTCCCGAACGATCGGATTGCGGGAGCCCAGGACCACGGCGATCAGGCGGGTGCCGTTGCGCTTGGCCGTGGCGACGATGTTGTAGCCCGAGGCACAGACGAAGCCGGTCTTGAGCCCGTCCGCGCCCTCGTAATGGCCGAGCAGGGAGTTGGCGTTATGCCGCTGGCGGTTGTTGTGGGTGAAATACTGCATGGAATGGATGGTCAGGGCCTTGGGGAACTGGGTCAGGTAGGAGATGGCCAGCTTGAGCATGTCCCGGGCCGTGGTGAGCTGCCCCTCGGCCGGCAGGCCGTTGGGATTGAAAAAGGCGGAATTGCTCATGCCGAGCCGCTTGGCCCGTGGCGTTCATGCGGGCCACGAAGGCCTCGACGTTGCCGCCTTCCAGATAGTCGGCCATGGCCATGCAGGCGTCGTGGCCGAGGCGATGGCGATGCCCTTGATGAGTTCCGTGACCTTGACCATTTCGCCGTGGCGCAGGTGCATGTTGGAGCCGCCCTGGGTGCTGGCCCGCTCGGACACCTCCACCCACGTCCCAGGGACGCAACCGCCCTGCCGAATGGCGTCGAAGATCAGGTAGAGGGTGAGGATCTTGGTCCGCGAGGCCGGGGCGATCTGGAAATTCCGGGTTCTGCTCGTAGAGCACCTGGCCGGTGTTGACGTCGTAGAGGATGGCCGACTTGACCCGCAGGGTCGGTAACCGTGCAACTGCGGCGCCCTCTCGTCTGGTTCGGTGACGAAGTGGCGGGCGGGCGGGCGGAATGGACGGTGAGGGTGGCCTTTCCGCGTTTCTTGTGGGCGCTGCGCTTGTTGACGCCGGTGGCGGCGGGCGTCCTCTTCTCCTGGAGGGTGACCTTTCGCACGCTCTCGACGGGACGGGACGACTTTCTCGACCGCTCGGTGTGGATGCGTCTTCTTGGCCAATGGCCCTGGCCGACATCCAGGAGCGGTGCGACGGTGATGGCCATAACGACCGCGATCAGGACGGCAAGAAAATGATGGTGCTTCATAAGGACGGATTCCCCTCCACGGCGGCAAGGGGCCGCAAGAACCGATACGGGCGTCCGCGTGACGAAACGTCCGGATGCCGGCCGGCGGGCTGGCGCGCTGCGGGTAACGACGGCAGCGCTTGTACCCGCGCCCTGTTCGAATGTCAAAAGGCCCGACGCCCCGGACGTTGCGCCCGAAGCCTGCATGCCGTAGGTGAAGGGGATCGCGTGTTCGCCGGTCGGACCGTCGGATGCGCGAAACCAGGGAGAAAACATGTTCCGACTGGCTTGCGGTGTCTGCCTCGTCGTCTGCCTGCTCGCCGCCTGCGCCCGGGGTTCGGCGCCGTCGGAGATGACCGTGCATACGACCGGCGACGTCCAGGTTTACGGCGTCTACCGGTCCCGCTGAGACGACGATAGCCGACCATGCCCGAATTCGACTTTC
>Ga0268359_10469_pt1 | contig 33159 bp, 30 predicted proteins | sample BioMet11_FD_194416 | JGI IMG/M metagenome (GOLD analysis project Ga0268359, IMG submission 194416) | Sewage microbial communities from Oakland, California, United States - Biofuel 11 (PacBio Assembly) | ecosystem: Engineered > Wastewater > Sewage > Unclassified | place: USA: California | collected...
CCACGGCCATACTGGAGCGGGTTTCGGAACCTGCGGTCATGGAAAGCGCAGTTGGCAGCATACCGACGACCATTGTCAGTGTTGTCATGAAAATAGGTCGCAGCCGAACCCGTCCTGCCTCAATGATTGCCTGTCTTGCCGGCATGCCCCGTTCCATTAAGGTTAAGGTATAATCTAGCAGCAGTGTACCGTTTTTGGCAACCAGACCATCCATAACAAGTATGCCAATAAGAGAATAGAGATTCAAGGAGTTATTTGTCAAAAATAATAAAAACAGAGAACCGATGAGACCCAGTGGTAAGGAAAACATACGGATAAAAGGCGTTTTTACTGATTCATACAAGATAGCTAAAATCATATAAATCAAAATCAAAGACAAACCTAAAGCCATTGTTAAATCCTGAAACGTATCATGCATTTGATCGGCTTGACCGGTAAAACGATAAGAAACACCGGTCATATCTATAGAAGATAGGTGGACTTGTATATCTTTCATGGCTTCGCTCATCGGTCTATCTATCAGGCTGCCGCCTAAAGTAATGCTGCGTTCCTTGTCGGTCCGGTGGATTGTAACAGGACCTGTTTCTGCTTTGACATTGGCTACATCTGAGATGTAGATGATATGGCCAGCGGCGTTAAGCGGAATTTTTTCCAAGTCAGAAATGCGGAACCCGTCAGAGCCTTTTAAACGAACATAGATATCTGTATCATTATTGTCGTTTTAATATCGTTGGCTAGTACACCAGCTTTTTTACCACTGATGGCATTGGAAAACGTATTTGTAAGGTCGTTGATAGAGGTACCATAATGTTTTAGCTTTTCCCGGTCAACGACAAGTCGGTATTCCGGCATACCTTCTTCATAGCTGCTGCTTACGTCGCGCACCCCGGAAATGTTATTTTTCATCATATCCATGACTGCATAGGAGGTATTGGTAAGCTGTTCATCATTTTTACCCCGCAACTCTAAGCGGAGATTTCCGCTGCCGCCGCCGAATCCTCCGGATACACCGGAGACAGAAGCTTGGTTTTCTTGAACCCGTACGTCTCCATCTAAAATATGTTTAGCAGCAAATTGTCGTATAGTATTGTGATTTGCCAAATGGTACGGGAACGGTCTTGACGATTTTGAAGTGTAACTTGAATGCTGGATTCGTTTAAATTTTTCCTCCGACCATAGAGGTATAGTATGTAACCTCGGGGATGGAAGATAAATATTTTTCCAATTCTTGTGTAACTTTATCGGTACGGTCTAAATTTGCATTTGTGGGCAGCTGAACAGAAATGCGAAAACCGGATTCATCTGTTTGAGGCATAAATTCTGAGCCGACTAATCCGGCAGGAATTAGTGCAACGGCTCCAAAAAAACATATTAATACAGGAATAAAAAGTTTTTTGCTGTTATCTAACGTCCATACCAGTAGGTGAGTATAATTATCGCGGGCCCATTTTTCTAGCGCATCCATTTTATGCCATATAGGCTTATCTGGTATTTTCAAACCTAAGCGGAAAAGACGCGAAGCCAGCATAGGCGTCAATGTAAAGGAAACAAATAAAGAAAATAACGTAGCAAAAACAATGGTCAAGCCAAACTGTTTAAAATACTGACCAACCATACCTGTCATAAAAGCAATCGGCATAAAAACGACAACATCACACAGGGTAATCGCAATTGCGGCCATACCGATTTCCATTCGGCCGTTGAGGGCGGCTTCTTTAGGTTTTTCTCCCTTCATGAGATGGCGGTGAATGTTTTCCAAAACGACGATAGAATCGTCTACTAATATACCGATACACAAGGCCATACCCATAAGAGACATCATGTTGAAAGTAAAATTTGCGATATACATGACGAAAAAAGTAGAAATAAGTGAAGTTGGAATGGCTATCATAACTGCAGCTGTTGAACGCCATCCGCGCAAGAAGAAAAATAATACGAGACCAGTAGTAATCAGACCTTCTATAAGAGTGTGGAGCGTATTATTTAAAGAATTGCGGACATAAGAAGCTGATTCGTTGGTAACCGTAAATGTATAATCCGGGTTATCCTGTCGCAGCGTCTCAATTTTTTTATTGACATTATCAACGGTAGAAACAACATTTGCGTCACTGTTTTTATAAACTACCATGACGACCGCGTCATCGCCGTTGACCCGGGCATAACGGGTTACCCGCTGGTCCTGCCGTCTGATGGATGCTACCGAACTCAGTGGAATTTTAGTCCCCTTGACGTTCGGAATTTGAATATGAGAAAGTTCCGATTCATCCATAAATTGTGCTTTTACACGAACATCAGTTGTTGTATCATTGGAATAAATTGAACCGGCTGGCATAAGAACATTTTCATTTTGCAGGGCATTGACGACTTCTGTCAACGTCATATCATAATGGACCAATTTATCTTTATCAATCTCAACGGCAATTTCTTTATCACGGCCGCCATTCAATTCGATTTCTGAGACGCCGTCAGCTTGCTGCAGGACATCTTGAAAATCATTTTCAGCTTTTGTATATATATCATCTAAAGAATGGTTGGACTGTACGGCAATAAACATGATAGGAGTGGCATTTATATCACGCTTTATGACAACGGGGTCGTCGATGTCGTCTGGAAGTTTACTGCGTATGGAATTAACTTTTTTTGTGGCATCAATAGCGGCATAGTCAGCATTTGCTGAAAAATCTAATTCTAACGTGATCCGAGCTTGACCATAAGATGCCACGGAAGTTATATGTTTCAAGTTAGATACAGAAGATAAGGCATCTTCAATCGGTTTTACAACTTGTTGTTCAATGGATTCGGCATTAGCGCCAGGATAATTGACAGATACCGTTACATAAGGCGTATTCAAAGCTGGCAGGAGTTCGACACCAATGCGGTAAAAACTGAAAAGCCCAAGTACGACAAAAAAAGCGACAACCATACAAATGCCTATTGGGCGATTGATAGAAAATTTAGTTAAATTCATATCCTATCACCCGATTTCCTTTTCTATAGTCACGTTTGTGCCGTCTTTTAAGCGAGCTGTATTGGAAGTCGCAATGAGATCGCCGTCGGATAATCCTTCCAGAATTTCTACATATTCATCATTTCGCAAACCGGTTTTCACTTGACGTATTTCAATTTTATTATTAGTAGTAATGATATACAGTTTGCTGATGCCATTAATTTCCAATAAGGCGTCTTTAGGTACGTACAGCGTGTTCCTGCGTTGTAAAACCTTTACTGAAGATTGGGCAAACATGCCTCCGCGCAAAGAATTATCTGGATTATCCAATGTAATGCGTATAATATACGTTTTTGTTGATGTATCCATTGTCGGACTGACATAGGTGATTGTTCCGGTATACGTGTTTGCCAGCGATTCAATAGAGACAGATACAGGAATCCCGGGTTTTATTGAAGCTACATCAGCTTCCGATAAGGGACAGTCAATATAAATGCCGCTGTTATCTGTAATAGATAAAACCTTCGTGTTAGCAGAGGCCATGCTGCCGACTTCGGCATTACGGTAACTGATAATTCCGGCACGAGGTGCACGTATAATTAAGTCATCACGTTGTTTCTTCATGCTATCGATGACATACGCCGCTTTCGCTTGTGCTGCCTGTTTGCTGACAATTGCAGCCGGCGTATCGCCGACATTTTGGGTTTGTAAGTTATCTAACGTTGATTTTGCAGCAATAAGAGCTTGATACACCGTGTCCAGATCTTTTTGGGAAATAGCCCCTTCACTCTTTAATACAATATAGCGGTTATAATTCATTTGAGCAACTTCATAATCTACCTGTGCTTTCTGCAGTTCTGAAGAAAATTGTGATTCAGCTGTTCTGGTATCGGCGGCAGCTTGTTGGTAAGCAGCTTGGTCTTGATCAATCGTTAATTCTGAATCCATTGTATCCTGAACCAAAAGGACCTGCCCGGCGTCGACGCTGTCACCGAGGTTTACATTTACTTCGACAATTTTGCCGGCGTATTTTGGAGATAAATCAATTTGGGCAATAGGTACGGTTTCTCCAGAGAATAAAATTTTTTTTAACATATCTTTTTTCGAAACACGATATGCTTGTACGGAGGCTTCCATGAGGTCACCTTTTACTTTAGTTGCAGTATTATAATGACTGTACATATAGATTGCAGTAAAAGCAAGCAGTAAGGTAATACCAAAAGCAATTAATTTATTACGTTTACTTTTTAATACTTGGTGTGGTAATTGAAATGACGACATGAAGAATCCCCCTAATAATGAAATACTATCTATTATACAGATAGTATACCTTATATGGATTATAAATTCTTCATAATTTGTAAATATTTGTAATTTTTTTAAAATGTTAATTTTTTAAATATAAAAATAATTTAATATTTAAGATGCTTAGAAGTTTTATTTAAATATAACATGCGGTTATATTTGTGGATACAAGTTATATTTAATATAATAATGCACCTGCAACAATGCCAAGCCAGCAAAATAAAAAAGCACCGACAACATTCAAACCACCGTATAGGAATCCCAAAGCCATTTCATTGGCACGAATAAAAGTGAGAAGTTCCATATTAAACGTGGAAAATGTGGTAAAACCACCAAGAATACCGGTAACGACAAAAAGCTTTACAGCAGCAGGCAAATTCATGTGAGAATTAAAATACATCATAAGAAAACCAATAAGAAATGAGCCGACAACATTAACAAATACAGTACCGTAAGGAAATAAAATACCTCCATGCTGATTTGCCAGAAGCGTGACTCCGTAACGTAATGCTGATCCGATTCCGCCGCCGATGGCAACAGCCAATAATTTTTCCATAATTCAGATTCCCCCTAGAAAATTAAGTATAAAAAAATGCTGATACTCCTACTGTAATAGTAGAAGTCATCAGCCAAATGGCAGTTTCGACAGAGTGCCGCGGGAGACATTCATTCCCGTTTCATATAAATAACAACAATCTTAATTTTAGCGGCAAGAAGCACTATTGTCAACACGATTTTTATGAATGTGTGTTATAATAAAATAAATTTTGTTTGATAGGATGGGGTAATTAATTATGCAGATACAAGGACCGCTTATTTCAACAATCCAGGCATTGAATCATTGGCCTCGTTTTCGTCTGCGGTTGTTTTTTGAAGGAATTGTTGTCGGAACCATTTCCGGCAGTATCATTAGCTTTTTTCGTTGGGTATTAGAGTATACAACTCATTGGAGAGAAACGATTTATGATATGCTGCCGAATGCGGGAATAATAGCTAACTTAATATGGTTTCTTGTTTTATTGCTGGCAGCATTTCTATTGTATAGTATCAGCCAGTACGAACCCATGGCGTCGGGAAAGCGGCATACCTCAAGTAAAAGGAGTTATTTTAGGACGGATTCGCATGCGGTGGCTGCGGATTCTCTGGGTAAAGCTTATTGGGGGAATTGTGGGAATCGGGTTAGGGTTATCCTTAGGACGAGAAGGACCTTCTATTCAAATTGGAGCAGTTACGGCGCAGGGGTTAAGCCGCTTGCTGGGACGTCTGCGAATGGAGGAACGTTATCTTATTACTGCCGGAGCCAGTGCCGGTTTGGCGGCAGCCTTTAATGCCCCGTTAGCGGGAGTTATGTTTGCTTTGGAGGAATTGCATCGGAATTTTTCCGGAGTAGTATTGGTACCGGCTATGATGGCTGCTCTTATGGCGACTATTATATCCCGTATTGTTTTTGGCCCGGTATCAATTTTTCATTTTGGAAATTTGCCGTTGTTTCCCATGAATTATATATGGTTGATTGTTGTACTATCCATTATCAATGGTGTGGCAGGAAATATATTTAACAAAGGGTTGCTGGGCGTACGTTCTTTTTATGAGCTTCCTGTATTTTTTCATCCGTATACTAAGATTGCTTTTGCCCTTGTTACGGGCGGAGTGTTGGGGGTACTGCCTGCCTCAGGTATTGGGCGGCGGAAATGAATTGATCAATCATTTATCAGAAATGCCCTTGTCCATATCCTTATTTGGTCTATTGCTTGTGGGAAAATTGTTGTTTACATTAATTAGTTATGGATGCGGTGTTCCGGGCGGATTTTTTTTACCTATGTTAGTTATCGGAGCACTTACAGGAGGTGTTTTAGGCATCGTTTTTATAGAACTAAATCTTATTCCAGCGATGTATTTATCGGATATTATCGTTATCTCCATGGCTGCTTTTTTTTGCGGCATCTGTGCATGCACCTGTTACCGGAACTATTCTTATTATGGAAATGACTAGTTCCTATGACCACTTATTGGTACTATGTATTGCTTCTATGGTAGCGTTAGTGTCAGCAAGACTTTGTAAAGGCGAACCTATTTATGATTCTCTACTGTATCGGCTACCGGAATTTAAAAAAACTAATATTCCTGATAATGAACGGTCGTAATATTATAGAATTGACGGTCGAAAGCGGCAGTGCTGTCGATGGTAAGAGTGTTGGCAGTATTTCATGGCCTATGCACACCGTATTAGTAGATATTAAGCGTGGTGATAAGCAGATATTGCCGGATCAGGCAGTGCGGGTTGCGAGCGGGAGATTATATTTATCTGCTAACGGATCATATAGGTGCGGCAGAAAACGTTAGAAATATGGTGATACAACAAATGTATAATAATTATAAAAATTAGTACCAGGTACTAAAATCAACTTATAAAACTTAGATACAGACTGCATAACAATAAAAACAGAGCGCAAGAACATGGAATAAAAATTGATAAAATGATGAATAAAAATACACTTTTTGACTTATTGCTGAAATTTTGTTAAAATGTAATTGCTTGTTGTTAGAGCGTCATTTTTCAAAGAGGTGGTAATTTGAAGAAACGTATGATAACGATATTGATGATGTTGTTTATTTTGTCGATATCCTCTGTCTCATTTGCGAAACTTGAACAAGGAATGAATAGCCCGGAGGTTCAATATATGCAATATATGTTGATGGATACAGGGTACTTAAGTGATGGTGCGGATGGAGTATTTGGCAGTGGTACACTAGCAGCTGTTCAGCAATTCCAGTCCGATCATGGCTTAATCGCGGATGGTATTGTTGGCAATCAAACGTTGGCTGCATTGGTACAAGCTGATACTTCGGCGACATCTGTTGTTTTTCGTGGCGGTGATTCTGGTGATGCCGTTCGAGATATTCAGGCACGTTTATCCAATAATGGGTATAGTGTAGGTGCTGTTGATGGTATCTATGGCGAGGGTACGGCAAATGCTGTTAGTGCTTTTCAGTCCAGTTTGGGACTATCTGCAACGGGGGTTCTCGATGTTCGGACAGAACGTGCTTTGTATGCTTTAGGGAATAGTACTCCGTTGTCTTCTAATACTAGTGCGGGCGGACAGGAAATTGTCATGCAGGCAACAGCCTATTCGGCACATGATCCTGGGAATAGCGGGTATACCGCAGGCGGACATGCATTGATTCATGGGCTTGTCTCTGTGGACCCCAGCGTTATTCCTTTAGGTACAAAATTATATATTGAAGGATATGGCTATGCGGTAGCAGATGATACGGGCGGTGATATTACTGGTACGCGCATTGATTTGGGCATGAATTCTAATTCAGAAGCAATGAATTTTGGCAGAAGAGATGTGGTAGTTCACATCTTGGGATAAGAGCACATATAAAAGGAGAGGCTGCAGCCTCTCCTTTTATATGTGCTAAGGTGAAAATTGTATCAGTAACAACGAATAGTATTGTATATATGAACAGGTTGTAAGTGGTTAACATCATAAGATAGTTGAGGTATTTCTGCAGTAAGCTTAAAAAAAGTATATATTTTAAGGCGGTTTTGTGGTATCCTGATAAGGAAATTGTTGTAGTTTTGATTTCTGGGGAGGATTTGGAATGAAAGAAACCATTGCACTTATATTGGCGGCCGGAAAAGGAACACGAATGAAATCCAAGTTGCCAAAAGTTTTGCACAAGGTAGGCGGACTGCCTATGGTAGAACAGGTGCGCCGTACAGTACAGAGCGCGGGGACAATAAGGCAAATTGTCGTCGTTGGTTTTTGGCGGCGAGGCTGTACAGGAGTATTTAGGAGATACAGCAGAAACTGTTATGCAGAAAGAACAATTGGGAACAGGACATGCGGTTCTTCAGGCAGAAGCACTATTGAAAGAGGAACAGGGAACACTGCTGGTTACTTGTGGTGATACTCCGTTGGTTACGTCGGAAACATTTACAGCTCTCATGGCTTGCCACGAACAAACACATGCGGCGGCTACGATGCTTACCGCAATTATGCCGGACCCTACGGGGTATGGCAGAGTTATTCGCAATCAGAGCGGGCAGGTTGTGAAAATAATAGAACAAAAAGATGGATCACCTGCAGAATTGGCGGTATCGGAAGTTAATGCCGGCATTTATTGTTTTGATATGCCGTTGCTGTGGGATATGCTGCATCGTGTAACCAATAAAAATGCTCAGGGAGAGTATTACTTGACTGATATTATCGGAATGCTTGTTGCTGAAGGTAAGACCGTTAGTGCGTTTGCTTCGTCGAATTATAAGGAAACATTGGGAGTTAACTCTCGGATGCAGTTGGCGGAGGCTGAGAGTGTTATGCGGCAGCGAAAACTGGAACAAATTATGACCGATGGGGTTACCGTTATTGATCCGGGGAATACGTACGTTGACGTGTCTGTTGTTGTTGGCCGTGATACCATACTCTATCCGGGAACTATATTGGAAGGAGATACGGTTATCGGTGAAGGTTGTCAGATAGGTCCATATGTTCGTTTGACTAATGTGCAGATGGGAAATGAGGATCATCTGCAGTTTACCTATGCCCATGATTGTCAGATTAAGAACGGCTGTGAAGTGGGACCTTTTGTTCATTTTCGCCCTAATACTGTTATTGGCAATCAGGTAAAAGTTGGCAACTATATGGAGGTTAAAAATTCCGTTATAGGAGATGGAACAAAACTGCCGCACTTGAGTTATATAGGAGATAGTGATGTAGGCAGTGGTGTTAACATTGGTTGTGGCACGATAACTGTAAATTATGATGGCAAAGTTAAACATCGTACAACAATTTCCGATCATGCATTTGTGGGATGCAATAGTAATCTTATAGCACCGGTCCGTATTGGAGAATACGCTTATGTAGGAGCTGGATCTACCATTACGAAAGATGTTCCTGCCGGATCGTTAGCGGTAGGGCGGGCTAGACAGCGCAATATAGAACAATGGGTAAAGGACGATACATATAAAAAATAGAAATACTATTATGTACGTATAAAACAATAAATGATAGAATACATATAGAAGACAACTAATTTGAGGAGGATCTATCATGTCATATGAAGATGGGAAAAAGCTGAAAATTTTTACAGGAAATGCCAATCCGGCATTGGCCAAGGAAATCGCCGATTATTTGGGTTTAGAATTAGGAAAAGCGTTTGTTGGTAAATTCAATAATGGTGAAATTCAGGTCATGATCGATGAAAGCGTTCGCGGTAAGGATGTATTTATTGTCCAACCGACGAGCGAACCTGTAAATGATAATATTATGGAATTGCTGATTATGGTGGATGCGTTAAAGCGCGCCTCAGCAAGACATATTACGGCGGTTGTTCCCTATTATGGTTATGCACGTCAGGATCGCAAGACTCGTGGTCGTGAACCTATAACATCCAAGCTGGTAGCAGATTTGATGAGCACCGCTGGGGTAACTCGTATGGTTACGATGGATCTTCATGCCGGTCAGATTCAAGGATTTTTCAATGTTCCTGTTGATCATTTGGCTTCGGCATCTATTATTGCAAAATATATTAATCAGAAAAAATCAGAAAGTGATATGGGCGATATTGTTGTTGTATCTCCCGATCTTGGCGGTGTGACACGTGCCAGAGACTTAGCAGACCGTGTAGGGGCTCCGATTGCTATTATAGAAAAGCGCCGTCCTCGTCCGGGGGTAGCAGAAGTGATGAATATTATTGGTAGTGTAGAAGGTAAGACCTGCATTATTGTTGATGATATTGTTGATACAGCAGGCTCCTTATGTGAAGGGGCCAATGCATTGAAGCGCATGGGCGCAAATAAAGTATATGCTTGTTGTGCTCATGCTGTATTAACAGATCCGGCTATTGAACGTATTAGTAAATCTCCTATTACGGAATTGATCATTACCAATACGATTCCTTTGGCAGAAGAAAAAAATATTGACAAAATTACGGTTCTTTCAGTTGCACCTCTTCTTGGAGAAGCCATTATGCGTATTTTTCATGATGTTTCTGTGAGTCGCCTTTTTGATAAATAGTATAGGCGGTATAGCATTGAATATGATAGTAGGTCTGGGAAATCCCGGACATGAATACGAAAAATCAAAACATAATACGGGTTTTCGCGTTGTAGATGAATTAGCTGCTCAATGGCATGTCACTGTATGGCAAAGCAAAATGAATGCAGCGGTTGCATCGGTTCCGATGGATGGAAGAAAAATACTGCTTGTTAAACCGCAGACGTATATGAATAATAGCGGAGATGCGGTGGGAGCTCTTATGCGCTGGTATAAATTGGCGGAAACAGATGTCTATGTTATTTATGATGATATGGATTTACCTGTGGGAAAATTACGTATTCGTACCACTGGCAGTGATGGCGGGCATAATGGAATTAAGAGCCTTTTTGCCAATGGCGTGCGGGATTTTATTCGTTTCCGAGTAGGTATTGGCAGACCGCTCCCGCATCATGATGTGATTGATCACGTTTTGACTCCGTTTCCTATAGAACTGCAAGAGCCGTATCAAAAGGGAATAAAAGCGGCGGCTGCGGCTGTAGAAGGATGTTTAGAGCTAGGAATAAGTAAAGGCATGAATCGCTTTAATTCGAAAAAAAAATAAATTTGTTTTTTGCAAAGTTGCAAAAAAATAGTTACAGAGAGAGAGCGCCAAATTCTGTGTAAACTCCATATAGTGGTGCAAAATAATAAGAACGTACGAGTCAGCGGTTATATCGTTGGCTCGTTTTCAATATAACAACAAGGGCATGCCCCTGTCAATCAATTCGGCATCCGATCTGCAAAATACACCGCGAGTTGTGCATGAATCTTGCTCCAATCAGGCCGTCGGCCTGTCCATTTTTTAGTAATATCCATCATGGCTAAATACAGCATTTTGAGCAAACTGTCATCTGTTGGGAATACAGACTTTGCTTTTGTTACTTTTCGCAGCTGCCGGTTAAATCCTTCGATGGCATTGGTAGTATAAATCAGTCGGCGTAATTCTTCTGGATACTTAAAATAAGGACTTAAATTTGCCCAGTTTGACCTCCAAGATAACGTAATGGATGGATATTTAGCATCCCAAGTTTCGGAAAAATGCTCCAGCGCTTCTAACGCTGCCGGTTCATCCACTGCGGCATAAATGGCTTTTAAATCGTGCATCAACGCTTTGATGTCTTTGTACGATACATATTTTGTCGAATTCCGAATTTGATGGATAATACAATTCTGGATTTCTGTTTGTGGATAAACGGCTTCGATGGCTTGGGAAAATCCCGTCAGGTTGTCGGTACACGCAATCAAAATATCGTCTACCCACGATGTTTGATGCCATTGAGAATGGTCGCCCAGAATTTGGCACTCTCATTTTCACCCACCCACATGCCAAGTACCTCTTTTCGGCCTTCTAGATTGATGCCAATGGCAATATACACTGCTTTCTTGATGATTTGTCCTTCACTGCGGACATGGTAATGAATCGCATCCAAAAATACAACGGCATACAGCGGTTCCCATGGCCGTTGTTGCCATTCTTTGGCAACGGGAAGTATTTTATCCGTAATACGGCTGATGGTGGTATCCGATACCTCTAATCCATACATATTCTGAATAGGTGTTTCCATATCACGAGTCGTCATGCCCTTAGCATACATCGATATAATCTTTTCTTCTACGTCGTGGCTGATACTGGTTTGATTCTTTTTCAGGATCACCGGATCAAAATCTCCGTTGCGGTCTCGAGGAACCGCAATGTCCACATTCCCGAAACTGGTACGCAGTGTCTTAGGACTATGCCCATTGCGACTGTTGCTTGTATCCTTGTTCTTGTAGTCATATTTGCTGTACCCTAATTCATCATCCAGTTCAGCATCCAATCCGTTTTCCATAAATTCAGCAATCGTATCTTTGAATAAATTTTGGATATCATTCATGCTGGTGATGTTGCTCATTTGCAACAATTCACGAATTTTGGCACGACGTTCCATTTCTTCTAGACTGCGTTTTCTTTTTACCATAATAAAAACCTCCGTATGATGTAATTTTATTTTACACCACACGAAGGTTTACACAAAATTTGGGATTGTCCCGTTACAGAAACGCGCTGATTACTTACAGATAATCAGCGCGTTTCTGTTTGTCATGTAAATCTTTCTTCCGATTCCTTTTGTTCTATTTTTACATGACCTTATAAAATCTGTCCAGTTTATTGTAGCCTATTTACATGACAACACGGAACTGTTTAAATTTGTTCAGGCTCCGATGCAGTTCTCTCTGACAGCCTATATTTATGAAACCAAAAAATAACAGAGGCGCAAGCTGCTTATTTTATAAGTCCGCCTAAAAATAATGTTTTTGTATTTTCTCCTATGCCATGGGTGTCATTTCGACATATTTCACATACTATTTCAGGAAAAAAAGACAATGCAGTTCCACTTTTTGATTGGGGAAAGTATTATTATCAAAACAACAAGGTATTACTTCCTTTTGCAGTATAAGCGCATCATTCCTTTGTTGATGGTATACACATTGGAAGATTGGCGCATAAACTGCGGCGATATATGGACAGTATTACATAAATATAAAGCATGCAATACTTTTGAATAATGCAGAAATATTAGAATGTACATTATGAAGAGACACACGAGCATGATTGCTTGCTACTTATCATTATATTCATTAAAGGAATATAATTCATGCTAAATAAGAAATTAAAATAATAAAAAAATAACAAAAAATATTAAATTTTAATTTAATTTTAATAATACTCCCCTATACTGAACAGAAAGTAATTTTTTAAATGACAATTAGTAATGAAATATAAAAAATTACGAATTGTATTTTATGATACGTGTCGTATTTCAAGGTGTAATGTAATTGAAAAAATGCTGATTGTCTTTTTAGGGAATACTTTGCAGCAGGATATTTTGAAGGAAAGGAGCGGAAAAATACGTAATTAAAAACTTATAAAACAGAATGGAGGAGTTTTTTAATGACAAAGCGAACAATGAAAACGATGGACGGCAACACGGCGGCAGCTTATGTATCCTATGCATTTACGGATGTAGCAGCTATTTATCCGATTACACCTTCGTCGGCAATGGCAGAACATATGGATGAATGGGTAACGCAGGGAATTACTAATATGTTTGGACAAAAGGTCCGTGTCATGGAAATGCAGGCTGAAGGCGGGGCTGCCGGGGCTGTGCATGGGTCACTGCAGGCCGGCGCGCTTACCACGACGTATACGGCCTCGCAGGGATTGCTGCTGATGATCCCGAATATGTATAAAATAGCCGGAGAATTATTGCCGGCTGTCTTCCATGTAGCCTCTCGGGCGCTGGGAACCAATACCCTCTGTATTTTTGGCGATCAGCGGGACGTGATGGCCTGCCGCCAGACGGGCTTTGCCATGCTGGCGGAAGGCAGCGTACAGCAGACCATGGATTTGTCGGCAGTTGCCCATTTGTCCGCGATAAAAGGCCGGGTGCCTTTCCTGAATTTCTTTGACGGCTTCCGCACGTCGCATGAAGTACAGAAAATCGAAGTGCTGGAATATGATGAATTGTTTAAGCTGGCGGACCATCAGGCAATCAAGGAATTCCGTGACCGTGCCACGTCTCCGGATCATCCGACCATTAAAGGGTCCTTGGAAAATTCCGATGTGTACTTCCAGCAGCAGGAAGTGGCGAACGGATTTTATGAAGCCCTGCCGGATATTGTAGAAGAATATATGGAACAAATCACGCAGCTGACCGGGCGGGTGTATCATCCGTTTACCTATTATGGAGCCGCCGACGCAGACCGTATCTTCATTACCATGGGGTCTCTTACGGAAGCGGCGGAAGAAACGGTGGATTACCTGAATGCCCGCGGTGAAAAGGTCGGCCTGTTGCGGGTTCATCTCTATCGTCCGTTTTCCTTGAAATACTTCTTTAAATATATGCCGGAAACGGTACAGAAAGTAGCGGTCCTGGATCGGACCAAAGAAATGGGATCCCTATGCGAACCGCTGTTGCTGGATGTACAGAGCGCATTTGCGGCACAGCGGCCGGGAGTCTGCATCATTGGCGGCCGGGCCGGTGTCGGTGGCAAAGATACCACACCGAGTCATATCTTAGCCGTGTTTGAAAACCTGAAAAAAGATAAGCCGAAGAATCATTTCACCTTGGGAATTGTGGATGATGTGACACATATGTCGCTTCCTATCGGGGAAGATATCGATACGACGCCGGAAGGCACGACGGCCTGCAAATTCTGGGGACTCGGTTCCGACGGAACGGTGGGCGCCAATAAGAGCGCCGTTAAGATTATCGGCAACCATACGGATATGTACGCGCAGGCCTATTTTGCCTATGATTCCAAAAAATCAGGCGGCATTACGGTGTCTCATCTGCGGTTTGGCAAGCATCCCATTAAGTCGACCTATCTCATTGATAAAGCGGCGTTTGTTGCCTGCCATAATCAATCCTATGTCTATAAATACAATGTCTTAGCGGGATTGAAGAAAGGCGGTACCTTCCTGTTGAACTGTATTTGGAAGCCGGAAGAATTGGACCGCGAACTGCCGGCCGCGATGAAACGGTACCTGGCCAAGAATCATATCCATTTTTACACGATTGATGCCGTAGGGATAGCCCAGCGTATCGGATTGGGCGGGCGCATCAATATGATTATGCAGGCCGCGTTCTTTAAACTGGCGGATATCATTCCGGTAGAGGATGCGGTGCTGTATTTAAAAGATGCCGTTGTCTCTTCGTATGGGAAGAAAGGCGAAAAAGTGGTAAAGATGAATCAGGATGCCATTGATCAAGGGGTAGAAGGCATTGTGAAAATCGACGTACCCGCCATATGGGCGGATGCCACGGAAGTCCCGCAGCAAAAAGAAGCGGTACCGGAATTTATCACCCACCTATTGGAACCGATCAACAAGCAGGAAGGCGACAGTCTGCCGGTCAGTGCCTTTATTGGCTTGGAAGACGGGGCATTCCCGGTAGGAACTTCTTGTTTTGAAAAACGCGGGGTGGCGATCCGTGTGCCGGAATGGGATAAGGATAAGTGCATACAATGCAACCAGTGTTCGTTTGTTTGTCCGCATGCCGCAATCCGTCCGGTTCTGCTTACGGAGGAAGAAACAAAAGCGGCGCCGGTGGGATTTGAAACGAAACCGGCTGTCGGGGCGAAAGGACTGCACTTCCGTATGGTAGTCAGCGTGCTGGATTGTTTAGGCTGCGGCAGTTGTGCCGATGTCTGCCCGGCTAAGGAAAAAGCACTGGTCATGAAGCCGCTGGCCTCGCAGGAAAGCAAGGCGGCACTTTGGGACTATGCCATAAAAGAAGTAACCGTGAAAGACAATCCGATGAACAAGTTTTCTGTGAAGGGAAGCCAGTTCGAACAACCCTTGCTGGAATTCTCCGGATCGTGTGCCGGATGTGGAGAAACACCGTATGCTAACTTGTTACCCAGCTGTTTGGGGATCGGATGATGGTAGCGAATGCTACGGGCTGCTCTTCTGTTTGGTCCGGGAGTGTACCGTCCATGCCGTATACAAAAAATCGAAAAGGACATGGACCGGGCTGGGCGAATTCTCTGTTTGAAGACAATGCGGAGTTTGGTCTGGGAATGGTATTAGCGACCGAACAGCTGCGGGAAAAGACGGCCATGGATGTACGGGAAGCGATTGCTAATGAAAACACACCGGCCGCGGCCCAAGCGGTACTCCAGGAATGGCTGGATCATAAAGAGGAGACAGAAGGAACGCGGGAACGGGCAGATAAAGTAACCGCAGTCGTAGAAGCCGCTAAGGAGCAATGCCCTGTCTGCCGGCGGATTTATGAGCGCCGCGACTGCCTGGTAAAGAGAAGCCAGTGGATATTTGGCGGAGACGGCTGGTCCTATGATATCGGGTATGGCGGATTGGATCACGTCTTGGCCTCGGGTGCCAATGTCAACGTCCTGGTGTTTGATACGGAAGTCTATTCCAATACGGGCGGGCAGTCCTCGAAAGCGACCCCTACCGCGGCCGTGGCTAAATTTGCGGCGGGAGGCAAAAAGACGAAAAAGAAAGATCTCGGGCGCATATTCATGAGCTATGGATATATCTATGTAGCCCAGGTGGCCATGGGAGCGGATAAGGCGCAGTGTCTGAAAGCCATCCAGGAAGCCGAAGCGTATCCGGGCCCCTCTCTTGTCATTGCCTATGCACCCTGTATCAACCACGGCATCAAAGCGGGGATGGGCTGTGCGCAGCGGGAAGCGAAGAAGGCGGTAGATGCCGGATATTGGCATTTATACCGTTACAATCCGACGCAGGAAGAAGCCGGAAAGAACGGATTCAGCCTGGATTCTAAAGATCCCGTAGGAAATATCAAGGACTTCCTCATGGGCGAAGTACGCTATTCGTCGCTGAAGACGATGTTCCCTGATACTGCCGATGCGTTTTTTGACAAAACCGCTAAAGACATGGAACAGCGGTTGGAAGCGTATAAAAAACTAGCTGATAAATAATCGACTGCGGATGACATGTGTATGCGTTATTATTTTGAATAAGGCAAGAAAATGCAGCATATTATATCGTTCTAAAATGTATCATATGAAAATAAGACGTGCTGAAAAGAATCGGTGCGTCTTATTTTTAATCTTGATGTTAATGCATAGCCGGAAATTCAATTCCGTCTTTTTCATTTTGTTTTTTTGTTTCTGCTTCAATTTCAGCACATGTACGCATATCCTGCGGGATCGTCTTGGCGTATCGAATCCAGCTTTTGACAGCTTCTATCATGACAACAGCATCAAGAATCAACATGATGACACTAATCGCAATAAGAAGCCATTTTCCGTTAGGAATGTAATTATAGAAAATATTATCATAATCTGCGTAGACGGTAATGAAACTCATAAAAATACAAGGAATCATAGTAATCCAAGCATATCGGCCACGACCATGACGGTAAATGAAAGAGGTTCCGATAGCTAACGTAACAGCCGATAATAGTTGGTTAGATACCCCGAATAACGGCCAAATAACTCCTATATTACCCTGTAATACGAGAAAACCCCAGGAAACATTGATAACAATGGAACAAATAATGATGCCGGGCCACCATTCAGCATCTTTGAATTTTGGTGAAAATTTACCAATTAATTCTTGTAAAAGATAGCGGCCGACACGAGATCCGGCATCAATTAAAGTTAAAATAAACAATGCTTCAAACATAATGCAGAAATGATACCAAAATCCCATGAATTGGCTCATGCCTGGAATTTGATTAAATATATCAGCCATGCCGACTGCCAAGGAAACAGCACCACCGGGACGATGCATAAGATTTTCTCCAACTTGCTGAGCAAGTGCAGGGAGATCTTGTACTTGTACTCCTAAAGCAGCAAAAGCTTGTTGTGTGGAATTAATAGCGAAATAATCATTCGGATGGAGACTGGTAGCAGCAATAAGTGCCATCATTGAAATAAAAGATTCCGTGAGCATTGCTCCGTATCCAATGGGAAGAATTTGACGTTCGTTTGTTAACATTTTTGGAGTCGTACCAGTAGATATCAGTGAGTGAAATCCAGATACAGCTCCACATGCAATAGTAATGAAAACAAAAGGAATGACAGAACCTGTTAAAACAGGGCCTCCCCCTGCACAAAACTGAGTAAGTGCGGGCATGCGGATGTTGGGAGCAACGACAATAATACCGATTGCCAGAGCACCGATAGTGCCTATTTTCATATATGTCGATAAGTAGCCTCGCGGCGCTAAAAGTAACCATACAGGTAAAACGGATGCAATAAAACCATAAACAGCAAGTATAATTTCTAGTTGAGTTAAATTAAATGTGAAGTACGGAGCTAATGCAGAACCAGGAACTTCTGAGCCATAAAATACGGCAAGTAATACAAGAACGACACCGATAATGGTAGCTTCCTGAATTTTACCCGGGCGTAAGTATTTTAAGTATAAACCGACAAAAATTGCAATAGGAATAGTAGAAGCAACTGTAAAAGTTCCCCAAGGGCTGTTAAATAAAGAGTTAGCTACAACAACGGCCATTCCTGCTTCTGTTATGATGAGCAGAAATAAAGTGGCAAGCAAGGCACTCATGCCAGCCAAGCCGCTGATTTCTTCCTTTGTGATTTCGGCAATCGATTTGCCATCATGACGAACAGAAGCCAGCAAGATAACCATATCATGAACAGCTCCGGCAAAAACAGAACCAAATAAAATCCAGAGCATTCCAGGAAGATAGCCAAATTGAGCGGCAATGACAGGACCGACGAGCGGACCGGCACCTGCTATTGCAGCAAAATGCTGACCGAATACAACCCATTTGTTAGTTGGTACATAATCATGTCCATCTTCCAAGCGGATAGATGGAGGGATTTTGTATTGATCTAACATTAAAACCTTAGTAGCGATGAATGTGCCATAAAAACGATATCCTAATATTAGGAAACACGCGGTGATTATAACTATATAAACACCATTCATTACCATATATAATTCCCCCTTTTATGTGACGGCTTATGATCTGACCGTCTTTATATGTGACGGGTTGTAATATACTATGCTTACGAAAAAGGTACAAGCAAATTCGTGCCAATGGAGGAAAAAAAGAGATGAGGGACAATATATAGACATGAATGGAAATGAATGATAGAAATAAATATAATATTTGTGTAAAATTTTTTAAAAATAATAATAATAATTTGGTATGACAATGAAGATTTCCCATTTATAAGCTATCTTAAATAATTGTTTTGGAGTGTATTCAAAATAATACTACGCTGTAAAAAAATAATGAATAATATATATACAAAATTGAAACAAGATATACAAAATAAAGGATCTTCTCTCGCGTATAGTACACGTTTTAAATGAGAATAAAGCGGAATCTTATCTTTTTGTTTTTGTTTATAGCCTGAATGAGGTATAATAAAACAGTAATCTTAATACCAAAAAAGGAACATGACTATGATACAAAAACTACATGAACAACCAGATATTTTTCAAATTCAAGTACCGCTGCCAGATAATCCTTTACAGTATCTTAATTCGTATGTGCTTCCGGGTAAAGAACGGACACTTGTTGTTGATACGGGATTCAAACGCCCGGAATGCCGGAATGCGTTGATGTCAGGCTTGAAAGAGCTGGCGGTTGATTTACCGAAGGTCGATTTATTTTTGACACACCTGCATGCGGACCATAGTGGACTTGTCAACGATTTTGTAGCTGCTGGAGCGACCGTGTATATGCATCAAATTGATTATCAATACCTGCAAGATGGGGTTGATGGCGCTACGTGGGCTGCAACGGAGAAAAGATATGCCAGGGAGGGCATGCCGGACGATGTTATTCGGACGCAAGCAGCAAATCAGGCACGTAAGTTTGCGCCAGATCCCCATTTTCCGGCAGTACTTGTGCAAGACAGACAAATATTGTATCTTGCCGATCAGCGTATTCACGTTATTCATACACCAGGTCATACAAAAGGACTCTGTTGTTTATATATTCCGGAACATGAGGTCCTTTTTTCCAGTGATCATATTCTTTTTGATATTACACCTAATATTACGATTTGGAGTAATATGCAGCATGCTCTCCATACGTATTTGGAAAGTTTGGATAAAGTACGGAACTTTCCGGTAAAACTGGCTCTTCCGGGACATCGCAAGGGTGATACGTCTATTATGGAACGGATCGATAATATTAAGGCACATCATCGGCATCGTCTAACCGAAGTTTACCAGCTTGTAAGGTCAATGCCGGAAGCAACTGCTTTTGAAATTGCAGCGCATATGACATGGTCTATGAGAGGGAAACGCTGGGAAGATTTTCCTATTACTCAAAAGTGGTTTGCTCTTGGAGAATGTTTGTCCCATCTTGAATATCTATTGGATGAAGGTATGATACAATGTCGAGGAATCGATGGTCTGCATCGATATAGTTTGAGATAAGTTAATAGTTCAGGCGATTCTGCGCACTGTGATTCAAGTGATCTGCTTGAAATGCGGTGCGCAGTGTTAGTGTAATATTATTTGAAAAATTTTCAGTGCATAAATTTTTGTAAAAAAAGTCTTTAAGGCCCGCTATTATCTAGGTAAAAAATATAATGAGAGTAGATTTGCATATATAACTATATTTTAGTGTAAATATCATGTTTTTTGTTTTCATGGTAAATAATTCTCGATAAGGTATTGCAAAAAAAAGAAAAGGATAAAATATATAAGTATATTGCCTAACCAGCAAAATATATCAAATTGAAGGTAGATTGTAACAGAAATACTAAAAATAATAGGGAATCTGATATTTTGAGACGGAATGCTCGTAAAAAGACAAGAAAGTCGCAGCAGAAAGTTCATCGGGTACAGATTAGTGAAGAAAGTATGTGATGGGGGAAACTGGCTAAAAATTTTTCAACACCTGCATTTTTGTAGAAACAGGAAGTCAATGAACCTCGCGGTTATCTAGATCGATACATTTATCGAGAACTTCTTGACATATACTTAAAAATTTAATTTCTTGTAATTAAATTTGGTGGGTGATACAATCTAATCAACGAGATAAAAAATATGGATTTGGTATGAGCAGAGCAAGAAAAATGTACTAAGTGTGGAATTTTGTATTACCTGTGGTCAGTGTGTTGCTGTTTGTCCCTCAACAGTGCTTGATAATATAAAGGTTCCTTTAGTTAATTAAATATTATTGACTATCCCGGTTTTGGATGAATATACAGCCGCTATATTTCTTTGGAGTAGACTGCCTGTCAGAGCGTAAAAAAGATAGTTGTGCGAAAGTCGATGGATCAACTTTTGAACGTAGAAGATTTGCTCGGACAAGTTTAAACTCTCAAGGTATTTCTTATCTTGTAATTGATGATGTTCAGACATTACGTACTATTACAGCAGGTATAATTGATTGGGTAGCAGAAGCATTGAAGAAGCTATATGGGGAAACAACTGGTTATAAATTAACAAAATATAGCTTGATAAAAGGAGAAATGATTTTATGAAAGCACTTATTACAGGCGCGAATAAGGGCATTGGCTTTGCTGTTGCAGAAACACTTGGAAAATTAGACATTGAGATTTTGATTGGTGTACGCAGTGCAAGTCGTGGCCAAAAAGCAGTTGAAAAATTATCAGCGCAAGGTATTATAGCCCATTGTATCAAAATTGATTTAAATAATTTTGATACAATTCATAAGGCGGCAAAAGAAGTCGATCAGCTTGATCTACTTATTAATAATGCGGGAATTCCGGATAGTTATAAGGCTGACTGCCCTGATCTTGACCAGAGGAAAACGACATTTGATTATACGACCGATGACCTTATTGAGACAATGAAAGTCAATTTTTTCGGAACACATGAGATAATTAAAAGTTTTCTGCCGAAACTCGTTGAAAATGGGAAAATCGTAAATATCACCATTCCGATTCAACCTAATAATTTTTGGCATCCACTTGCTTATCAACCAGTAAGGCTGCCCAAAATATTATGGCGATGACTTACGCACTTGAGTTCAAAAATATGGGTAGTCGCAAACAGATTTTTAGTATAATGCCCGGTGGGGTAGCAACGGATCTTAACGGTCAGACTGCTGGGGCACTTGATGGCTACTTCAAATCACCTAAAGAAGCGGGTGAACTTATAGCGAAACTTGCACTTGATACCGAAAATCATAATGGCCAGATAATTCAATTCGATGGAAAAATCGTTACCGATTATGAAGTACAATTACGCTGATAACTAACTAAATCCAGAAATGGATCAATTCCAAATTTTGTGTAAACCTCCGTATGGTGTAAAATAAAATTACATTATACGGAGATTTTTTATTATAGTAGATAGAAAACGCAATTTAAAAGAAATAGAGCGTAGTGCTAAGATACTGTGCAATTACATTGACAAGCAGCTCATTGCGTTAAAAATTATTGACTTACTATTATAGGTTCGTTTACAATTTAAACCTCGAAATAATTGCGCGCACCCATATTCTTAGTTTGAATGAGGAACCAATGAACAACAGAATCGCTTGGTGCGTCGTTTTATTTCCATAGGAATAGAGTTAAGCACCTTATCCCAGATACCATTGCCCATATTGAATGATGGATGGAAGAATTACCTCGGAAGATTCTGGATTATGACTGTGCTGATGCTAAGTTTCAAACGTATATCGTACAGGTGCCCTAACTGCTATTGCAATTTACCATACATTTACCGAGAACTTCTTGATACATACCAGCTACAATTTTGTAGGTTTGTCAAACATATGTTACACAGTAGCAAGAAAAGAACGAAGGACTTCGTTAGGAGATTTCCAAGCCAGAGGACGCATAGGAAAATTATTGTATTCTCTACTACGTACTGCTAACTGTTTTTGAAATCTGCAAAAGAATAAAAACGATGCTCCGCATAGAAGTACTCGTTGTCTTTTCGATGAGAGCGCTCTACCTTTCCGTTATGCCGCGGCGTATACGGCCGTATTTTTTGATGGATAATGTGATAGGCTGCCAATTGTCGTTCAAACAGCGTGAGTTCCGCTGTCTTACTTCGACCAAATCGGTTGGTGAATTCAAAGCCATTGTCGGTTTGGATTTTACAAATGGGAAACGAGAATCTTCGTACCAAGTGTTGGAGAAATATCGTGGAAGAATAGGTGCTCTGTTCTTGGAATGCTTCCAAATACCGAACGCGCGTACATTCATCGATAGCCGTGTATTGGTACATTCTTTCACCCAGCGCATGTGCCTGCCCCACGATGCAAGCAGAAGGAACTACTTTGACATCTACCTGCACTTTTTCTCCAGGGAACAGTGCTTGTTGATAGGGCTTGGGGATGTACTTTGGGTTCGGTACGGATTCCCGTGTGAGTCCGATACGCTTTAAACAGCGATATAGGCCAGTGATGGATCGTGTATATCCCCGTTTTCTTAGCTTGATCCAAAACACGACCAGCCCGGCATGCGGATTTCGTCGTCGCATATTCTGAATAAACGTTATCTCTTGAGACGTGTGCTGATTGGGATGATGGTGAGGGCGTCTGGATCGGGGCTGTAACGATGCCGGGGTCCCATCATAGCGCCATTGCAAGCGATAGATAAACTGGCGATTCGTACGATATTTTATAGCAGCAATAGTCACACCATATTTTCTGGCGTAAGAAAGAATAGATAGACGATACTTTACATCTTGTGTTATGCTGTTCATGAGAGAGCACCCTTTCTGTTGTGGTTTGGTATAGACAACTTAAGCATAACACAAAATGGTGCTCTCTCTTTTCTGTTTTTGTAACATATCTATGGTAAACCTACATTCTTGATACATACCAGCTACAATTTTTTATTGACAAGTTTGATATTTCGGAGTAAGATACATAGCAACAACAAAACATCGTCCATATAAACCTGTGAAGCGGAAGTAAAAACGATGTCGTGCACGTACAGAGAGCCGGGTAGCTGAGAGCCGGACGGACGCAGCGCGTTAAATGGACCGCCGAGGGTGCAGTGAAAAGGGTGACCTGAGTATTCTGCAACGTGGGGCATACGTCAGTTGCCGGGAATATGTTGGTATTCCGTCGAGTGTAGGGATCAAACCCTAAAACAAGGTGGCACCGCGGGTGAATTATATCCGTCCTTGACAATTTTATTGTCGTGGACGGATTTTTTTTTGTTATCTGAATATTGAAGGAGGTTACAGATGCAAATGATGTCACTGGAAGAAATTAAAACGTATGCAGTAAGCTACAAAGTTGTACCGATCAGCTGCAGCATGTGTGCCGACGTGCGTACTCCCGTTGAAGTACTGCGTATTTTGAAACATGCCAGTTCGCGCTGTTATATTTTAGAAAGTATGGAGGATGCTAAGCGATGGGGAAGGTATACTTTTCTTGGATATAATCCCCAAATGGAACTTACCTGCAAGGATGGAACGATTCATGTTAAATCAGCAGCTGGTACTACGATTTATACAGAATCTCCAGATAACTGTATCCGAAAAATATTAAAAGAATATGTGTCTCCCCGCATTCCGGAACTGCCTCCTTTTACGGGGGGGCTGGTAGGATATTTTTCTTACGATTATCTTAAGTATAGTGAACCTACTCTTCAAATCCGGTCTGTCGATGATGAAGAATTCAACGATTTTGATCTTATGTTATTTGATAAGGTGATAGTTTTTGATAATCTTAAGCAAAAAATTATTCTTATTGCCAATGTCCGTCTTGATAATGCAGAGGAAAATTATAATAAAGCACGACGTGAATTGAAATCTATGGCGGCTCTTATTTGTAACGGCGTGAAGGCAGAATCGGAACCGCTGGTGCTGCATAGCTCGTTTGAAGCATTATTTGATAAAGCCGCATATTGTGCTATGGTCGAGAAAGGCAAGCATTATATACAGGAAGGAGATATTTTTCAAGTAGTGCTTTCTAATCGTCTGCGAGCGGAAGCATCCGGCAGTCTTTTAGATACCTATCGAGTACTGCGCACCGTAAATCCGTCGCCGTATATGTTTTATTTATCGGGGGATAAAGTGGAAATTGCCGGTTCTTCACCGGAGACATTGACACGTCCTGCAGGAAGATAAATTATATACCTTCCCTTTGGCCGGGACACGCAAAAGGGGAACGACAGCAGAGGAAGACGAACAGTTGAAGCAAGAATTACTGCATGATCCCAAGGAATTGGCAGAACATAATATGCTTGTTGATTTGGGACGAAATGATTTAGGACGCATTAGTGAATTCGGCAGTGTACGTGTGGACACCTATCTTGATATTTTAAAATTTTCCCATGTGATGCATATGGGATCTACTATCAGCAGTCGCATACAAAAAGGAAAAAGTGCTGTTGATGCAATTGACGCTGTTTTACCGGCCGGTACTTTATCAGGGGCACCAAAAATTAGAGCCTGCCAAATTATAGACGAATTAGAGAATAATAAACGCGGTGTTTACGGCGGCGCTGTTGGCTATATTGATTTTACGGGAAATATGGATACCTGCATTGCGATACGGCTGGCATATAAGATAAAAAATCATGTATGCATTCGGTCCGGGGCAGGGATTGTTGCCGACAGCGTGCCTGAACGGGAATATACAGAATGTTTAAATAAAGCACAAGCAGTGATAATTGCATTGGAACAGGCAGAAGGAGGGATTGATCATGATATTGCTTATTGATAATTATGACAGCTTTTCTTTTAATCTGTATCAGCTGCTGGGACAATTTGATTCTCACATACAAGTTGTCCGCAATGATCAACGAACAGTGAGAGAGATAGAAATGATGAAGCCGAGTCATATTGTTATATCTCCCGGACCGGGGCGCCCCTCATCTGCCGGGATTTGTGAAGAATTAATCCAAAAAGAAGCTGGAAATATTCCTCTTCTTGGCGTGTGTTTAGGGCACCAGGCCATTTGTGAAGTCTTTGGCGGTATTGTTACATATGCTAAAAGACTTATGCACGGCAAACAATCCTGGGCACATCTTGCTGCGGAAAATCCTTTGTTTCAAGGATTACCTGAAAAAGTAGAAGTCGGACGATACCATTCGTTGGCGGTGGAGCCGGATACACTGCCTTCAGAATTATCGATAATAGCTGAAACAGAAGAACATGAAGTTATGGCAGTTGCTCATCGAGAATTTCCTTTATATGGATTGCAATTTCATCCGGAATCTATTTTAACTCCGATGGGGCCCCTTATTATTGAGAATTTTTTAAAAATACAATAAATGTTGCGGCGTGGGAGGAATTTAATATGATAAAAAAAGCAATACAAAAATTGATTAATCATGAAAATTTGGCAATGGATGAAACAATACAAGTTATGGATGAAATTATGAATGGACAGACGACTCAAATTCAGACCGCCGCTTTTTTGACTGCTTTACAAGCAAAAAAAGCTACCATTACAGAAATTACAGCTTGTGCATCCTCCATGCGTGACCATGCATTGAAAATTGAGCCGCATATGGATTTATTGGAAATCGTCGGTACCGGTGGAGATGGTTCCAATTCATTTAACATTTCTACCACGGCAGCCTGTGTATGTGCTGCCGGAGGAGCTAAAGTTGCTAAACATGGGAATCGGGCAGCTTCTTCTAAAAGTGGAGCGGCAGATGTGCTGGAGGCATTAGGGGCCAATATTTCTCTTACTCCGGATGCCTGCATTGCATTATTGAATAAAGTGGGATTATGTTTTTTCTTTGCACAATATTATCATCGATCCATGAAATATGTGGGGCCTGTTCGCAAGGAAATGGGAGTTCCTACGGTATTCAATATTTTAGGACCGCTAACCAATCCAGCTCATGCTACACATCAAGTTTTAGGGGTATATGATCAAGCGTTGGTAGAACCTATGGCACATGTTTTGCGGGGACTGGGTGTAAAACGCGGAATGGTAGTTTATGGACAGGATAAATTGGATGAAATTTCTGCTTCTGCGGCAACTACTATCTGTGAATTTGAGGGAGATGATTTTAAAAATTATGTTATCACACCGGAACTTTTTGGTTTTACCCGTTGTGCTAAAGCCGATTTATGCGGCGGCACACCGGCTGATAATGCCCGTATTACACGCGATGTTTTAAGCGGAGCTGCAGGACCGCGGCGAACAGCTGTTGTTATGAATGCCGGCGCAGGCCTTTATATTTTTGGTAAAGCTGCAACGCTCGAACAAGGCATGCGGCAGGCAGAAGCTCTTATTGACAGTGGTCAGGCAGCAGCAACATTGGATGCCTTTGTAACGCAAAGCCGGTTTGTTTCGTAAGGAGAAAAGAAAATGATTTTAGATGATATCATACAAGCCGTGCGCCAGCGAGTTGAAGCTGATAAAACCCATAATTTACTGCAGGAAATGAAAGAACAGGCACTTGCAATAACATCCTATGGCGAATTTCCTTTTGAAAACGTGTTGTCTGCAGCGGAGATGTCTTTTATTTGTGAAGTAAAAAAAGCATCTCCTTCCAAGGGACTTATTGCGCCGGATTTCCCGTATCTCGCGATTGCCGAAGAATATGAAAAAGCCGGTGCGGCAGCTATTTCCGTTTTGACGGAACGTGATTATTTTAAAGGATCACCACAGTATTTGCAGCATATTGCGGAGACCGTTTCCGTTCCCATTATACGGAAAGATTTTATTATTGATGCATATCAGATTTATGAAGCCAAGGTATTGGGAGCTTCTGCGATTTTGTTGATTTGTGCTGTTTTGGATGATGAAACCTTATGCTCTTTCTTTTCCTTGGCCGATAGGCTGGGGTTGTCAGTTCTTGTTGAAGCGCATGATGAAGCTGAAATAGATAGGGCACTGCGCTGCGGCGCCCGAATTATTGGTGTTAATAACCGTAATTTGAAGGATTTCACGGATCTCTTGATACGAGCTGCCGGTTGCGGCGTTTAGTGCCGCAGAATGTGCTGTTTGTCGCAGAAAGTGGAATTAAAACGGCTGAGGATATAAGACGGGCTGAAGACCTATGGAGTTAATGCTGTTTTGATAGGAGAGACGCTTATGCGAAGTAGAAATAAAAAGAAATGTTACAAGAACTTCAAGGTGGAAGTTATGATTAAAGTTAAACTTTGCGGAATTTTAAAACCGTGTGAAATTCAATGGGCCAATGAAGAACTACCTGACTATGTAGGATTTGTTTTTGCAGGTGAAAAAAGGCGCATAGAAGATAAGACTGCAGGTATTTTACGACAAATGTTGAATCCCCATATTCCTGCAGTAGGGGTGTTTGTTAATGAAACATTTGAACATATACAACAATTGGTTCAATTAGAAACGATTCAATGGGTACAGCTTCACGGACAAGAAGATGAAATATATATAAAGCGGCTGCGGCAACATAGTAAAGTTCCTATTATTCAAGCGTTTTCCATAGAATCTGCAGCAGATGTACAGAAAGCGTGTCAGAGCAGTGCGGATTATATTCTGTTTGACCATGGCAGAGGCGGCACGGGCGAATGTTTTGACTGGACACTTATCGAAAATATAAAACGGCCTTTCTTTTTAGCAGGAGGAATATGTATGGCTAATGTGGAAAAAGCACGGCACCTTCACCCCTTTGCATTAGATGTAAGCAGCGGTGTTGAAATACAAGGATGTAAAGACAGGGATAAAATCAGACAATTTATAAGGCAGGTCCATTACGGAACTGCACAATAGGAGGAACTATAATGACAACGGACGATTTGGAGTTTTTGGCGGACAATATATACCGGAAACATTAATGAATGAGATTATACGTTTGGACAAGGCCTATACGCATTATAAAGAAGATGTTCAGTTTCAAGCGGAATTGAAGGATTTATTAGACAATTATGCAAATCGACCGTCTCTGCTGTATTATGCGGGTAAAATGACGGAAGATTTGGGAGGGGCCAAGGTATACTTGAAGCGTGAAGACCTTAATCATACAGGTGCTCATAAAATCAATAATGCCTTAGGGCAGTGCTTATTAGCTAAAAAAATGGGAAAATCCCGGGTCATAGCCGAAACCGGAGCGGGACAACACGGGGTGGCAACCGCAACAGCGGCAGCTTTTATGGGACTTGAATGTGAAGTATTTATGGGAGAAGAAGATACGATTCGCCAAGCTCTTAATGTATATCGTATGGAACTTCTTGGTGCAAAGGTTCATGCTGTAACGAGCGGGACAAAAGTCCTTAAAGATGCTGTTAATGAAGCCATGAGAGAATGGGTAAACAGAGTAGAGGATACGCATTATGTTATTGGATCGGTTATGGGGCCGCATCCTTTTCCTACGATGGTACGAGACTTTCAAAGTGTTATCAGTAAAGAAGCACGACAGCAGATACTGGAAAAAGAAGGGAAATTACCTCGTGCTGTGATTGCCTGCGTAGGCGGCGGCAGTAATGCTATCGGTATGTTTTATCATTTTATTGATGATGCGCAAGTGCAGCTTATTGGTTGTGAAGCAGCTGGACGCGGGATAGATACCCCGTACCATGCGGCAACAATTGCCAAAGGCTCTATAGGCGTATTTCATGGCATGAAGTCGTTGTTTTGTCAAAATGATCAGGGGCAGATTGACCCCGTGTATTCTATTTCTGCGGGATTGGATTATCCGGGAATTGGGCCGGAACATGCACATCTCCATGATATTGGACGGGCACAATATGTACCCGTTACCGATTCACAAGCAGTGGAAGCCTTTGAATATCTGGCTCGTACGGAAGGGATTATTTGTGCTATTGAAAGTGCACATGCATTATTTCATGCCATGCAGATGGCCCCTAAAATGAGTAAAGAGGATATTCTTATTGTATGTTTGTCAGGACGGGGAGATAAGGATGTAGCGGCGATTGCCAGATATAAAGGGAGGAATTTGCGCGATGAGTAATATTGGAAATGCATTTAAAAATGGAAAAGCGTTTATTGGTTTTTTAACAGGCGGCGACCCATCTATTGAAAAAAGCTGTGAATTTATTTTAACCATGGAAAAAGGGGGAGCTGATTTGATAGAAATAGGAATTCCTTTTTCTGATCCCATTGCAGAGGGTCCCGTCATTCAAGAAGCAAATATCCGGGCACTGAAAGGGCATACGAGGTTGGAAGATATTTTTCGCTTAGTTTCCATGGTACGTAAAAAAACACAAATTCCCCTTGTCTTTTTGACTTATTTTAATCCTGTCTTCACGTATGGAATAGAAAAATTTTTTGCTGCATGTGCGAAGATCGGTGTAGATGGCATCATTATACCGGATCTCCCTTATGAAGAGCGCCGGGAAATATCTGAAACAACTCATAGATATGGCATTGATATCATTTCTATGATTGCACCCACCTCAAAAGATCGCATCAAAGAAATTGCAGCTGTTGGAGAAGGGTTTCTTTATATCGTATCATCTTTAGGGGTTACCGGGGTGCGCAAGGAAATTGCGACGGATTTAGAAGAAATTATTCATATTGTCAGAACAGAGACCCACACGCCGGCTGCGGTTGGTTTTGGTATTAATACACCGCAGCAAGTTGCAGACATATCAGCATATGCAGATGGAATTATCGTTGGCAGTGCTATTGTTAGTATTATTGCCAAACAGGGAGATAATGCGGCGCCTTATATTTATGACTATGTGAAAACCATGAAGAAATCTATGAAAAATTGAAAAACATGAATAATTGGCATAAAGTATAAATTGCCGTATTTTTACCGAAATTACGTAAAAACAAATAAAGACTGCCTATTTAGACAGTCTTTGTTTGTTTTTACTTTCTGTTAATCAAAAATTATCAAAGCCATAAAAACAAGATCTTCCGTTCCTTTGTTTTCAATTCCGTGTCCCATGCCATGGGAAGTAAAAGTAACATCACCAGCGGTAATCGTGCGTGTTATGCCATTATCATCATATACGCCTTTTCCTTGAAGAATATAGTAGGTTTCGCTTTCTCCCTGATGTTCATGATAGCCTAGAGAATTACCAGGAGTAATTGTTACTTCTGCGTATAAACCGCATTTTTCGTTCAGCTGCTTTGCATCGAGAAGCTGTTTTACTGTAATATATCCTTTACCGCCCGAAGCATGTTCTTTCTGTATTATTTTCATGGATACCCTCTTTTATTAAATTCAGGACTAGTTCAATCGTAAATGATTAAAGCCATAAGTACCAGATTGGCAGAGCCTCTGTTGATCAAGCTGTGACCGATATCTGATGGGGTATAGGTGACATCCCCCTTTTTTATGATTCGAACTGTTCCGTTATCATTAAATTCACCCTCGCCGGATAAAATATAAAACGTTTCGGCATCTCCGTGGTGAACATGATAGCCGATTTCGCAACCCGGTTCCAGCGTTACTTCGGCATAAACCCGGCATTTTTCGTTCAGTTGTTCATTTGTAAGCAAATGCTTGAAGATTACATGACCGGCGCCGTCAAAAAAATGTTCTTTCTTTATAATTTCCATGAAATCAACTCCTCAGTGTAAAATTTAATATACTTATTTTACCACAAATAGTGATTGCAGGATACTAGCCGATCGTTTGGGTTTATTGTGCGAGGGTAGGAACTACTGTTGTACAATGTGTCATAATATTAATGGTATAATCGTTATTTTTTTGTTCTTCAAGTTTTTTCTGTGCCAGAAGCCAAGCCTCTTTTACTGTCGCAGCAGGAATTTGTCCGGTGCGCCGTATATCTTCGAAGTTTTCTGGACGAGTTACCAGAATTACAGTACAACGATGACATAGACAGAATAAATTATAAGCGACAAAAAATGGAATAGTAAATTCAGCACGCAATGCTTTTTCCATCTCTTCCATTGTGTCAAAACGAAAACTATCCATGTATGCAGGCGGTTCTTTTATATCCCGGGCTTCCATGATGGCAATTACAATGCCGCCGTCTTTGACGGCCATTTCAGCAGGATCATAGCATTTGCTGCCTTGATACAAACTTACATCTTTTGGATATCCACCGGCACAGGCAAATACGACATCTGTTTTTTGCTTCATGGGAACCTGCTGGATGCGGTGTACTTCCTTTGTGCCCTCTAACCAAGCATCATACCAGTCGCCTCCGACCATACGGCAGATCTCACCTTCGGCATTGATGATGGAATGGACAAGAAAACAAGGATTAATTTTTGCGCAGGCTTCAATCATATCATCATTCAATGGATTATGGTCTAGTAAGGTCGGACGAGTAAGCGGATTGACACCTTCGCCAAGTTGGGGAGCCAAGGCGTGACAATGATTACATTGGATAGTTTTATAACCGGAGACTCCAGGAAGGATGAGTTTGCGGCCACCGCCATAACCAGCAAATAAATGTACGGTAATACCGTCTACAATGATGACTTTATCAGCATCGACGACATGTTTATTAATGAAAAGCGGTGTACCTATTTTTGTTTTTCCCAAATCTACCAACGTAGGATCGTTACAGTCATGCTGGTACATTTTAATACGCCGGCACACTTCTTCACCGCAAACCTTGATATTTTCTTCCGGCGTATGAGCGCGATGAGAACCTTGCGCAAATACAATGCAGATATCTGTATCGGGAATGCCGGCTAAGTTTAGTTCATTGATAATATATATTAAAAATTTATTTGATTGGTTCCAGATGCGGGTACAATCCGCGACGACAAGACAAACCGAATCTCCTGGCGTTACTTTTTTTTTGCAAAGGTTCACTACCTATCGGATTGCGCATACAGTCGATAGTGGCCGTTTTGATATCAACGGCCGGGACACTTTTTCCTTCCATGACGTCGGAAATGTGTTCTTCCGGCAAACATACCTTTTGAAAGGTATCTCCGATACCAAATGTAAATTCTCTTAAAGACATTTTCCATCATCTCTTCCTTTAAAGTATTAGCACATATTATAACGCTATTTACTCGGATTTTACAGAGGACAGAAAATGGTATATCGTTTAACGAGTATACGACTTAAGTATAATGAAATTTTGTTTTTCTTATACTTGATCTAAATCGTCATCAGGGACATTTCCAATGTATACATAGTCAAGCCATTTTTTGGCGGCCGCCGCACCGCTGCGCAACGTAGAAATGGGTGTGGCGGGCAAGATTCATTTTATACTGTGGGAAGTATCGTGTCAAGTGAAAAGGAATTTGGGAATCAATTTTTGAGAGCCAATGCGCTGGTTTGTTTTTTTCTATTTCTTCGATTCCATCGTTCTCGCCGGGGATGAGCAGAGTTGTTACTTCTACATGCGCAGCGGCGGCAGCTAGTACAATGGTACGTTTAACGGGAGAAAGTGTACCATTGCAGCGGCGAAGATAAAAATTTTTCATCAAAAGACTTTATATTCAATGTTCCAGGCGTCTATCAAAGGGAGAAGTTCTCGCAGGGGAGCTTCTTCTATAAACCGTTTGTAACAACAACATTATACAATCCGGCTTTATGGACAAGCGGCGCTGTGACGGA
>Ga0268359_11481_pt1 | contig 32911 bp, 39 predicted proteins | sample BioMet11_FD_194416 | JGI IMG/M metagenome (GOLD analysis project Ga0268359, IMG submission 194416) | Sewage microbial communities from Oakland, California, United States - Biofuel 11 (PacBio Assembly) | ecosystem: Engineered > Wastewater > Sewage > Unclassified | place: USA: California | collected...
ACCTCCCTAGCAAAACAGATGACCCATACGATCAAGTCCGGCTTTAATATCGCCAGAATGATAACAACAAAGCCTAATACAAGCGTTGCCGCCATTGATTTCTTAGGAATTGACTTAATAAATTCAGGTGAAGCTTTTTCCTCATCCTTTACCATGTAATTCATATAGAGATCTTTTACTATCGCCGCTGATGCTAAAATAAGCAGTGAAGAAACTGTTGACATTATTGCCGCTAAAGGTGCTGCAATGAATATGCCTGCAACGACAGGATTCATGTATTTAAGAACGATCGCAGGAACTACATAATCTGTACTCGGTAATTTAGATATATCGATTATTGCTGGTGCAAACACACCGGAAACATGCATGATGAGCATTAAGAAACCAACAACGATAGTACCATAGATTATTGCACTATGAAGCGATTTAGTATTCTTGAAGCCCATGCCGCGTACGGCAGTCTGAGGAAGTCCCAGTACGCCTATTCCAACGAGAACCCAGAATGACAATACATATGGCATTGCCGTTGTTCCGCCGCTGGTAATATCAGCATAATATGGTGCAGCAACAGCGAGCTTCGCTGACAGCGGACCAAATCCTCCTGCAACTCCTACTACTGTAGCGAGAAGAATAATACCGCCTAATATCATTATCAATCCCTGAACTGTATCAGTGATTACCACAGCGCTGAATCCGCCAACTGTTGTATATATTATTACGATCACGCTGAATATCAATAATCCCCAGATGTAAGGCATCCCCGTTATTTCCTGGAAGAGGATGGCTCCGCCCATGAACTGTGACACCATCTGCGCAACGAAGAATAACACAAGACAAATAGATGAAATGATTACGACCGCTGGTGACTTATATCTTGCTCTCAGATAATCAGTAACTGTAACAGCATTGATTTTTCTGGAAATAACAGCAAACTTTTTACCCAGTATTCCAAGAATAATGAATGCAGTAGGTACCTGTATCATTGAAAGGTATACCCATACAAGTCCTTTGCTTGCGGCGATGCCAGGGCCGCCAATGAAGCTGCTGGCACTAGTGAATGTAGCGATCAATGTCATAGCAAGAACTAATCCGCCCATTGAACGTCCACCTATAAAGTAATTGTTTACAAAACCTTTTCCGCATCTCGTTTAGCCTGTCTTTTGCTGACAACAAGACCAATAACAAGATTGCTTGCAAGGTATACAGCAAGAACTATTACAATGATAATGCCTTTTGAAGTCATTACTGCCCACTCCTTTCGTTAGCACTTTGTCCAGCTTCTTCTCCAAGATCGAAATCTCTGAAAAAGCATTTTACGACGATAACGGTTAATACGCAGAAAAGAACATATCCAACTACACTACTTAAGAAAAACCACATCGGGAGTCCAAAAATATATGTATATGTTGCCGGTGTCCCGGTTCCTGCTATTCCGTATCCTGTTGCAAACCACCAAATGAAGAACAGGATATAGAGGCCAACCGAAATAAGCGCTTCTTTTTTCATCTGCTTATTTTTATCAGCATCTGTAATAATAGGATTTCTATTCATAATGCCCCTCCTTAATAAGAATTTTGAAAATAAATAATAAGATTAGTAAGTACTTTGTTCACAGGCGTAGCAACACCAACATCTATGCCTTCTCTGACTATTGCACCATTGATCATATTGATTTCCGTCTGTTTGTGATGATTTATGTCTTGCAGCATCGATGATGAATTAGCTGCTGTTGCTTGCAGATTTCCAGTGTATGATTCACCGGGTCATTGGAGCTTAACTTTATTCCCTTGGCATCTGCAACCATTTTTGCTTCTGTAACAGCATCTTCCAGCAACTCACGTATTTCAGGATGATCCAGCAGTTCTCCGTTGTGTAAATGCGTAATTCCCGTTAAAGCATTTATACCTACATTGACCAATAGCTTATCCCAGATCAATCCCATAACATTTTCCGAAATGACTGTTTCCATACCGGCTTTTTCAAACAGATCAGAAATTTCCCTGATACGGATCGATTGTCTTCCGTCCAGTTCACCGATATTTGTTACACCTACTCCTGCATGACGCATTTTACCCGGACCTAACATCGTTGCACCATGTGCGGTAGTTCCGGCTATTGTATTATTGCCGGTTACTTCACTGATGCTTTCAATATTGCCTAATCCATTTTGTAAGGTCAACGCAATCGTATGTGCTCCGAAAACAGCTCTATTTGTTTTCATCGCTTCTTTCGTCAAAATCGATTTTACAAATATTATTGCCAAGTCGCATACGCCTGCATCTGCAGCAGAAGATACAGCTTTGACATTCTTATACTGGAGGAGATCATCGCCTTCTTCCATTTGTACGCCATCAGCATTAATAGCGTCTACATGTTCTTTCCACACATCTATCAAATACACTTCATTGCCCGGTACTGCGGATAATTTCGCTCCATATAAGCAGCCCATTGCCCCTGCACCGACAATTGCTATTTTCATATCTTCCTCCTTTGCTTTTTACTCTTCAGGAATCTCTACTTTCTTATTGAAACTGTATTCAGGAGTCGGGAATTCGCCGGAAATCGTTTCTTTGTGGAATTCGTTCAATCCATCTACCATTGCTTTCCTGATGTGTGCGAACTGTTTCACAAATTTCGGTTTAAAATCTCCATACATGTCCAGAAGATCCTGCGTAACCAGTACCTGGCAGTCAACATACGGTCCTGCGCCAATGCCTAAAATAGGGATGTCCACAGCCTCTGCTACAGCTTTTCCTACGACAGACGGAACACATTCGAGAACGATCGAAAAGCATCCGGCTTTTTCGAGTGCTTTCGAATCTTCGATCAGCTTTTTCGCCGACTCCGGTGTTCCTCCCTGAACCTTAAATCCTCCCAGTGAGGAAGCCGTCTGAGGAGTAGACCTATATGACCCATAACATTTATGCCGGCACCTACGATTGCCTTGATTCTTGACAGCATTTCGACGCCGCCTTCAAGTTTGATGCAGTCGCAGTTCGTTTCTTTGATCATACGATTAGCATTCGAAATTGCCTGCTCATCGCTTACATTGTAAGAACCAAAAGGCATATCACCAATTACCCAAGTATTTGGAGCGCCTTTAACGACCGGTCTGATATGATGGATCATATCGTCCATAGTAACAGACTCTGTTCCCTTATAGCCAAGCATGATCATGCCGAGAGAATCGCCTACTAATATGATTTCTACATCGCTGTCATCTACTATCGAAGCTGTCGTATAATCATACGCAGTGACATAGCTGAATTTTCTTCCCTCTTCTTTGAACTTTTTAAAATCCGATATTGTCATTTTTACTTTATCGCCCATATTTCTCTCTCCTTAATCAGATTGTCAAACAATATGTACCAATATTCCGAATATTTTATTTTTGCTAGCGTGGTATTACCACATCTCTGATAATAGCCTTAAAAAAACGTAATGTCAACACATTTTATCGATAAACTCTTAGCCGAGATACTACGTCCTACTGTTAATTGGGCAAATATTCTTATTATTCGCTTGTCATATCTTACATTTCCGAATAACCACAAATACGGATTTTTCTGCTTAGACGCTTTGATCAGAATAGTACTATAAGATTTTCAGCAATAATTATTAACGTGCACTTAGATACATATCTTCTATGCAGTTGATAAAGGAATCTACTGCAGGAAGTATTTTTTTCATCGACCTTACTTCAATGCCAAGTGATCGATATAAAGGCGGATTTAGTGAAATAGCCTTGACGCTGGATTGACAATTGACCCAGCATAAGCGATGCAGCTATAGTTACCCCCAGTTCATGCCCTACCATATTCATTGCTGCCATATCATCTTTGCAGGAGTACATTATGTCCCATTTGATACTATTTCCGGTCGCGATGCCGGGCCACCCTGCTTCAGATTCATCATTTTCTCCGGTGGAATAAACAATAAATGGATATTTCTGAAGTTCGCTCAGACTAATAGTATCCTTACTTGATAACTCGTGGCAGCCGGGCACTACTGCCATTATTTCATCTTTTTTCAATAAGATAGAATCAAAAACAATCTTTATTATTAAGTTCAGTTATTGCAACCATCTATGATCCCTTCTGAAAGTCGATGATCAAGTGTTGGAGACTCCGCTTCATACATATTCACTTTAATATTCGGATGTGATTTCTTGAAATTCTGCAATATTGACGGCATCCATGCCGATGCAACACTGGAAAGACAGCCTATTTTTACCGTTCCGACCTCATTGCCTTTAATTCTATTACATTGCTCAAATAAGCCTTCTTCCCATTTATTATCTCGCGCATACATGGTAATAACTCTTTCCCTGAATTTGTGAGCTTTACACCTTTGCTCCTTCTGATAATCAATTGCATCCCAAGTTCTGTTTCCAGGCCATTTATCATTTGTGTTATGCCTGATTGAGTATACCCCAGCTCCTGTGCCGTTTTAGAAATACTGCCATTTTCAGCAATATGTAACAGGGCCTCATATTTTTTTGTATTCATTTTCCGCCCCCAATGTAATTACGTTTTGTAATATCATTTTCCAGATAATAGCATTTTACTTATGCAATTTTCTGAATTATATTATAAATATATAAGCGACAAAAGTAAATCATTATCCATTATCATTTCAAAAGGAGGCATCTCAATGTCTAAAATCAAGCAAACTGATCTCAAATACAATATGCATTCATGGAGTGCGCAGAAAAAAATCGATCCACTTGTAATTACAACTGCAGAGGGGATTTATTTTACTGATGAAGACGGAAACGTTATGCGGATATGTCATCACAGTTAGTAACGTCAACCTGGGGCATCATAATGAAGCACTTATCGCGGCAATCAAAGAACAGGCAGATAAACTCGCATTCATCGGTCCTTCCTACGCTACTGATGTACGATCAGAAGCAGCTAAAGGTATCGCTGATCTGTCCGGTATTCCGGGGGCAAAAGTATTTTTTTACAAATGCAGGTGCTGAATCAAACGAAAACGCAATCAAGCTCGCTAAACTGTATACCGGCAAATGGAAAATATTATCTATGCAAAGATGCTATCACGGCTCCACAGCAGGTGCCGGCGGGCTGTCCGGTGAGCCAAGGCATTTTGCCAATGAACCGGGAGATGCAGGCCATGTCCATTTCGAAGGCCCATATCCATACTATGCGCCGGCAGAGGTCAAATTCCGCAGCGAAGATGATGTGGCAGATTACTATCTGGAACTTCTTAAAAGAGTTGTTCAGACTGAAGGCGCTCATCAGATAGCAGCAATATTCGTGGAATCCGTAGTAGGTTCAAACGGTATACTGATTCCGCCTGCTAAATATATGCAGGGGATCAGGAAATTATGTACAGAAAATAATATTGTTATGGTATGTGACGAAGTCATGGCCGGGTTCTACAGGACCGGAAAGCCGTTTGCATTCCAGAATTTTGACATTCAGCCGGATTTAGTAACATTTGCCAAAGGCTGCACATGCGGATATGTTCAGCTCGGCGGGGTTATTATGAATAAAAAAATCGCTCATTCTTTCGATATGACGCCAATGCAGTGCGGACTCACATATAGTGCTCATCCTATAGGCTGTGCCTGCACCTGCGCCGCTCTGCGCGAATATAAGAAAAAAATATCGAAGAAAATGTAAATATCGTTGGCAGCTTACTGGGCAGTATTCTGGAATCCATGAAGCTCAGACATAAATGTGTTGGCGACGTTCGATATATAGGACTGTTTTCAGGAATCGAACTGGTGCGTGAACCGCATGTCCCGCTCGTTCCATTTGGCGAAGATCCGGAAGGAATAATGAGCAGTATTATTGGTGATTTACGTGAAGCCGGCTTTTCGACATATTCCCATGAATCAGTTATCGTCATAGCACCGCCGCTGATTATTACATCAAATGAGTTAAGAGAAGAAATGAAAAAACTTGACACTGAACTTAATAACATCGATAAGATGATCTAACGACTTATATGAAAGGAAAATTAAAATGGAAAGAAAGAAATTTTGTGTAAATGGTGAATGGCGCGAATCCAAAACAGATAAATACATGCCTGTTACAGATTCAAGCACAGGCGAAGTCATTGCAGAAGTACCTTGCTGTACTCCTGAAGAAGTAAACGATGCTATCACAGCAGCTCAGGATGCATTCCCTGCATGGTCGCAGATGTCGATCGCAAAGCGTACGCAGCTCATGTTCAACTGGAGAAACATCCTTATTGCTCATCTCGACGAACTCTCAGTGCTCTGCGCCAAAGAATTAGGAAAGAACCTTGAAGAAGCCAAGGGCGACATCCTCAAGGCTATCGAGCCGACAGAGCTTGCTACAGCTATCCCTGCTACGATCCAGGGTGACGGAGCTATGCAGGTAACGACAGGATTCGACACTGTAACATACAGGATGCCTCTCGGCGTCTGCGCAGGCATCGTTCCTTTCAACTTCCCTGCTATGATCCCTTGGGGCTGGATGGTCCCTCTCTGCATCGCAACAGGAAATACGATCGTACTCAAGGCAGCAAGCATGACTCCGCTCACATCGATGAGGATACTCGAGCTGTTCTATACAGAAGGACATTTTCCGAAGGGCGTCGTGAACCTCGTTACATGCAGCAGAAACGAAGCCGACATCCTGCTCACAGATCCGCGCATCAAGGCTGTTACATTCGTTGGAACAACAGCTGTAGGCAAGCGCATATATTCGGCAGCGGCTGCAAACGGCAAGAGAGTCCAGGCTCAGACAGAAGCTAAAAACCACGCTCTCGTACTCGAAGACTGTGACCTCGAAAGCTCAGTAAACGCTATCATCAATTCGACATACGGATGCGCAGGCATGCGCTGCATGGCACTTCCTGTAGTATGCGTCCAGGAGAGCATCGCCGATGATTTCGTAGCGCTCCTCAAAAGAAGGCTGAAACAATGAAAGTCGGATGCGCTTATGATCCAGAAAACAACACTCGGACCTGTCGTATCGGCCAAACATCAGCAGAGCATCTGCGACTGGATCCAAAAGGGCGTAGACGAAGGAGCTGAGCTCGTACTCGACGGCAGAAATGTAAAGGTGCCGGGATTCGAAAACGGATTCTTCGTAGGGCCTACTATTCTCGACAAGGTAACTCCTGAAATGACAGTCGGTGACAGAGAGATCTTCGGACCTGTTACCTGCATCAAGAGAGTGTAAAGACTTTGATGAAGGCCTCAAGATCATGAACGCCAACCCGTTCGCAAATGGGTCTGTTATCTTCACTCAGAGCGGATATTACGCACGTCAGTTCCAGCTTCTGACAGACGGCGGCATGGTCGGGATCAATGTCGGTATTCCTGTACCAAGTGCATACTTCCCGTTCTCCGGCAACAAGGAATCGTTCTTTGGAGATCTCCACGTACTCGGCAAAGACGGTGTAAAATTCTTCACACGTGCAAAGACAGTTACTACTCACTGGTATGACGAGCATTCGAAACACCAGTCGGTAGGCACATGGGAAGGTTCAGTTGAACGTGACTGATCTCATAATACCTCCTAATATTGTGAAAAGGCCTTTGCTGTTTTAACAAAGGCCTTTTTCAAAGATACTTTGACTAATTTGGTCCTCTTTACATAATAGTAGATACTTGCAAACAAACTAACAAAAATAGCCATCCCTGCGGAATGACTATTTTTGTGTACGTTTAAGATATATGATTCAACCTACGCTATATCTTCTTTTTTGCTGCCTCGACAGTATGCTTCATCAGCAGACTGGTCGTGACCGTGCCGACGCCTCCCGGTACAGGTGTATAAGCTCCGGAATGCGCTTCAGCATCCTCTGCATTGACATCTCCGCAGAGTTTTCCTGCTTCATCGACATTGATGCCTACATCGATTATGACCTGCTCAGGGTTCATATAATCGGCCGTTACCATTTCCTTCTGTCCGGCCGCCGCTATCAGTATTTCCGCCTCGCGGCAGACCGAAGGCATGTCGATAGTTTTTGTATGACAGGTCGTCACTGTAGCGTTGCCTTTAATGAGCATCATCGCCACCGGCTTGCCGATTATGAGGCTCCTGCCGATGACGACCGCCCTTTTCCCTCTGGTCCCGACGCCGTAATGATCCAGGATCTCAATGCATGCTTCTGCAGTGCACGGAGGGAATCCCACTCCGCTGCCGCTGTAGACGCCCCGCCTGCGATTCATCTGTTATACCGTCGATATCCTTTTCAGGAGCCAGCGCTTTTCTGACCTTCTCATCATCTATCGTCTTCGGCAGAGGACGCAGGATCAGAACGCCGTGAACGCTGTCATCTCTGTTGATATCTTCTATCGCCTTAAGTATTTCCTCTTCGGATACATCCTCCGGGAATATATACTGCCTGATGCCCATCCCGACCTTTTCGGCGCGCTTCAGCGCGCCTCTTTCGTAGGAAAGGTCATCCGGTCTCTCCCCCACTCTCATGATGCCGAGTACAGGCGCCGTCCCTTTGGCCTTCAGCTCTTCGATCTCGGCGCTCAGCTTTGCGTTGAGCGAATCGACGACATCTTTTCCTTTTAATATTTTTGCCATGCCTAAAGCCTTTCTCTGACGTAAGCAAAGACCTCGTCAGCCATTTTTGTGTATTTGTCAAGCATGTCATTGGCCTTTTTCTCATCGGCCTCTGCTTCTTCTCTGTTTTTCATTGCTGATGTATTGATGAAAACATTGAGACTCGCGCCCTGGAGAGCTGCCTTCAGCGCCGCGGCGCTGACTCCCGCATCAGACAGAGCCAGTCTGCTGCCCTTTTCGGCAAACTCTTTTGCGAGTTCGATCCCTTCACACGCTTTCTCCATTATCTCGAGCGGGACACCGCATGCCGCGGTCAGACATTCCGCCATTACTGCATCCTTCGCAGCCTGCTGCTCCGGCGTGTTTTTCGGCATGCCGTACGCTTTCGACAGCGGCTCGAACACTTCCGCATCCGCCGCCACCAGCGCCAGGAGCTCGTCCTGCAGTTTATCCGCCTTCTTTTTCAGTTCAATGATATCCTCTTCGACATCGGCATATTTTTTCTTGCCGACGGTCAGAGAACCCACCATATTCCCGAGAGCTGTACCTATCGCACCGATCAGAGCGGATGCTCCTCCGCCTCCCGGCACAGGTGCTTTCGATGCAAGGACTTCCACGAATTCCCTGCAGCTGTCATCTGTAAATGCCATCATTTCCTCCTTAGAACAGTCCGCTGATCTTTCCTGTGCTGTCGACATCTATTTTCTCCGCAGCAGGTCTCTTCGGGAGTCCCGGCATCGTCATGATGTCGCCCGTGAGCGCTACTATGAAGCCCGCTCCGGCACTGACCTTGAGGTTCCTGACTGTGAGTGTGAAGCCTTCAGGCGCACCGAGCAGAGTCGGATCATCGGAGAAGCTGTACTGTGTCTTGGCAACGCAGATAGGCAAATTATCAAATCCGAGTTCTTCAAGCTGCTTTTTCTGTTTCATGGCATTGCCTGTAAATGCCACATCTTTTGCATGATATACTTTCTGCGCGAGATCCGTCAGCTTCTTGTCAATAGGATCATTGACATCATAGCTGAAAGTAAAGTCATTCGGCTCTTCGCAGAGTCTTACGACTTCGTTTGCAAGAGCTACGCCGCCTTCGCCGCCTTTTTCCCATACTTCGCTGAGCGCGACATTGACCCCGAGTTCATTGCACTTCTTCTCGACAAGATCGAGTTCCGCCTTCGTATCTGCAGGGAATGCATTTATGGCCACAACTGTCGGGAGCTTGTAGACTTCCGTCATGTTCTTCACATGCTGCAGCAGATTAGGAAGTCCCTTTTCCAGAGCTTCCAGATTCTCTTCATTGAGTTTGTCTTTGGCAACGCCTCCGTGATGCTTGAGCGCTCTGACTGTCGCGACCACTACTACTGCATCAGGTTTGAGTCCTGCCATGCGGCACTTGATATCCAGGAATTTCTCCGCGCCGAGATCGGCGCCGAATCCTGCCTCTGTAATGGTGTAGTCGCTCATCTTCATCGAAAGCCTTGTCGCCATTATCGAATTGCAGCCGTGCGCTATATTGGCGAACGGTCCGCCGTGTACGAACGCCGGGCAGTGCTCAAGCGTCTGCACGAGATTCGGCTTCAGTGCGTCCTTCATCAATGCGGTCATTGCGCCTTCGGCATGGAGCTGTCCTGCCGTCACCGGTTTATCATCATATGTATAACCTATAACTATCCTCGCGAATCTTGCTTTGAGATCGTCTATGTCCGAAGCGAGGCAAAGGATTGCCATGATCTCGCTGGCTACGGTAATGTCGTATCCGTCTTCTCTCGGAGTTCCGTTGGCTTTGCCTCCCAGCCCGTCGACTACGAATCTCAGCTGTCTGTCATTCATGTCGACACATCTTCTCCAGGTGATCTTTCTTGTGTCTATTCCCAGTTCATTCCCGTGATTGATGTGATTATCTATCATTGCCGCCAGCAGATTGTTTGCAGTTCCTATTGCATGCATATCTCCCGTGAAGTGGAGATTGATATCTTCCATAGGAACCACCTGCGCATATCCGCCGCCTGCTGCTCCTCCCTTGATCCCGAATACAGGACCGAGCGAAGGCTCTCTTAAAGCCGTAGATACATTTTTGCCTATGAGCTGGAGTCCGTCTGCCAGTCCTACCGTAGTTGTCGTCTTTCCTTCTCCCGCAGGCGTAGGTGTAATAGCCGTTACAAGCACAAGTTTTCCGTCCGGCTTGTCTTCCATATCTTTTAAGATATTATAATCTATCTTGGCTTTGTAATTTCCGTAATACTCTACATACTTCTCATCGATGCCCGCTTTCCCGGCTATGACACTGATTTTCTCCATTGTGTTGGCCTGAGCGATTTCAATATCAGATTTGTACTCCATTTTTTCTCCTTTTCATGTTATTTATTGCAATTTTTCATTAACGACTTTCTCAGTGACTTAACTGCCTGCTCCTGATTTCCAATTTACACATAGCATCTACAAGAATAGTATAAAGATGCGGCTCCACCATACATCGGTCCGAAAGTCACCGAAATAAATATCAGTGCAACCGATGTAAAAGTTAGTTTAAATCATAAATCCCAAAAAGGCTTATCGGGACCTTGAAAGCTTCCATTACTACTGCCACCGCTATGCATAGTCCACACATAACGAAACATTTCGCAGCGCTCACGTTAGAAATGCCAGTTTTATTTTGAATCGTTTTCATGGTTTCCTCCGTATCCACAAAGCAAATACTTGTGAATCGCTGCATGATTATAATCAAGCAGTGATTATTTGTTAATATTATTCAGTATTATTAGCTTCCATATGCCGCAATCAGCTTCAGAAGATCGATATTATCATTCTTCATTTGCTCGAAATCACTTGAGCAATATTTTGCTTTTTCGTCTTTCATTTGTCAGCATATTGCATATACGCATACCATGATCCGCTAATAGTTTTTGCATGACGTTACTGTTTTCACAGTAACGCAGTCGGCATCTTTTACATCACTTTCTCCTACTATACAAACCAGCATTTGGTAATAGTGGTAATACCACATTGAATATAATACGGCGTTTTAAGGCATTAGTCAATAACAATATAGGAAATATCGGCACTTGTGATACTACCACATACGCGAAATCAAATGTTCTATTATTAATACAAGCGTTGACTGAATATGTTAATGAGAGTATAATGATTTAACAAATGAGGATGAAAGATGGTATGATATGGGGAAAAAAACTTTGGCAAAAGATATCGCTGATCAATTACGCGATATTATCTTAATTCAAAAAAGATATCTTCCAAATGAAAAATTACCTAATGAACGTTTGTTGTCCGAGCAAATGGGTGTCAGCCGTACCTCTATGCGTGCAGCAATAAGTGAATTAGTAGCAAGCGGAGTATTAGTAGTTCGTCGTGGAGTTGGCACATTTATTGCTGACAATCCCGGGATCAGTCCAGATCCTTTTGGTTTTCAATTAGAGTCTGATAAAAAACAGCTCATTAAAGACTGGTACAAATTAAGAATGATTTTAGAATCGGAAGCGATGGAACTGGTTGTAGAGAATGCAACAGACGAAGAAATATCACGCATAGAACAATTAACCATCAAGGAAAACAGTTTAGCACAAATCGATGATGTTTCATTTCTTAAAGTAGACAGAGAGTTTCACATTGCGTTAGCTCTCGCATCGCATAATATGGTCATGGAGAAAATCGTTCCCGCACTTCACGAATGGATGTATAGTGAATTTTTATTAGATGAATACAACGTATTGCCAGACTCTTTGTTTGCCAATGCACAAATGAATCACGAAAAAATAATGATGTTTGTTAAACAGAGAGATGCAAAAGGAGCAAATCTGGCGATGCGCTATCATCTATTATGCGCAATTGAGGATTTAAAAAACACTAAATAATATGAATACTGATCTGCCGAAAAAAAAATCGCGTATCTCTGTCACGCAAAGGATCGTCGATTCTATATGCAAATCCATCCTGGACGGCTCTTTCAAGCCGGGAACTAAAATTCCCACCGAAATCGAACTCTGCCAGTTGTTTGATGCCAGCAGGAACTCTGTGCGCGAAGCGATAAAAATCTTACAGGCTTATGGCTTGCTCGAAATACGTACATCTGAAGGCACGTTCGTTTCTGACGGCCGTCAAGAAATAATGATAAATCCGCTCATATACGGCACTATCCTCGGAAGCGATAACAATGAACATGACATGATAGAATTCCAAATCATGTTTGATAAAGCTATTTCTAAAATGTGCGCTGATAAATGTACAGACGAAGATAAAGAAAAACTGACTGAAGTTTATAACAAATTGCTGGCTGCAATATACCCAAGCGGGCCCATAGATATCGAAGAAGTCATCAGAACTGATTATGATTTTCACTCTACGATCGCGCAGGCTACACACAATTCATATGTAATCATTATTCATGATTCCATATGGGAATTACTGAAGGCCGTTATAAATAATGACATTCGCATTACTATGGATAATAACCGGGAGCATATGCGCATCATGCATGAAAACATTTATGACGGGATCATGAATAACGATCCTCAGCTTGCAAGCGATGCAATTCCAGTCGATTATTTTATCAATCTAAATAAAAAAGAATATTAGTGTATAGGTATGATGGCTCATACCTATTGAAATTTTACAAAAAGCCGCACATCATGAGATAATTATGCCATTGAAAAAGTGCCGAGCATCTCAGCGTCTCTCCGGATATTAGCAGGAAGCCGCGGCTTTCCGTCCATGGAGCATTTACAGATGCGAAACAGCGTTCTGCAAAAATTCATCACCAGACTGTGGCAAACACCTTTTTTCAGGGGGGGTGCTCTGCCACACTAAATGCCATGTAAAGGTGAATTTTGTTGCCTTTGTGTGACTGGAGCAGCAAAATATTGCAGTGCAGCCACACTGTCTTCCGGAATGCTGCTCCCGTCATTCCAGCGTACCGATCTTACAGTATATCCGGCAGCTCCCTGATATCATTTATCAGCACGTCATCTTCTACAGCGGCGCCGTTCTCCGTCAGCTCTCCGGGCGCGCCGAAGCCGTAAAGACAGCCGACGAACCGACAGCCCGCAGCACGTGCGCAGGCCATATCGGTTTCACGGTCGCCTATCACTGTATATTCACCGGGATAAGCCTGCATGATATCAAAAATTATATCTTTTTTTGGTGCGAAACCGTATGCTTCACAGTCGTAAAATTCCTTGAACCAGCGGTCCATTCCGAAGCTCTGCCAGTTTGCCAGACGATATGAAGCGCCGCAGTTGCTCAGCACAACCATATCATATACGTTTTTCAATTTTTCAAGGACCTGCTGCGCGCCCGGATACCACACCGCTTTATGCGCTCTGATCCGGCACATCATGATCTCTCCGATCATCACACCGGCGCGCTCCTTGTATTCCGACGGCAGACCGGGCTGAAACGCATCCCACATTTCTTTTACATTCATCCCGATCCAGCCGGCGATCTGCGCGGAAGTGATTTCTTCACGTTCCACCGCCCCGATTTCCGCCAGCTGCTCATAGGCCCTGCGGAATGCCGGTTCGTATATCTTCAGCGTGTCATGTATCGTTCCGTCGTAATCGAAAATCAGCGTTTTCCCTTTCATCGTGTCCTCACATCATCCTCATCAGGTTGACCATTTCAATTGCAGAAAGCGCGCAGTCATATCCTTTGTTGCCCGCTTTGCTGCCCGCGCGCGCTACCGCCTGTTCGATGTTTTCTGTTGTGATCACGCCGAACAGCACCGGGATGCCGGTCTCCATTCCCACGTGCGCGATCCCCTTCGCCGCTTCATTGCACACAAGCTCATAATGCGATGTATCGCCGCGGATCACCGCGCCCACGCATATTACTGCATCGTACTTCCCCGATTTCGCCATCTTCTGCGCCAGGAGCGGCAGTTCGAAAGCGCCCGGCACCCAGGCCGCAGTAATATTCTTTTCTTCTACGCCGTGTCTTACGAGGCCGTCAACAGCCCCGCCGAGAAGCTTGTTCACTATGATCTCGTTGAAGCGGGACGCGATGATCCCCACTTTCATTCCTTCTGCTGCTACGACTTTCCCTTCCAGTAAATTGATCTGTTTCATTTTCCTGTCCTTTCCATATTCGCTTCTTCAGCCTACATAACATTGATGCTGTTGAAGATGTGCCCCATCTTTTCCTGTTTGGTTTTCAGATACTGTTCATCGTATTTCTGCGGTTCGATCTCGATCGGCACGCGCTCCTTTATTTCCAGTCCGAACTCGCTGAGTCCGTAGATCTTGTCCGGATTATTGGTGAGCAGCCTCAGCGATTTTGCACCGAGGTCGGACAATATCTGCGCGCCCGCCCAGTATTCCCGCAGGTCCGCTTTGAAGCCCAGCCTGATGTTCGCTTCTACCGTATCGAGTCCCTCTTCCTGCAGGGCATAAGCCTTCAGTTTGTTTATCAGGCCTATTCCGCGGCCCTCCTGGCGCATGTAAAGAATGATGCCGCGCCCTTCCGCCTCGACCCGGCGCATGGCAGTCTGCAGCTGCAGCCCGCAGTCGCACCGCAGCGAACCGAAGGTATCTCCCGTCAGGCATTCCGAATGCACCCTGCACAGCACATCTTCGCCGTCGCCGATATCTCCCTTCACCAGGGCCACGTGATGCTCGCCCGTAATGTCATTGACATATCCGTATATCCGGAAATTACCGTATTTGGTCGGCAGTTCCGCGGCCGCTTCTTGGATCATATGTTTCTCATGTATCCGCAGATAGTCCTGCAGGTCCTTGATGGTAATGAATGTCAGGCCGTGTTCTTTCGCCAGCTCCCACAGCTGAGGCGTGCGCATCATCGTTCCGTCCTCTTTCATTATCTCGCAGCAGACGCCGCACTCCTTCATGCCCGCCAGCCGCATCAGATCGACCGTCGCTTCCGTGTGTCCGCCCCGGGCGAGCACGCCGTGTTTCCTGGCGACAAGCGGGAACACATGTCCCGGTCTGCGGAAATCATCCGGCGCCGCATTTTCGTCCACACACTTTCTGATGGTATAGGCCCGCTCTTCCGCGGAAATTCCCGTCGTCGTATCAGCATGATCGACAGATACCGTGAACGCCGTACTGTGATTATCCGTATTTTCCGCGACCATCTGATGCAGGTTCAGGCCGGCTGCTATCCCGGCGCTCATCGGTGTGCAGATCAGTCCTTTGGCATATGTGGCCATGAAATTGATGTTCTCCCGCGTCGCGAATTCCGCGGCGCAGATCATGTCTCCTTCGTTCTCTCTGTCAGGATGGTCGGTCACCAGAACGATCCTGCCCGCTCTAAGATCCTCCAGAGCCTCTTCAATAGTGTTATATTTATATTTCCTGTCCATTTCATTTTCCTCCGTTTTCACTCATTGTGCAGATATGTTCCCGGCTCCGGCCGTCAGAATCCGTACTCATTCAACATGTCCATCGTTATTCCCGGCTCCGTTTTTTTCACGTGATCCCGGCAGCTTTTTCCCGCAGACTCCGATCCTGTTTTCTCCGCCGGCCTCTGACCCGGGCTGTTTACGCGCTCCGGTCCCGAACTCGCCGCAGCCACCGCCGTTCCCAGCAGTCTCTCGACATATTTGCCGACGATGTCGTTCTCCAGATTCACGAGATCCCCGGGCAGTTTATGCAGCAATGTCGTTTCTGCACCCGTATGCGGTATCACGGAAAACGCGGAACTCCCTGTCTGATACATCAGCAACGGTGAGGCTTATGCCGTCAATGCATATCGAACCTTTTTCTACGATCAGCCTCAGGATCTCCTGCGCCGCACAGACCGTTATCCAGACGGCATTTCCTTCTTTTTTCAATGATTCTATCCGGCCGGTCCCGTCGATATGACCCGAAACGATATGGCCGCCGAACCGCCCGTCCGCACTCAGGGCGCGCTCCAGATTAACATACGTCCCCGCCGTGCACGTTCCCAGACTGCTCCGCCTGACCGTCTCCGCCATAACATCCGCTGTAAATCCGTCCCGGCCGACCGAAGTCACCGTAAGGCAGATGCCGTTGACCGCGATGCTGTCTCCGGTCTTCGTGCCCTCCAGGACCCTGTCCGCTTTGATCGCCACGGTCCCGGAAACGCCGGACATCTTCAGAGATCTGACGATCCCCTTCTCTTCCACTATTCCTGTGAACAATTTTCCTTCCTCCTCACCTGCATACTGATCAGCAGGTCACCGTCAAACATTTCTGTCCCGTCGATCCGCAGACACACCGCATCTTGCGGCCGTGCGACTCCCTCGCCTTCGACCGGCGATCTGCTGCCGGCGCCGCCGAATATTTTCGGAGCGACAAAAGCTTTGATCTCCTGCACGATACCGGCCTCCAGCGCCGCGGCATTCAGTGTCCCGCCGCCTTCTATCAGGACACTGTCTATTCCTCTTCCGCCGAGGATCTTCATCAGCTCCCGCAGATCGACTTTGCCGTCCTTTCCCGGCACTTTTATCAGTTCCGCCCCGCAGTCTGCCAGCTGTCGCATCTTTCCGGCAGTAATATCCGCGTTCCCGTCCGCAGCATGGGCAATGATCGTCCGGTATGTTCCGGCCGTGCGGCAGATTTTCGACGCAAGCGGTATCCTCAGTCTGCTGTCGCAGATGATCCGTACCGGATTTCTCAGTCCTTCGATCCTGACGTTCAGCAGCGGGTCGTCCGCCAGCACCGTACCTATACCGGCCATGATCCCCGTGTATCTCCCTCTCATCCGCTGGACCTCCTGCCTCGCCGCATCGCCGGTGATCCACTTCGAGGCGCCGGTCTTCGTCGCGATCCTGCCGTCCGCCGTCATGGCATATTTCATTACTGCATACGGAGTCCCCTCCGTGATGTAATGAAAGAACACTCCGTTCAGCCGGTCACATTCCTCTTTCATGAAGTCCTCTTCCACCGCGACGCCGGCCTCCCGCAGGATCTTCGCGCCCCGGCCTGAAACCAGCGGGTTGGGATCACGCGAACCGATCACGACTCTGGCGATCCCGTTTGCCAGAATGGCCTCCGTGCACGGCGGTGTCTTGCCGTAATGCGCACACGGTTCGAGGGTCACGTACATGTCGGCTCCGTCAGCCGGTTCGGTCAGCGAAGCGATCGCCTTCCGTTCCGCATGCAGTCCGCCGTATTCCGCATGATATCCTTTTCCTATTATCCTGCCGTTTTTGACGATCACGGCCCCGACTATCGGATTCGGATTCGTCCTTCCTTCTCCTTTTCGGGCCAGAGCAATAGCTCTGCTCATATAATCGCGGTCTGTCATTTTCCTGCCTTCTTTCCCATAAAAAATCCCCGCAGCAAATATCTGCAGGGAGAGTTTTCCATATCCAATCACATCCTCATGATGCAAAAACTCTGAAATGGCAAAATACCACTTCAGAGCATACGTACTAATATACGCGCGATCTTATTCCAAAAATCGCATCACGAAAAAATATAATATCTTCTTCCATCCAGACTATACTGTCGGCCCCGGGATCTCACCGGATCATGCCTTGCGGCTCGTGGGCTTTACCACCGGTAGGGAATCGCACCCTGCCCTGAAGATCCTATTCAATTTACAACCAAGTAAAACATATCACGCAGAGAATGTCAAGGGCGCTTTATCGGCCATACCCCGCGCATCCCCGCGCAGAAAGTATTACGGCGTGCTGTTCACAGCCAGACAGTCGTAACGGATCATCTTGCCGCTGATGGAGTAGCTCGGTCTTATCCCGCCCAGAAAATCGCCTTTTACAGGCCTTTTGATGATCACTTTCCGCGGGCCCGCCGCCATGGCCGCCCTGACAAGATCCGCCTCGTCCGTACACGGCTGCTCGAGCTGCTGAAGTAGCTGAAGTTTTTTCTTGACCAGTGCGCTTTTATGTCTCGCGGGAAACATCGGGTCGAGAAGTATTACATCAGGATGGTACGGCAGTAATGGCATTTCTGCCCGGCTGTCGCCTTCCACAAGTTCCATACGTCCCGCAATATCCGCCAGTTCCGGCGTTTTCGCCGCTCTGCGCAGCGCATCCCCGAGCAGTGCCGCGATCACCGGATTGTATTCAAAGAGCCGCACTGAAAAACCTGCCGCCGCCAGCAGAAACGAATCTTCGCCGAGCCCCGCCGTCGCATCGACCGCCGTCAGCGCGCCTTCCGCATCTTTTATTCTGGCCGCCCTGACCACAAGCTCCCGCTGCAGACTTCCCTGCTTCGTGCGCCTCAGCATCTTCGAGAAATCCCCGCGCAGCTGCTGCCCTCCGGCTTCCAGCGCCAGGCCGTTTTCATCCATGCGCAGAACAAGAGCTTCACACGTCACATCTCCCCCGCGGCGCACAGTATTCCCGCGCGGCGCATCGTCTTCATTCGTCACATCAGCCTCACTGCGTACAGCACCTCCGCGCGGCACAGGACCGGCATCCGCTAGATCACCTTCACGGACGACTTTTGTACCCAAACGATCAGCCAGCCGTTCGGCCGCATCCATGTCGACGCCTTCCGCCGCAACAATTACCAGATCACCTTTTGTCTCCGTTTTTGCCTCTGTCATCGGATCACGGCCCCCTTTGCTCAAGCGATGTTCAGAAAATGTTTGTATCATTTTATCACACTTGCGGGCGGCAATCCATCATGAGCAAAATCACGGGGCCGCATCTGCTTAGAGAACCTTGCCCCGAGCCAGCCGCCCGTTAATCCACTGTTTATAAGTGATTTTCGAAATACGGTACCAAACAAAGATTTTTTCTCATTTTGGTACCTCAAGATGTGGGCTGCAGCGGTTAGTCGCAGCTAACAGCAGACTTTTTCAGGGATATATGCACATTGAGCGGATGTTCAATCGCTGCGACCCATTGGATCGGGTACCAAGAAATCTTTTTTCCTGCGATTGGTACCTTATTTGAAAATGCCATAATTCCCAAGCGTAACAAAAGGCCCGGGTGTCATTCCCCCGGACCTTTTGGCATGATCAGTATGTGATCTAATCAGTATGTGATCGTAAATATGATCCCGTCATCTTTGTTTTTAACCGATATCTGCCAGTGATGGCGCACGATTATTTCTTTGGCCAGCGCCATGCCGATCCCGGTCTGTCCTTTCTCGCCGATATAGAATCTGTCAAAAATGTGCTCCAGATTTTCCCTGGACAGATTGCCGCCGTCATTCCAGACCGACAGCGATTTATCGTCATTCCGGATCACGATACGGTGCATTGCGTACTTCACGGCATTGGAGATAATATTGGAAACGGCTGTTTCCGCCTGGGCAGGATCTGCCAGCACCTTATCATCCTCAAGATGTGTTTCTATGACCAGTCCGCGTTTTATCACGACAGTCTCCAGGGCCACGAGACAGTCGTTGACGATCTCGCTGATCGATATGCTTTCCGGATTCATTTCAGTCTCTCCGCTTTCCAGTCTTGAAAGCGACAGTATCTCTTCCACAAGCGCCGACATTTTATCGGATTCCGACATAATAACAGAGGCCGCATGTTTCTGATCCGGTACTACCTCCTGATATATACCTTCCGCATAGCCCTGGATCGACATCAGCGGCGTTTTAAGTTCGTGCGAAACATTTTCAAAGAATTTTTTTCTGCTGATCCTGTGTTTCCTTGATTCTGACGCCAAGCTTTATCGCCAAAAATGCCGTCACCAGTCCGCAAAGCAGCACAATGATCAGAACAAATCTGTTTATTTCTGCCAGAAGACCGGTCTCTGATGTTGTATTATAGATAATTAGACAATATCCTTTTTTATCGCCTATCCCCGTATTGTTTTTGACCTGCATAATATAATAGGTGTTGCCGTTCGTCAGAGACACCTCGACGATTGCATCATTCTTCGGCTTGTTCGTCTTTACCCATTTCAGCAGTCTGGAATAGCCCGCTGCATAGTAATCCGAGACTTTATAATTTCTGTCAACGATAATAAAATCCGCGACCTGCTGCGGTTCATCATCCGCATCCCAGTCTTCCCAGGTATCGATGGTACGCAATTGTTTTGCCACATAGTTTATTGCCGCGGTGCTCTTTTCCCTGATATTATTCGTTGTGGAAACATTATAAATCAGCAAAACAGCTGCCAAAGTAATGACAAACATTCCGCATACAAGAACAACTAATTTTTTCGTAGTATTATTCATCCGACTGCACCAGGCGATATCCGTAACCCCATATTGCCTTTATCGCGACCTTGCTGTCCGAGGCCTGGAGCTTTTTCCGTATACGCCTTATTGTCTCATCTGTAACTCTTGTCTCGACATCTTTGCTGATCCCCCAGATCGCATCGAGCAGCTCATTTCTCGGGACCGCGCGGTCCTGATTCTGCATCATGTACCGCAGAAGCGCGATTTCCGTCATCGTCAGTCCGAGACTTTTACCATCACAGGTAACGTCATGCGCATTCCCGGAATATTTCAGATCACCGAAAGCGATTTCTTCATTTTCTGCAGTATGTTCCATTTCCATCCGGCGAAACAACGCTTTTATCCTGATGATCAGGATAGAAGGTCTGAACGGTTTGATGATATAATCATCCCCGCCCAGGGTAAGCCCCATTAAATGGTCGACTTCGCTTTCTTTCGCTGTCAGTATTATGATCGGGACCTTTGATATCATCCGTATTTTTCTGCAAATTTCCAGGCCGTCAGTTCCGGGCATCATAATATCAAGCACAGCCATATCACACGGCTCACGTTTAAATCTGGCAAACAGAGAATCACCGTCAGCAAATACTTTAACGCGAAATCCTGCTTCCTGAAGATAAGTTTTTATCAGATCCCGGATATTCTCATCATCATCTGCCGCATATATCATTTCATTCATTATATATTCCCTTCAGACCGCTCAGGCCAGGCCCTGCTCCGCGAGCCTTTTTTTGACCTGTTCGATCACTTTGTTCGGTGTTTCCATTTCTTCTTTCGTATACTCCGATGGTGACATTATAGCACCAAATTCTTCTTCGACCCAAACTAACAATTCCGTCCAGTCCAGCGAATCCATCAGATCAGCCTCGACCATATTGATATCGCGGTCTTCCCTGACGATATTATCGCCGCACAGATCCGCCAGCATATCCAGTATTTTTTCTTCCATTTCAATCAACCTCCTGAATTATTTTCTGCAGCGCCTTCCTGTCGATTTTTCCGTTTCCGGTCATCGGGAAAGCATCCGTAAATTTTATTATCTTCGGCACCATATAACCCGGCAGCCTGTTCCGCAGCCCTTTCCTTATCTCCTGGCGGTCTTCAAATACATCCTGATATTTGCCGCTGATGATAAACGCCGCAATATTCCTGATCCTGTCTTCCCGGCAGTCCGGAACGACCGCCGCCTCCAGGACCCCGTCGAGCGCCATGAGATTAGACTCGATATCGCTCAGCTCGATGCGGTATCCGTGATACTTGATCTGCATATCGATGCGTCCCTCATAATACAGCATATCACCGTCGAAATAACCCGCGTCGCCCGTGTGATACGACCTCATGCCTCCGTCAGCTGTGAAAAAAGCCGCCTTAGTTTTCTGCGGATCGTTCAGATATCCGGGGCTCAGGCTGTCTCCGGATATAATGATCTCGTTATTGCATATCGCGATCTCTGTCCCCGGTTTGACTGTCCCTATCGGCAGCGGCCGCGGATCGTTCAGCATTCCTGCAGTAATAACAGTGCCCGTAACGGCGCAGGTCGATTCTGTCGGTCCGTAGGTGTTCACGACTGCCGCGTGCGGGAAGCGTTCCCGCAGCCTGGCCGCCGTGTCCTTGTTCAGCGTTTCCCCGCAGAAGTAAAAGGCTTTCATGTCCGGCATCAGCTCATCATTGAATTCGCGGTCCGCCAGGCAGAGATTGGCAAACGAAGGCGTCGACACCCAGTAGTCCGGACAGCCCTGCTTAATATAGCACAGCAAGGCCTCGTGGTCGCTCTGCAGGCTCTTCTCGACACACCATAACCTGCAGCAGTTTGTCAGACTGGTATAAATATCCATTACTGAGAGGTCGAACGAAAACGGCGCCTGATTGATATATGTGCCGTATCTTTTTTCTGCACGCGGACCTCCGAGATCGGATGACCATTCGGCAAACGCCGATAAATTACTGTTTGTTATCTGCACGCCTTTCGGTTTGCCGGTGCTTCCGGAAGTAAAAATGATATAGAACACATCGCCGCCTCCGAGCCACTCGCTCTCAGGGACCGTATCCCCTGCCGCACATATTTTTTCCGCCGTTTTTTTATCAATGATATGCGCATTCTCCGGCCATATTTTTTCGTCATATTCATCAGCAGTAATGATGACAACGGCTTCTCCGACGGTATTTACTATGTCCGCTATTCTTTCACCCGACATTGAAGTATCCACCGGGCAGTATGCTCTGCCTGATTTCGCGCAGGCCAGAAAGGCCGTGATCATCAGAGGAGCTTTATGCCCGTACACTATCACCGGAAAATGGTTTTTTATGTTCTCCGACATGTATGCCGCCAGACTGTCTGAACTGTCCCACAGCTCCCTGTATGTGATGTCCCCCTCCTGAGAGTGAACGGCCGTCTGAAGCGGCACATCGCATACGGACTCTTTAATTCTATCCAAAATCATGACGCTCTCCTTTCTAATCCGCTGTCAAAATTGCGCATATGTAAATGCCGGAGCATTGAACATCGATGCAAACATCAGATACACGTAAATGCTTATAAACAGAAATGTGAATATCAAGGTGTATTTCACATAAACTTTATCGATTATTGTTCTGCGTCCGCTTCTCTTTGTAGAACTTGTAGATCGTTTCATTGGTTTTCACCCATCCTTTCCCGCTCAGATGCACTGCATCCTGCATAAAATACGGTGTAAAGCTCAGATTTAATTCGTCTGTTATCTCAGCATTATCTGCTTTGGCCAGCTTATGTATTTTCGTCTCGAATTTTGATACTTCTTTATCCGAGATGCCGAAGTGGCTGTAAAAGAAACCGTTGATAGGAAGCACTATCACTTTGGCTTTTATGCCTGACGCTTTACATATTTTGAGGAAAACGTCGAGATCGCCGAACTCGTTTTTCGATGTCAGTTTCATATGCGGTATGTGCCTGATGGCTTTTTTCATTTTTGGTTTGAAGCTCTTCAGGAAAGTTTTTTTGTTCATGAAAAAGATATCTCTGCCTGATTTCTTTTTTGCGCCGGCTGATGCCGATTTATATAATTTTTTCCAGTCCGGCGTTTTTCCGCTGACGACTTTGGTATTGCCTGCAGCTATGCCGTCCATTTTCATTGCGGTCACGAAATCTGTCCGGTCCCTGTTGGCAATGAATTGCATGCGGATCCGGCATAAAACGCGTTCTGCAGCTGTACTGTTCTTCCAGAGATATACTTTGTTATACAAATTCACGAACTTCCGCTGACTGTCGCTGGTCGACAGCAGTCTGACAGTCCGCTTTGCCATCTGCGATCTGAGCGCATACGGGATATTTTCATTTTTCAGCATGGCCACATATTCACTGTCGGAAAATCTCAGGGCGAATCCCTGCGGTTTGGCACCATGCCCGGTGAACCAGGTCGGAGAAACCAGTATCACTGCTTTGCGCAGTTTCATATGCGGTTCGATCGATGCCAGTGTAATGGCCTGGACCATCGACTGAGAAAACCTCGTCCCCAGCAGCATCGGCGTCAGTTGCTGATTTCTGAAAACGACCCGCGGATGATATTTCGATTTCTTCGGGTGATTGAATTCAGACGAACCGAATATCGGCATCGTATTTTTATCGAGATTGGCGGTAATGCCCGCCAGGGACGTATATTTATACGGATTCACCCAGGTGCCGATGTCGGCTGATTTCAGAGAATCATTCGATACGGCAAACTGGAAGCATCCGATGATCAGTATGGAAATTATCAAAGCAGTTATGCACGCCATAAATTTTTTTCATTCATTCCTCCCCCTGATCACGAGCCGGATACGCCGGTGATCCAGTGATACACATACTTGAGAAGCACGCTGTGCCCCGGGGCCGCTCCCGTTCCCGCCGCGGCTGAGCCGGCGATGCCGAGCAGCGCGGTAAATCTGCCTGAGAATATGAACAGTCCGAACATCACGAGATTGAAAGTGATAAATGTCGAAACGATAATGAACGACCGGTCCTTCTTATGCCGGCGGTAGAATTTTGATTTTTTCTGGTATATCTCCGTCAGCGACAGCAGCAGCCCGTGATAGACACCGTACAATATGTAGTAGAAGTCGAAGCCGTGCCACAGCCCCATTACTGTCATATTGATCATGAAACCGCACGTCGACATTGCGAGTCTGTTATTGAACGTCTTGTTCTTCATCCAGCTCATCATCAGTCTGGAGAACAGATAATCTCTGAACCAGTGGGAAAGCGTGATATGCCATCTGTCCCAGAAATCTTTTATGTCTTTGCTCTTGAAGGGCGCATTGAAGTTCTCCGGCATTTCCACTCCGAAAATATACGCCGCGCCGATTGCCATCCTGCTGTATCCCGCAAAATCGAAAAAGAGATACATTCCGTATGAATACATATAGATCAGATCCGCCGCCAGTCCCGCCTTCAGGCCGAAAAAAGACATGATCTGATAGACGCCGGCCCCAAGGACAAATTTATACAGTACTCCTGTCAACATCTTGTACACTCCGGTCGCGGCCATTTCCATATAGCCGCCGCGCGGCCTGATGCGTTCAAGATCCTTTGAGTATCTTCTGCTGCGGTCGATGGGGCCGGACAATATCGAAGGGAAGAACAGCAGAAAGCTGAAATATTCGAACGCGCTGATCTCTATGATCACTTTATCGTATATTTCTATCATGATCTGAACGACCTTGAATGTCATATACGAAATGCCGATAAACGCGAATACACTGACTTTAAACTGTCCGCATACTTTATAGATCATCAGCGGCGCTATGCACAGCAGCAGGAACAGCCAGAACAATTTTGAATTCCGTCCCTTTTCGCGGATGATATAAAGCCACAGTTTCAGCACGGCAAATTCGGCAGCGCAGAATACACACAAATATATCAGAGAGGGCAGATTTGATTTCGTCACCAGCCAGAGAAAAACAACACTCACGGCAAACGAATAATATTTGAGCGGTTTCTCGAGAATGCCCAGTATTACTGCCGGTATCGCCAGTATCGTGAACAAAATAAAGAACCATGAATCGGCAAATAAAGTCATTTGTTTTTTCCCTCCATTACTCTGCACTTCCAGTATATTTTATAAAATGCATCCGGCCGATTCATCATAAAACACATCTAAATTTGTAATAAAAGTGTAACAAAATTCTCAAAAGCCGAATCCGGCTTTCCTTTATGTTATTATCAATAATAAAACGCATTAAGAAAGGTTATTTATGATATCTGCAAGAAAAACGATCTCCATAATGGCAGTAATCGCCCTGACATTTACAGCCATTGCTTTTTCATATTCGGGCAGTTACGGCGTAAGCGCCATTACGCTGCCGGTGAGCAGCCGCTGCGCTGAGCTCTATGACATGACTGCGGGCAAAGTTATTTATTCAAAAAACATCGATCAGACTGCACGTCCTGCCTCGCTGGCCAAGATACTTGTCGCTATTACTGTACTTGATAACGTAAAATCTCTGAACAAATACACGACCACCGTATCTGACGACTACGACTACATCGAAAATGTCGACGAAACGTCGTCCAACATCTTCCGGATCGGCGAGAAGGCCAAAATCCGCGACTATTTGTATGCTTCATTATTTGTCTCCGCCGCTGACGCCAGCATGACGCTGGCCAGGTATCTGGGGAACGGCAGTGTCAGCAAAGGCATGAATACTATCAACAAGGAAGCGGCCTCTCTGGGTATGAAGCACACCCATCTGGACAACCCGATAGGAACGGACAGCGCCGGCACGTATTCCACCTGCTCCGATATGACCATCCTCATGCGCTATGCCCTCAGGAACATGACTTTCAAATCGATATTCTGCGGCCGCTCCTATACTATTGCCGCGGACAACAAAAATATCCGGAGGACAATCCTGCATTCAGTTTTCATACACGCGTCCGCCAATACTCTGATCGGCGGCGGCAAGCTGGGATACACACCCAAAGCGAAAAAATGCCTCGCTTCATACGCCAGGATCGGCGGTCATGAATACATATGCGTGACCTTCCGCGCCGTGCCTACCACGAACAATTCTTATCCGAACATCAGCGACGCCGAGAAATTATTCGGCGGCGTGCAAAGCAGCGCGGCTCCAGGCAGCTCGAAATAAAGGCGCGGCGAAGAGAATTTCCGGGTCAAATTCAAAATAAGGTACCAAATCAGGGAAAAATCCGCAAACGGTACCTTATCCAATGGGCTGCAGCGATTGAGCTATTGCTCATACAATGAAATGACGATAATTCGGAAGAGTTAGGCGGTACTAACCGCGGTGAACCCATTGCTTAAGGTACCAGATCCGCAAAAAAATCCAAATTGGTACCTTTTTTGGGAATTCACATTTTTTATTGCTTTTACTGTCTGATTGAAGATGCAAACCGTACCCATATTTGTGGGCAGATGTGAATCTGTCTTGTTCTATGCGACCGAAACCGTATCGGAAATCGCGGCAAATGCCGTCACGTGGACCGTACCCGCTGTCGTCACTTGAATCTTGACCGCTGCTAAGAAATATCTTTTATTTCCCGACAATGCCGCGCAGTGTCCTGTACAGTACTTCCGGTTCGATCGGTTTGGCGATGTGCCCGTTCATGCCCGCATCCAGGCATTTGCGGATATCATCCGCAAACGCGTCTGCCGTCATGGCAAAGATCGGCACTGTTTTCGCATCAGACCGGTTCAGGCCGCGGATCTGCCTGGCAGCCTCGTAGCCGTCCATTATCGGCATATGGATGTCCATCAGAATGCAGTCGAAATATCCTATGCCGGATCCGTTGAAGGCTTTGACGCCGGCTTCCCCGTCTTCGGCAATAGTCACGAGAGCATATTGCTCCTCCAGAATAGCTTTGGCGATTTCCTGATTGAGCGGATGATCTTCACACAAAAGGATATGCCGTCCCGTCAGGCTGGCTTCACTGCCGCTCTCCGAGGCGGATTTTTCGCCATTCTCAGCAGCGGTTATGCAGTCGAAAATAAAGTCGATGCTGAAAGTCGTGCCCTGTCCCGGCTTGCTGGATACGGCAATGTTGCCGTCCATGGCATCTATCAGACGCCTGGTGATCGCCAGTCCCAGACCGGTGCCGCGCATCTCTGCTGAATATACACGGTTCTCCTGCGTGAACGGATCGAACAGCACCTTCTGGAAATCTTCACTCATGCCGATACCGTTGTCAATGATATCAATATGCATGCTCATGCGCCCGTCGTCCAGCTTCTTTTCCTGCACCCTGTAGCGGATGAAGCCGCCTTCCGGCGTGTACTTGACAGCATTGGACAGAAGATTGAATACGATCTGGTTGACCCGCAGTTTGTCTATAAGCGGGACTACATCCGTCAGCATTTCTTCCGGCTCAAAGGAAAATGTCTGTCTTCGTTCCTCGCACAGCGGAGCAATGATGGCATTGACATAGTTGGCGAATTCGTCCACAGGATACGGTTCCGGATGCAGTTCAATTTTTCCGCTCTCCGCCTTCGACATATCGAGTATGTCATTGATCAGCGACAGCAGGAATTTGGAAGAAGTATCTATCTTGACCAGATTTTCTTTCGCTTTCTGCGGCAGTTCAAGCTTCTGCGTCAGATGCGTCATCCCTATGATACCATTCAGAGGTGTGCGGATATCATGACTCATGCGCGACAAAAAAGCGGATTTTGCTTCATTTGCAGTATTGGCCTGAATGCGCAGCAGCTTTTCCTTTTCCAGCTGGCATTCCAGCAGTCTCTGCAACTCGACCTCATGTTCTACAACGCGGTACGTAGCGTAGAACACACGGCAGTCCGGCCTGACCTCGCTCAGTATCGCGTTCTGATTTATCCACACGGCGCTGCCGTCCTTTTTCAGGATACGATAATTGCCCGCATTGAAATTACTGCGTTCAAATCCGTCATGGAACGCCTGGCGGACCCTGTCGATATCATCCGGATGGACGGCGATGAAAGCATCTTTCATATAGGCGGCAACCATCGGATCATTCATCATCTGCTGTCTGGCATCCGCACTGTCCGGCGGGGTAAGGCCGATGATGCGGAACATCTGCAGGTTGACGAACTCACCTTCAAGATGGTCGGCATCCGGCATGCGGAACACGCAGATGCCCGTTGCGACCGAATCAATGATATTTTCTATCCGCCTCGTTTCCGCTCTGGCCCTGGCAGTCTCCTCCTGCTGCTGCATATAGGCCGCCGTCACATCGCTCTGTATGATAAGGATCGTGTCTTTCCGCTCGTCAAGGTAGTAATGCTGTATCTTTCTGCACATATATTCGTCGGGATGTCCGGTGTAATGACCGCGCACACTTATCTCGCAGTTGCCCTTCTGATCCAGTTCCGCTTCCACCGCGCTGACCTTGCTCGCTTCCAGATAGCTTTCTCTGTCCCCGGCATCGATCCAGGTATCGGCTGCGAACCGGCGTGTGCTGTCGAAATCGTACAGTGCACCCGGTCTGCCGAAGACCTCATGATACTTTTTCAACAGCTTCGGATTCAGGCTGTAGAATTCGATCCTGCTGACATCCGGATACAGCAATGCCACATAATCATATTCTCTGTTGGTGACGATATCAAATATCTCGGATTGCCGTTTTTCAGTTGTTATATCCTGAGAATAGAAAATCCCCACGATGTCTTCTGTCTCGGGATCCTTCAACATATTGACAAAAGTACGCACCCACATGACGGCTCCGCTTTCGCTCGTCCTCTGGTAATCCAGATGCATGCTCTTGTTCCCCGCAGCGAAAGTCCGCAGCAGTGCCTCGCGGCTGAAGAATTTTTTCGCTGTTTCCCGCTGCTCCGCCGTCGGAATGATCGACAAGAGATTTTCAAACAGCTTGTCGGCAGTGTCGGCGTGAAGAACATTCAGGATGTATTCCGAAGTGCCGTGCTCCTCGCTGCATATGTTCTGCGACAAATTGAGTTTGTACGAACAAAGCGCGTTAGGATTTGCTGACAGCAGCCCCTGTATCGTTTTGTTGAACTCTCTCTCGGCAAGCTTCTGGGCAGTAATATCCTCGGCCACCGCGTATGCTTTCAGCGGTGCACCGTCGTTATCGAATATCGTGGTAAAAGTGTAATGAAGATACGCCGCATACCCGTCGACTTCGCGCATCAGGAATGACCCCTCAACGATTTTTTCACCGCTGTCTACTCGCGCAAAGAACTCTCTGACGCGCTGAATATCTTCTTTCTGAAACTGCGACAGCAGAGAATCCGGCACGTTGCGGATAACAGCCGCAGGCACACCAAAAAGCTTCTGCGCATGTTCAGGCAGGATTATCACGTGTTCACGTATATCGTATTCGTAAACGCGCAGATTTGCGCCTTCGGTGGCTGCGCGGTATTTTTCTTTTTCCTGCCGGAGCAGTTCTTCCAGATCGATATGCCTGGTCAGATCATCGATGAAAAAGGCATACGCCTGTTTGCCGAAAAAGCTCATCGGCACAGCTTTGACTCCATAGGTCCTGCCGCGCGCGGGATCGTTCCAGACCGTTTCCAGCGGCTGATCTCCGCATATCTGATGTACGACACAATTCTCGCAGGGCGAATCCTTGCGGCGTATATACTGATAGCATGTCTGGCCGAGCTGAGGTGCCGAGCTTTTATCCGCTATGGCGACGGAATTGGCATAAAGAAGGTCATAAGATTCTTGTTCGATCACGTAGACTTTCTGACTGGTATTATCAAGCAGAATATCCGGAGCAGCCGCCGCTGCCGAAGCATCCACGAAATTTCCCATAATGACAGGCCTGCCGCTGAGGGTTCCGAGCAGTTTGAAAAAGGACATGCGTCCATACGAAGCCCCTGGTTTTATGATAAGTGCGGTAGAGCGCTTCCTGATCTCCTGCGCCCGATACCAGCCTGACCAGTTTATCGGCAACTACCGGCATATCCGCAGGAGCCACAACAGCAGCCGCATCTTTTTCATAGAGCGAAATATATTCCTCTTCCGTCAGTCCCGAAAAAGCAGGAACGTTTTCAGTATAGAGGACAGGCCGGCATACACCGTCCATTACTTCATAAATAACCACATACCCTGCAACGCTGCTTATCAGTGTTTTCAGCTGATCCAGTGTGTACTCCATACCATCACTCCCTAAATGCTGACGAGTTGAATTTTAATAATTATACCACATAACCAGCATTATCTGTGCATATACTCACAGAAAATTCCTATCATTGACGTTTTTTCTATAATTTTTCTGTTCAACTGTGCTGCGAGTATTTTTATAATGTTTCCAGTAGAATATCCACATCACAAATGCGGCGGCATGAAAAGGACGGCAAGATGCAGCGGTCAGGATGATCATGTGCTATAATCATTTTCAGGAGGCACTTTTATGAAATTATTTCCCGGCGATCATCACCCTGCATCGGGTGCCAAGAATTTTCTGCGCTACATAGGTCCGGGGCTTCTGGTCACCGTGGGTTTTTATCGATCCCGGCAACTGGGCGTCGAACATGGCCGCAGGTTCGGTATACGGATACCGCCTGCTCTGGATGGTAACACTTTCGACTTTCATGCTGATCGTCCTGCAGCATAACGCCGCGCACCTCGGGATCGTGACCGGCAAATGTCTGTCAGAATCCGTGACGGAATATATCAGAAATCCGTTCCTGAAACGGCTGATACTTTATACCGCAGTAATGGCATCAGTCTCCACCGCTATGGCCGAGATACTCGGCGGCGGCATTGCGCTGCAGATGCTTTTTAATATTCCGATCCGCCCGGGCGCGCTGCTGACCGCGGCGCTGGTCGTGTTTTTACAGTTTACCAACGCTTACAAAAAATCGAAAAGGTCATCATAGGGTTCGTTTCCCTGATCGGGATCTCGTTTCTGATAGAAGTAATGACGGCTGATGTCAGCTGGGGCAGCTCCCTGAAAGGATGGGTGGTCCCGGCTTTTCCGCAGGGGTCGATGCTCGTGATCATGAGCGTGCTCGGCGCAGTAGTAATGCCGCACAATCTGTTCCTGCATTCCGAGGTCATACAGAGCCGCCAGTGGAATCTGGAAAATGAGGAAATCATACAGAAGCAGCTGAAATACGAATTCGCCGATACCCTGTTTTTCGATGATCGCCGGATGGGCAATAAACAGTGCGATGATAATCATTGCTGCAGCTGTATTTTTCAGGCACGGCAAAGTCGTGACCGACCTCGCACAGGCGGGCGCGGTGCTGTCGCCGCTTATGGGAAATGCCGCATCCGTGATCTTCGCGTTAGCTCTTCTGTTCGCGGGAATATCATCGAGCATTACTGCCGGCATGGCCGGGGGCAGCATTTTTGCAGGCATTTTCGGCGAGCCTTACGACATACACGACAGTCACTCAAAATGGGGTGTGCTCATCACCATGGTCCCCGCCGTTGTGATTATAATGTTTGTATCATCGCCGTTTCAGGGACTCATCTATTCGCAGATGCTGCTGAGCATCCAGCTGCCGATCACCGTATTCGCCCAGATATATCTGACTTCCTCGAAAAAAGTCATGGGCAAATACGCGAACTCCGTTAAGGACAAAATACTGCTCGGGGTAATAGCGGCGACTGTGACGGCGCTCAATATCATGCTGCTTATATCCAATTTTATCTGATCAGATTCAGTCCGGCTGTCCGGCGCTTTGCAGCCTGCGGATTTTCTCTGCATATCCGCCGCGTTCAAATTCCTCCTGCGGGAATTTATACTTTGAACCGGGTCCGGCCAGAAGGCCATACCCTATCCTGCGCATAAACACAACTATGAATAATCCCTGGTAGATCAGTCCGAACAGGACGTCTGACCATCCCAGCAGCCCGTCGGAAATGGTGTAGTAAAACCAGAATATCCCGAGCGGGACATGCCCGAAAAACACAGCGCAGAGTCCGGGTGAATAAATTCTGTTGCCTATTTTGCGCGGAGTCAGTATCCCGTGCATAATGAGCTGCGACATCCCGAACAGTATCGGCATGAAACCCAGCCACAATATATCCGGGAAAAACACCGGCAGCAGATATGCGGTGTACGCCGCGACAACATTGATCACCATCGCATTGTTCTGATTCAGCGGACAGCAGTCAGCTTCTCCTTCTGCACTCGGCTGCATCGCCAGATTGGTGATCGCCGGCTCTCCGCCCGGAAAACGGTATTCCTCGAATTGATGCCAGAAGATCACGAAGAAATTCATCAGGGCTATTTTCTGCAGCACCTCAGTAGTATCCCAGTTAAAGATAAGATAAATAAGTGTAACTGCCATTGGTATCGTACCTATGTCGTACCAGTGCGCGCGTAAAAATTTCATTGCCGTCCCCTCCTTTTATTACACATATGTAAATATC
>Ga0268359_12932_pt1 | contig 32671 bp, 37 predicted proteins | sample BioMet11_FD_194416 | JGI IMG/M metagenome (GOLD analysis project Ga0268359, IMG submission 194416) | Sewage microbial communities from Oakland, California, United States - Biofuel 11 (PacBio Assembly) | ecosystem: Engineered > Wastewater > Sewage > Unclassified | place: USA: California | collected...
AAGGTTTTATGAACATACTTTGGATCGCAGTACAAGAAGTATCGGTAAGAAAGTCCTTGCTGGTAAGAAGGATCTTCGGTATCTGCTTTTAATACGTGATCCTCTTACCATAAACTTAATATTCTAATTTGCTTTCAATTTGACACGTTATTTTAAACATTGTTCACTTTTTTGTTCATAACCTGCATTTTCAAAGTTTTCTTCCTGAGCAGAAAGGTTCGAAGAAAGGTTCGAAGAAAGGTTCGAAGAAAGGTTCGAAGAAAGGTTCGAGGAAAGGTTTGAAAAATTAACAATCGAGACTTTCGACGGTACAAGAGGTAGATAATCAAACATAATCAGAACCTTCCAATCTATAGGGTTCGTCTGCAAAGCCATCTCCGTTGTTTATCGGAGTGGGGTCTGTGAGAAGCCGTCACCTGAAGGGGTTGCCCAGTAGTTGCCACCCATATAATGGCCGCCTACTATGTTTTCTCCAGTTGTTTTTGTAGTGTTGAAAATGTTTACGGTTCCATCATCGACATTTACATTCACTATATTGTTAAAATATTATTAGTAATGACACATGGAGCATCAACAAGATATAGTCCATTATCACAGCTTGTAATTTGATTTCCACTAACTGTCAGGGTTTTAAACATAAGATCAAAAGCGTATACTCCTATTTCGCAGTTGTAAATCTCATTATTAAGAATAGACTCGCTTCCGCTGTACATATAAAAGCCAATATCTGCAGCCATATTAAAGTTAGATATTGTGTTATTTTGAACCGTGCAGTAAAAAGCGCCGTTCGTACCTTCTTTGCGGTTTAAACGAAAAACAAATACCTGAAGATCTCCCTGGGCCTCTTATGTCAAAATCTTTTATTATAACGTTACTCTCATAAATATTGAAGGCATTGTCTTTAGCTTTAATTATTGCTTTATAAGGACTGCTTGACATTATAGTTATATTCGCAGTTGAGATATCAATGTCTCCACTGTATGTTCCCGGTTTTACAATTATTGTATCTCCAGCATGAGAACTATCTACTGCTTTTTGAATTGAGTTTCCAGGCTCTACATAAATAGTTTTAGCAGAAGCACTGCAAGTGATAGCTTGAAGTGAAAGCAATACTGCTAATATCACCAACATAATTTTTTTTGTTTCCCGCAAGACAAAACCCCGACAAAGTTCTCTAGTATTGATGAAGTTTCTTAGTCTATTTGCTTGTTTAGTTGATTATCAAATAACTAGTTATCCAGAATTTAATTAATTATTAAGTAATTAATACTCAAAAAATTCTATTTTAAACTAACTTAATTAGCTTCTATTTTTAAACTAACTTGATTAGCTTCTGTTTTCAAATTAACTTAATCTGTTTTTGTTTTCAAACTAACTTGACTATTATCTGAGCTACGTGCTTTATTTACAAAGATAAACATTTTGAGCGGTTCACCATATATAATAACTTCAGTCTGTAAGATTTAAATGATATATAATTTTTCCTATTTATTTATGTATATTTGCTAATATTTTCTTAAATATTCTGAGGTACATACTATTTCACTATCTTTTCACTAACCAACATCAGTTTTAATCTAATGATTATCTCAACTGGCTAATTCCTGCCTTTAGATCACAACAATTCATTCAGTTGGTTCATTCATTCGTTTAATTGCGGGAAATTACGGAAGCAGGAGAAACAGAAGACTATGTAAAAAATAGCTAGACTATCAGATAAACATTTATAGTCAGTGAAAGTAACTTCTATCAATAAAAACATAAAAATTTCATAGTGGGGGAAAAACATGAAAATCAGAGTCGTTAGCTCAAGAGAAGAAATCTTTACATTGAATCCTAATGAACGCATTGTTCACCTGGCTTTCAGGCCTTCGAACAAGGATGTATTTGGACTGGTTGAAACCTGCCCTAAGATTGAAGTAGTTCAGTTACCGAAATCTTACATGGGCACAATCTCAAAGTCCATAGAAATGTTCCTTGAACTGCAAAAAATCCAGATTATCGAAGGTGATGTCTGGGGCCACAGGAAGGACATTAACGAATATTACACTGTTCCGCCCTCGGTTATTGAAAGAATAAAAGAAATGAAAATCGAAGGTAAATCCAATGAAGATATCGAAGCAAAAGTTTCAAGGGAAAGCAAAATAAATCCTGAAATGGTTGCTTATATCATGAACAAGGAAGCGCCTGCCTGAGTTCATACAGAGCAAAATATTTTAAAATTCTTCACTGGAGATATAAGTATATTCAAAGATAGTCAGAAAGGTCTCAGGCCTTTCAGGGGTCCACGTTATTTTCTGATCTCCAGCTTAAGTTTTTCATTTACAGAAGCTCTATAAAGTTCTCGGGTTTAAAATTTAGCCTGTATTTTCCATTTTAGGGAATTTTACAGGATTATTTTCCTTTTTATCACTATAAAGTTTCACCTTTATTGTTAAAGTTTCACCTTTATTGTTGAAAATTTTTAATTGGATTTTTTAATTGGATTTTTAAATCTTTGAATATTCTATCTGTTCAAAAAGTAAATTTTTGGATCTTGACCTGCTGGCTGTGAAACCCGTCTCTTTCAAGTGTAACAATTCTCAGAAAACCTTCTTTCTCAGGACACAAGTTGAAAGTTCTTCCGTTTTCGATGGGAAGATTTTCAGGATTTCTATGGCCATGAACCTGATAAGTATTCTCATTCGTATTTTTATTGAAACTTGTAGCGACCAGATATGCATCTTCGGGATCGCCCACACCGTTAATCATCTGATCGTCTCCGACAAAAACCAGATTTTCAGGAAGGCTGCTGAGGCCTCCGTGAGTTACGAGCACGCATCTATTATAAAATTTATAATAAACGCATGGCTTTAATTTCTTATGTAAATTAAGGACATTATTTTTTGTAACGCCTGACTGCTCCATTTCTTGCGCATCGTACCAGGTATCTGCAAACTCGGAGACCTGAGTTTGTTCTTCGCCTTCTTCCAGCCGGCAAAAACTTTTTTCGTTATCTCCTTCAAGCAGGATTACATTATCCCTGCACATAATGGAGATCAGAAACTTAATAATCTCAGCATTTTCAGTATTTTCATCTCCGCTGCCTGTGTAATCTCCCAGGAAGATATACAGGTCACTGTCGTTAATCCCGCATGCAAGATATTGCATAAGAGCCGTGTAATTCCCAGCTATATCCCCAATATGATGGATTTTTCTGTAGTTGGAAAAGTCAGTCGGCTTGTGCCGAACTTTTTCATAAAATTCCTGCGGTTTTATTACCGTAACAAATGACGGCACTGTTTGCCTGTTTATCACAGAATACAGTTCATCAATTACGGATTCAGGTACAATTTCATATTCAGGTCTTTTCCTGTTTCTCTCCTTTGCAATTTCAAGGGGAATCTCGGAAAAATCAACACAGATAGCTGAATACCTGTAAGTTCTGACAAGCTGCCTGTACTTCGCAATATCTGCGTTTCCGGCATTTGTCGCGTCTAAAACTATGAAATCTCCGTCTTCCATACGGCATTTAATGAGAGAGTAAATAAGTCCCCAGACCCGACGATTGATTTTTTGAGAGATTACAGGCCTTCCGGCAACAGAGATTACAGGCGGCTTAATGAGTAGACGGACATTATCTGAAGAGATGGTGTAAGGCTTAAGGTTATTTTCCCTGACAAAAGTTGATTTGCCGGAGCCAGGTATTCCTCTCAAAAATACCAGATACCTCATATCATACCCCAGTATCTTATATCGTACTCCAGTATCTTATATCTATATCATACCTCAATATGTCATACTTCAATATGTCATACCTCAAAGTATATGACGAATCTATCCCATAACTCAAAACTGCTTATTCAAATTTCGAATCAGGAATGATCAATGGGTTTCAGATCATGGAAAATAGTTCTGAAACTTTTATCTATTAGGACTTACGCACTTGAGTAACAGAATCAATTACGGCAAAGACTGTGGATTTAAGTCGTATTTTAGACAATTAACGGTCTGATGCTGTTGATTCTTCAGTTCAACTGCGTAAGTCTATCTATTTGAGGATAAAACTGGTTTTGGAATAAGCTCATTGAATAATATCGGAAAATAAGAATTTTAAAAAAGATTACAATTATTCTCTTTTATAATTTTAATTTTGCTTAAAAAACTCAGAATCTCTGAATGGATAAGCATTTATTTTAAGCATCAGGTTCCTGTTAACAATTGAGGCTTTCAAGAGAAATACAGTTAAAAAATGAGGAAGATATTTATTAAATATCTGTATATATAATAAAATCATGAACAGCCCGCTTCTCGAATTGATTTTCCTTTCCGAAAAAAGGAAAGATCTTCTTTTATTTTTGAAGGATGGGCCCAAAACAATTTCAGAGATCAAAGAAAACCTGAATGTAGGTCTGGTGGCAATTCTCCCTCAATTAAAAAAACTGAGGGAAAACTCCTTGATTTCAAAGACAGGTGATGTCTATAGCCTGGCTCCTCTTGGGATAGCAATAGTTGGTAGAATGAAGCCAATGATAGATATCTTAAATGTCTTCGGAAGCAGATATGAATATTGGGCAAACCATGCAGTTGAATCCATACCCGACCCTTTGCGGGAAAGAATAGGAGAGCTGGCTAACTGCACGTTTTCCGAACCTCCTGATAGGACATGCCTCTTTGAGCCTCACAGGGAATTTGTGGAAAACCTCATGAAATCAAAAAAAATAAGTGGTATTGCATCGGTTTTTCACCCACTTTATCCATCCCTTTTTCTGACTTTTGCAAAAAATGGGGCAAATGTTTCTCTTCTTGTAACTAGCCCGATTTATAAGAGAATAAAAGAAGAATATGGAACTGAGTTATGCGAATTTATTAAATTCGAAAATGCAAATTTCTACGTTTGCAGCAAAAAAATAGAACTTGCTTATGCAGTTACTGAAAGGTTCCTTTCCCTTACCCTACCTTTTTCGGACGGCACCTACGACCATATAGAAGACGTACTGTGCTTTGAGCCTCAGGCTATACAGTGGGGAGAAGATCTTTTTGCTTATTACAGGAAAATCTCGGATAAACTCACTGAAATTCACTGAAATCTGAATTCCTTCCAGGTCAGTTACCGGAACAGCCGGAAGATAGTTATAAATTGAACCCTCGCCATCCCTTATACCATGCAAAAAGTTCAGGAAACCGCAGAAAAAATCCGGACAATGGAGATCCGGGGTGCAGGTAGAATTGCAAAAGCCGCTGCTGAAGCTATAAGGGATTATGCTGCAGGGCTGGACGTAGCCTCAATGGAAGAATTCAGTGCCAGAATAAAGGAAGTCTCGAATCTTCTTATCAGTACCCGCCCGACAGCCGTTTCCCTCCCGAATGCCGTAAAACTCTCATCAAAGTATTCTTCAGCAAATGTAGAAGAAGCAAGGCAGGAAATTATTCAAAACTCAAACCTATTTATCGAGAGAGCGGATAAGGCCCTTGAAAAAATCGGAAAAATCGGGTCAAGGAGAATTCGGGACGGGGATGTTATAATGACCCACTGCAATTCCCATGCTGCTCTTTCTATTATCACCACAGCCTTTGAAGACGGAAAGGACATCTCGGTAATTGCCACCGAAAGCCGTCCCAGGCGACAGGGCTTATTGACAATTCGCCACCTTAACGATTTTGGGATTCCCACGACCCTGATTGTGGATTCTGCGGTGCGCTACTACATGAAAGAGGTGGATAAGGTCGTTGTCGGGGCTGATGCTATTGCAGCTAACGGCGCCCTAGTAAACAAGATTGGAACCTCACAGCTTGCACTTGCCGCCCATGAGGCCAGAAAGAGTTTCATGGTTGCTGCCGAAACCTTCAAGTTTAGCCCCAGCACGATTGTCGGAAACCCCATAGAAATTGAAGAAAGGGCTGCAGAGGAAGTCGTGGACCCTGCGATGATTTCAGAGCTTTCTCATGTGAAGGTCAGAAATCCTGCTTTTGACTTCACACCTGCCGAATACATAGATATGATAGTAACCGATATTGGAATCATCCCGCCTGCAATGGCTTATACAGTTATAAAAGAACATCTGGGCTGGGAGCTTGGTGAAGTTTAAAAACAGACAATTTTTAATTTTTATACTTTTTTATTTATACTTTTTTATTTATGCTCGTCAGGTCTTTGAGCGTTTTTCAGTTACCTTTACTCGTCTTTAATAATCCCGTCCGTAATCCTGAGCACCCTTGAACACTCTTTTGCAACCTCAGGGTCGTGGGTCACAACAAGAATAGTCTGCCCTTTTTCGCTTAACTCTTTGAAGACTCGCACAATCGAGTCCCTTGTCTTGCTGTCCACCTCACCTGTAGGTTCATCAGCCAGGATAACCGCCGGCTTATTTGCAAGTGCCCTGGCAATAGAGACTCTCTGCTGTTCTCCTCCTGATAATTCCGAAGGCTTATGGGAAAGTCGGTCTCCAAGGCCAAGTTCTTCTAGCAGCTTTCTGGCTCTTTCTCCTCTTTCTTTTTTTGGCACTCTGGAAAAGCGCATGGAAAGCTCAACGTTTTCAAGTGCAGAAAGAGTTGGAATCAAATTATAGTGCTGGAAAATAAAGCCTATTTTTTCCCTTCTCACGCGGGGAAGCAGTTTTTCAGGCACAGAGGTAAGGTCTGTCCCGTCAAGGATGATTTTTCCGTCCGTGGCTTTTTCAAGCGTGCCTATAAGGGCAAGAAGAGTGGATTTTCCGGAACCTGAAGGCCCCATTATCGCAAGAAGTTCACCTTTTCTTACATTTATGCAGGCACAGCGAAGGGCGTGAACAGGAATTTTGCCCTGGGAATAGGTCTTGGAAAGGTTTTCAACCTGCATTATAATTTTCTGGTCTTCTCTTTCTGAACTGCTTTGATAACCCCCTTCCTTTTCTGAATTTTTCGCAATCTTTAAACCTCCAGTTCCTGTTTAGGCATGCCTTAAAGACTCCATATGGCGTATATTCAAAACTTTGTCGGCTAATAATGAATTTTGTGTTCCAGATGATTTAATTAGGTGTCTAATGCCTTTATTTTTGGGGGCCATCCTTTATTCTTTAGTTTTATATTTATATTTATATTGCTTTCAAACTTATCTATTCCACTTAGGTCCAACCCCTCTTTAGTACAAAATATTATTAGTCTTACCAATCGAAACATTAAATCTGTGTATAATAAAGATGTACGGTATAGATGTATTTTACTTAGTTCTTTTTTATTTATTTCGCCATATATATTAACAATGCTAGGAACAGTAGTATCATATTGTAAATTTAATAATAAATCAGTCCCCAAATTTTTAGGTGAAATTAAGCTCTCTATCTCAGCCAATCTCTCTATCATAGCCAACTGTTGTTTTTCCTCTAATTTTTCTTCTATTAATGGAAATCTATGTTCAATTAAGTTTCCACTAATGGGTGAATCATCAGCGCTAATATATAAGGCATATCCATTACTAAGGAATGGCAAAAATATAATTTCATATATTTTCATTGCCTAAAGGTAATTCTGCTTGAACTCATTACAAACCAGAAAGGAATCTACTTGGATGCTTCGCGAAAAATATTCTGAAGAAACCGAAAAACAAATGAAATCATTTTTTGATTCTTTGAATGAGAGAGACAGAAGGAGATACGCAGCCATAGAAGCAATGAAGTTAGGTCATGGTGGACAAAAGTATATAAGTAGTGTACTTGGCTGTCATTTCCAAACTATCATGGCTGGAATTAATGAAATCACTAATGGTATAAAAACTCCAGATGACAGGATTCGAAAGCCTGGTGGAGGTAAAAGAAAATCATCGACACTGTGGAAAACATCGATGAAGTTTTCTTTGAGATCTTAAAAGATCATACTGCTGGAAGTCCTATGGATGAAGAAATAAAATGGACAAACCTCTCCCTTAAAGGTATTTCAAATGCTTTCAAATCGAGAGATATGAATATATCACCATATGTGGTAAAGCAGCTATTGAAGAAACATGGTTTTGTAAAAAGAAAAATGAATAAAGCTGTCACAATGAAAGACTGTAAAGACAGAAACAAGCAATTTGAGAGAATTAACGAGTTGAAAGAGAGTACTCTAAAAGCGAAAATCCGATTATCAGTATAGATGTAAAAAAAAGAGTTCATAGGTAATTTCTACCGAGATGGAAAATTTTATTGTACTGGAACGGTAAAAGTATATGATCACGACTTCAATACATTTTCAAATGGCGTTGTAATTCCACATGGCATATACGACGTTAAACTTAATGAAGGCTACATCACTTTAGGAACCAGTAAGGATACGAGTGAATTTTGTTGTGACTGCATTAAATACTGGTGGGAAAATTACGGTAAGAGAAATTACCCCAATGCGTATAGCATTTTGGCTTTTGCAGATGGTGGTGGAAGCAACTCAAGTAGACATTATATTTTCAAGGAAGACTTACAAAAGCTGGTAAATGAAATTGGAATTGAAATTCGAATGGCTCATTATCCACCATACACTTCGAAATATAATCCAATTGAACATAGGTTATTCTGCCATGTAACCTTAGTTTGACAGTATAAATTAAATTTAGTGAGATGCTTCAATTTTTTGTCAAAAATCAATTGACAGTATTCATAAATTTCGTCAAATTGCCTCTGATTTTCCAGCTTCACAATCACTATAAGGTAAATTAGTAGAAATTTTTGTCTCATTTTAGCACTTTTGGACCTGACTTTTTGGATAGTATCTAGATTTATCTGAGATTCATGCTATCTGTCAAATTCTATACCAAAAATTGGGTCAAAAATCATAAAAATGGCCATCAAGAGAAAGAGAATCATCTGTCAAATAGAATCGTAAAAAATGGGCAAAAACTTGTTGAAATAATATTACTTATCATTCCAACGGATATGAAAACAATCTTCCCACATAAAAATCAAACTGTCAAACTCAGGATGTAACGGCTGCCTGCAAAGGTGCCGTTTTCAGCAGTCTTGATGTGGTTAAAAGCCTTATTGATAAGACTTCTACATCAACAGGACTGAAAGTGGTTTCGACGATTAAGGATAAAGTTTATGCAACAGCAAGAAAAGTAAGTGAAAACTTCAAGGAAAATATGAAAATTGTATTTGATGATTATCTGGGGAAATGGAATTATAGAGCAATTCCAGAAATGAAAACTTGAACTTATATTTCAAACGTTCCTAAGGTTATTCTCAATCATTGATTTAAATCCGATATGAGTTACAACGCCCCCCTTAAATTTTATATTATATTCTACTTTTAATATTTCTTTACCAAAAGCATTAACTTTTCATAGGCATTGCTTACTTCTACAGGATTAAAGGTATTAGCTGGTATAATAATATTTAATGGGCATTGATCAGCAAAGACGCCTTTAGCATGAAACAGTTTACATCTAATATCGTCATATTGACTTTTAACAAAATATTCAATAGGATCTGTCGTACCCTGAGGAACATAATCAGTAAGTTGAATTTTACAATTAACAACTTTTAACGCATCTTTAAGCCAATCCCTTTCACCCTGAGCTGGTTTCCCATTTTTCTTCATGGGGATTGGATGTATTTCGCATAACGAAGATTCAAAACTTAAATACGCATTTTTATAAGCCTCATACAAATCATTTGTATTTTGTGATAGGCGATAATAGCGTAGTGCTGGTGTCCACTTTGGCTCAGGTGGTGCAGGTTGAGGAACAATATTACCCATACTGTCTCTAGATACAATTTCACTATTTATTTCAAAAGTAAAACCAATTGTTTGAACTTGTTTTAAAATAAATTTATCATCTTTTTTATATAGAATGATATGAAAATTACCTAGTTCCTTAATACTTAAATACTCCGCATATTCTGTTGACAAGAAATCTATAGCTCGCTGGCAGTATTTTAAACCTAAATTTAATATTTGTTCTTCCGATAAAACATCAGTACAGCGAGCTACAATTGATTGCTGACCTTTTTTTAGTTCTACATCCCATTTCCCATTTTCAAATGGTAACATATTGCTTATTTTGCTATCATTTGTGAGGAAAAAACTAACTCCACTATTATAAATTTGGTTATTATAAATTTCAGCCCCACCTAAATAAATATCACCTATTTTAACCATAATGGATACCTCTGATTAATTATCCGTTACTTTCTTCACGGTTTAATACTTACAATCCAGTAGATTGAGATATCAAAATAAGTGCTGAAATATCGCAAGAGTATCCGAACTCAAGCATGCTTCAAAGCCTCCATAGGGCTCATTTTCGAGGCCCTGTATGCAGGATAAAGCCCTGAAAGAGCACCTATCAATAAGGCGAAGAGCATTGCAATAACAAGTAATCTCGGAGTTATCAGGAAAAGCACTATCCTTGTATTTGCAAGCCAGGCATTCATAAGGTAAACAGCCCCTGTGCCTACAAGAATTCCCAGGATTCCGCCGAAAAAGCCCATGCCGGAGGCTTCCCCAAGCGTGAGGAGCAAAATATCCTTTGTTTCGGCCCCAATGGCTTTCAAAATTCCAAACTCTCTTGTTCTTTCGGCAACTGACATGAGCATTGTGTTCATTACACAGAGCCCGCCAATAATTGCTGCAAGGAGCCCTGAGCTAATGGTTATTACACTGAAGATCATAAAGGACTGCCTTGCCTGAACTTCAAGCTCATCGGGAGAGAGAGTGCTTGTGCCTTTAACGCTCAATTCTATGCGTTTGGAGAGCATTTCGGCATCTACCCGTTCATCTGGCACTGCAAAGATATAGGAAATCGAGTTTCCCACATCGTAGAGATCTTGCGCAGTTTCAAGAGGTATGATTACCGCATTGTCAAAAATCGAGCCAGTATAATCCAGAATTCCTACAACGGTGAAATACTTGTCATGGATCTCAAACTTGCTCCCTATCTGGAGTTTATATTCCCTTTGTATGTTGCTTCCGACAACAACATTATATGAATCCCCTGGACTGAGAAAACGGCCTGCTTTCAGCTCCACAGGATAAAGGGCAACGCTGGATTTTTCCGGTGGTACACCAAGGATCTGCTTCCCGGTCATTCCCATTTTGTCTTCATCAAAAGTAGTCATTAAAAGCCCATATGCATCTTTCACCCCTGCTACCCGAAGCACGTCGCTTACCTTATCGTCCGTAAGTCCTCCTCCAAAGACTCCGCTTTCAGAAAAGACCCGAATTTTATCGCTGGTCACACTCATGGAGCGCTCAAAGGTCTGGTGGAAATTTTCGGACATCGCACCCATAACTATAACTGCAAAGATTCCAAGGGCAATCCCACAGACTGTCAGTGCACTCCTGACCTTTCTGTTCAGAATATTTCGGATGATGAGGTCAAACATGATGATCCTGCATTCGAGTTTTACATGGATTTAAGCTGTCAAAGCTTTAAAGGCTTTCAAGCTGTCAAAGCCTTCAAAGCTACCAAAACTGTCAAGCTAAGAAGGCTTTTAGGCTTAAAGGTTCTCAGGACTTTAAGGCCCCAAGGCTTTCAAGATTTTTTATTTCCCTTTCTTTCAGACAGAATTTCAGTACAGAGAAAAATTCCAAGGACTGCAAAAAAGCTAGAGGCTGGGGATTCTTCGACAGGTGTTGCTTCGGCAACGGGTTCAAAAACCCTCAAAACCGTTTCATGGCTGTCCAGAATTTCTCCTTCGGAATTTAGCACATAGATCTTTACATTATAATCTCCCTTCTGTACTCCCTGCCAGATTATTCCTACAGTATCTTCTTTTCCCGAAGTCAGGATATCCGCGGTCTCTTCAAAAACCTGCACTTTCCCATTCTCAGGCGTCAACACAACCCTTACAAGTCCGTCAAAAGGTACCTGGGATTTTCCGACAATAGTGACACTTGCTCCGTATTCATCCACATCAACATCCCGATCAATAATTTCCACCTCTTCCATAGCTCTGAAGTTCGAGATATAGGCTGCAGTGACATCAGGAGAGTGGGAATGGATTTTCAAAAGAGCAGTGTAGTTTTTATTATTCTCAAGCAGGAAAGGCCAGTAGCTTGCGTTATAATAAGTGCTTATCACAGGGATATTCTTCCGCTTTTCAGAATACACGATTTTCGTGCCCGAGAGAAGTTTCAGGTCAAGGTCAATCACGCCGGGTTCAGGCGCCTGTATACTCCTGAGATTAGTGGGGCTTGTAAGACTTATTAAAACTGAAGCTTTCTCGGAATCTGCGGAGAAGTCAACAAGTTTAAGCTTTGAAAGGATGGGATTTCGGTCGGAAAATGAAAGTTTTCTGAAAGCAAGGCTTTCATTCCCGTTTTTAACATAAACATGCGCTGTATAAGAGTCCATGTCTTTTCCAAAATCTTCCTCAATTCCCCAGAAAAGGACTTTTGTAACTTCCTGCCCTTTCTTAACAGGCCCTAGAAGAAAAGTTTCCGATTTCAGCAGTTTCGTCTCCGAATTCAAAGTAAAAACAAGAGAGGCATTTTCAAGAGGTTGCTCAAACCGGACTGTAGCATCCGATAGTTCGTGGTCTGCGAAAAAATCCGTGATAACGGCATTTCCCTTCCTTTCTTTCTCAGGGACTGTCCCATCTGCTGCTGCGAAAACAGGACTGAGCTCAGCGCAGAAGATGGTAAGGAATAGAAGAATGAAATAAAAGTGGAAAATAAACCCTCTCCGTCTAAAAGAACTCTTTCTTTCAGGCAAACTCAAGCCCGGTTCCTCCTCCCGTTTAGAAATTTCAGAACAGAAACTTCAGGAAACCAGCTTTGTAAAAGTCCTAAACTCTAGACCAGCACTCCCGTCTGTTTTCTGTTATTGGGATATATGTCGGAACCTCTATGTTTAAGTTTTCATCTTCTGTAAAAATAAAGATTTTTAAAGCCAGCTTTTGTTTTTCGAACTCCATATTGTCTGGCTATTAAAGGCTTGTCTGAGCCTTAATTGGTTTGAACTTTAAGTCTTAATTGGTTTGAGTTTTGAGCCTCACATCTTTGTCGTAATCCAGGTCCCGCACGATATAGGAGACTTTTTGGCTGCTTCTCTATCAAGAACTTCTTCGAGCTGGTCGGGGTCCCGGGCATCCATGACAAGAGCATCAAGTTTGCAGCGTTCGATAATTTTTGCGGCTACAGGATCAACAGGGGATTTGGAGCCTGCTTTCATCTCAATCGCCATGACTATGTTTATGAGCTTTTCAGGAGAGATTTTATCGTACTTTACTGCCGAAGGGTCACAGTTAGGGTCTGATGAGTAAACTCCGTCAATAGATGTTGCAATTGCCAGCAGGTCTGCTCGCAGGAACTCTGCAAGAATTGCAGCAACGGCATCCGTGGTCTGGCCAGGAGTGATTCCTCCCATAACAACTACCTTTCCGGGACGGATAGCCTTTGAGGCTTCAAGATAATTTGTGGGGATTTCCGGACAGGCATCGGGCCCAAGAGCTGCAGCAAGCAGATGTGCATTCAGACGAGTAATTTCGATACCTATGTAGTCGCATGTAACTTCATCAGCACCAACTGCCCTTGCAGTTTCGATGTAATTCCTTGCCGCTTCTCCTCCACCTGCTACCACAAGCAGGGTGTGCTTTTTTGAGAGCTTACGGAGAACATCCGCATATTTAAAAAACGATCGGGATCTAGATTTTTTGCGAGAATTGAACCGCCTAATGAGAGTACTATGAGCATGATGATCTCTACACATTAACAATTCGGATTTTTTAAATGTATCGCTGGATATTTTTTACTTAAGTTGCCAAAAATCCCTTATGTACTGCAATACTTAATAAGAGCCAAGAATAAAATGCCATAAAGTATTTATAATAACGTAATACTACAACATAAATGACTAATCAGTCATTTTACAGAGATAACATATGAAAGAACAGGTTAAAGACAAAAGAACTGCCATTCTGGAAGCAGCCCTGAAGCTCTTCACTGAAAGAGGCTTCCACGGTACATCCACTGCTCAGATTTCAAAAGATGCAGGTGTAGCCACAGGTACGCTTTTCAACTATTTTCCTACAAAGGAAGACCTTATCAATAGTCTGTATTTTGAGGTAAAAGGAGATTTAAGCCGCAGTATGGGAAAAGAAATTGAGGCACAGAATACTTTCAAGGATAAATTAAAAAAATATGGTCAAATCTAATCAAATGGGGAGTAGCAAATCAGGAAGAATTCCTTTTTGTCGGGCAGTTCTGTTCATCTCCTTACATCACAAAGTTTACGCGTGATGAAGTGATGAAAGAGTATGTATTCCTCCATAAGCTTGTGGATGAAGGAATAAAAGCGGGAGAAATCAGAGATTTTTCCGCGGAGCTTACCATTGCAATGTTTTATCAGGGTAGCAGGGCGGTAGTGAACCTTATACTTGATTCAGATTCATCACAGGATGAAAATAAGTCTATCGAAGATGGATTCCAGATTATTTGGAGAGGTCTGGCTAAGAATTAATTTTTTTCGCCTCAGTTATGAGTGATCAATCAATCAGATGTTGAGCAAATATTTATATAATATTAAGGGATTTTATGAGTGACTACTCAGTCATATTATAATTACATTGATGAGCTAATCTCAAAACCCAAAATCGCCTCTTTGAATTTCGAAGATGGGAGAATCAGATGTCTGATTACGGCATTAAGCCGGAAGAATTTGGAACCATAACAAAGAATGCAAAGGATACGAAGGGTGTGCTGTTCCTTTGTGACATAAGTGAGCTCAGTATTGATGACTACGTTGATATTTACAGGGCATCTTACAAATAAAAATTAGTAATTTTTTAATTTTTTGACTACTAAGAACCTATCCGAAAAGTCAGTAATGCATATCGAAAAGTTGCAATAAATCTAAATGTTCGGGCATCCGTTCCGGTTTTGCATATTGCATATTGTAAAAGTTATAGCAGGTAACCACTTTTCGGATAGGCTCTAAGTAAACATTTTTCAAAATATTTTAAAGGTGATAAAGATATGTGTGAATCAGGTAATTTGAGTGAAAGTGTAATCTTCCCAAAAGGAGAGAAACTTCCGGAACAGTTCAGTAAATATTTTACAGGTGACGCATGGCTTAGCATGCTGGTTCCGAGAGATAATGAATTTAATTGTCCGATTGGCAATGTGACATTTGAACCCGGCTGTCGGAATAACTGGCATAAGCATCCGGGCGGACAGATTCTGTTAGTAACAGGTGGACGTGGTTACTATCAGGAGGAAGGAAAGCCTGCACAGGAACTTAATCCCGGTGATGTAGTAAAAATCGCTCCAAATGTAAAGCACTGGCATGGAGCGGCACCCGACAGTTGGTTTGTACATCTTTCCGTTGAAACAAATGCTAACGCAGGCCCGGCAGAATGGTTGGAACCTGTAACGGATGAAGAATATTACAATTTAAGCTAACAGCAGACTCAGTACCAAAATCTAGTGATGAATGTAAAGTTCAAAATCACTAGATTTTGTAATTGGTCACAATCCTTGTGATACAATTTAAGAATTGAAGTCTTTAGATGTCGAATATTGATTTTAATGATAACCGGAGTCTTCTTGCGAATTCAGATTTTCAATCAAAAAACGCAAAAATCACTAGATTTCGGAACAGAGTCTAACAGCATCATCAAAAATAAAAATCGCAGGAAGCAGAGTAAATCGAGTTAAAAAAGACTATTAAAGACGTAATTGGGGGCATAAGATTGAAAGTATTATTAGTAAACGGAAGTCCGCATGAGAAAGGCTGTACCTATACTGCTCTTACAGAAGTAGCAAAGACTTTGAATGAAGAAGGGATTGACACAGAAATTTTTTGGATCGGAAAAAAGCCGCTTACCGGATGCACTGCCTGCAAGACCTGCGCCAAAACAGGAAGATGTGCATTTAATGACCGCGTCAACGATTTTCTTGACATTGCCAAAGATGCCGATGGATTTGTTTTCGGTTCTCCGGTGCATTATGCAGCCGCAGGTGGTGCGATTACGTCTTTTATGGATTGCGTTTTCTATGCTGACCTGCAGGGAGGAAGACAGTCTTTTTACCTGAAACCAGCGGCAGCAGTTGTTTCTGCAAGAAGAGCGGGGACAACAGCCACACTTGACCAGCTTAATAAGTATTTCACCATTTCGGAGATGCCTATTATTTCTTCCCGCTATTGGAATATGGTTCATGGAGCAAAACCTGAAGATGTGAAAAAAGACCTGGAAGGATTGCAGATTATGCGTGTACTTGCACGGAATATGGCATGGTTCCTGAAGTGCAAGGAGGCTGGCATGAAGGCTGGCATACAGCTGCCGGTGAGGGAAGAAAGCATCTTTACAAATTTTATACGGGAATGATTATTGTTTGAAATTTTTGAGTATGAATAAACAAAAAGAAAGTGAGGGGCAAAAAATGACGAATTTAAATGAAGAGAAATGTCTGATAGCCTATTTTTCACGTGAGGGGAATAACTATGTCAGTGGAAAGATCGTGAATTTGCCTGTCGGTAACACAAAAGTAGTAGCTGATATGATCCAGGAAATGACTGGAGGCGAGATTTTCCGTATTGATGCGGTAAGGTCTTATCCCAGGGATTATACTGCAACCACCAACGTGGCAAAAAAAGAACAGAATGACAATGCCAGACCGGAGCTTTCCAGCCATGTGGAAAACATGGACTCTTATAAAGTGATATTCTTGGGTTATCCCAACTGGTGGGGAACAATGCCGATGCCGGTGTTTACATTCCTAGAAGAATATGATTTTTCCGGAAAAAACTATTGTTCCATTTTGTACACATGAAGGAAGCGGATTAGGCCGCAGTGAAAAAGATATTGCAAAACTTTGGCCGAAAGCAACTCTTTTGAAGGGGCTGGCTATTCATGGCTCTCGTGTAAGTGATGCGAAAAAGATGTTACGGATTGGTTGAGTAAAATTGGTATGACTACATGAAATGTTAGAGTCTGTAGCACATTATGAAACATTGAACAAGGGGAGATAAAATGGCAAAACGATTAGGTTTTGGCTGTATGAGATTACCACTTCTGGACAAAGATGATCAGACATCATTTGACACAGAGACGTTGAACAACTGGTAGATACGTTTTTGGAAAGAGGATTTACTTATTTCGATACAGCTTATACATATCATGGATTCAAGAGTGAGGAAGCTGTCAGAGAGGCTCTGGTAAAAAGGCACAACAGAGATGAATTCACCCTTGCAACAAAACTTCCACCCAGAATGTTGAAATCAGTGGAAGATCAGGAAAGGATCTTTAACGAGCAACTGCAAAATTGTGGTGTAGAATTCTTTGATTATTATCTGCTTCACAATGTTGGTGTGAGTGCCTATGAGCAGGCATGTAAATATGATACATTCGGTTTTGCTTTGAAGAAAAAGGAAGAAGGCAAAATAAAGAATGTGGGTATGTCTTTCCATGGCACGCCGGAACTGCTGGATGAGATCCTGACTGCTCATCCGGAGCTTGATTTTGTGCAGCTGCAGATCAATTACATCGACTGGGAGAATCCAGGTATCCAGTCAAGAAGATGCTATGAAGTTGCAAGGAAACATAACAAGCCAATTGTTGTAATGGAGCCCGTCAAGGGTGGAAATCTTGCATCAGTTCCAAAAAAGGCCGAAGAATTGATGGAAGCATACGACAAGGATGCTTCAGTTGCTTCATGGGCAATCAGATTCGCTGCCAGTCAGGAAGGCGTCATGATGGTTCTCAGTGGTATGAATACCCTGGAACAGGTTCTTGATAACACTTCGTATATGGCAGACTTCAAACCCCTGAATGAGGAAGAATACAATATCATCGACCAGGTAACTGATATTATAAATGAAGATACTGCGATTCCCTGCACAACCTGCAGATATTGTGAAGAAGGGTGCCCCCAAGAATATTGCAATACCTGATTACTTTGCATTATATAATAGTGCAAAGAGAGCTGTAACTGATAATATTTCCAGCCAGTTCGTTTACTACATGAACCTGACCTCAACCCGTGGCAAGGCCAGTGATTGTATTGAGTGTAAAAAGTGTGAAGAGACATGTCCTCAGCATCTGAAGATAACAGAATATCTCAAAGATGTGGTCGCAGAATTCGAGGAAGGCGGACCTGCATTACCTACTAAATAAGAATGAAAGTGAGGTTTATCATGAGGATAACTGAAACAGCAAACAGGAATCATGAAGAATTATTTCCAAATCACAAATCAACACTTAAAGTAACGGACCCTGAACTTATTGAGGTCTTTGACAATTTTGCTTTTGATGAAGTGGTCAGTTATGGGAACTTGGATACAAAGACCAGAATGATGGTAATTCTGGGCACGCTGATAGCAAGCCAGACACTAAGCGAATATAAAGTAATGCTTGGAGCTGCACTTAATGTAGGAGTAACTCCAGTCGAAATCAAGGAGATTGTCTATCAATCCGTACCATATGTGGGGATGGCGAAAACATTTGACTTTATCCATGCTACCAATGAAATACTGGAAAGTAGAGGAATTGAACTGCATTAGAAGGCCAGTCCACTACTTCGCCTGAAACACGATTTGAAAAGGGACTGGAAATGCAGAAGGAAATATTTGGTGACATGATTGATAAAATGTACGAAGCAGCACCGGAAAACCAGATCCATATTCAGAAGTATCTGTCTGCAAACTGTTTTGGTGATTACTATACCAGAAAAGGTCTGGATGTAAAAATGAGGGAGCTCCTTACATTTTCCATGATACTGGCACTGGGTGGATGTGAACCTCAGTTAAAAGGACATATTCAGGGCAATCTGAATGTAGGCAATGACAAAGAAATACTGCTCAGTACAGTTACACAGCTATTGCCATATATAGGATATCCAAGGACATTGAATGCGATTGCGTGCTTGAATGAAGTGATACCGGAATAGACCTGATGTACAAAAAAATCCATGTGGTAATCCACAACAGGATGCTGGGTGTAATTTTTGATAAATCAGAATAACTCAAGATATGGAGATAATTTCAATGAGTAAAAAAGTATTGATACTGTCCGCCAGCCCGCGAAAGGCGGAAACTCCGACCTGTTGTGCGACCAGTTTATGCTTGGAACAAAAGAAGCAGGCAATCAGACAGAAAAGATCTTTTGAGAGATAAAACGATCAATTACTGCACAGGATGTGGGACCTGTTTTAACAGGGAAGAGGGCTGCCCCCAAAAAGACGATATGGCTGAAGTCCTGGAGAAAATGATTGCAGCAGATGCGATTGTAATGGCAACGCCGGTGTACTTCTACACGATGAATGGTCAAATGAAGACTCTAATTGACCGCACTTGCTCCCGTTACACGGAAATCATCGATAAGGATTTTTATTTTATTGCAACAGCCGCCGACGATAATAAGCAAGCCATGGAAAGAACATTTGAAGGACTCAGGAGATTTACTTTCTGTCTTGAAGGAGCAAAGGAAAAGGGTATTATCTATGGAACTGGTGCCTGGAACATTGGAGACATCAAAGGAAGCAAAGCAATGGAACAGGCATATGAAATGGGAAAAGCGGTTTGATTGAAGGATGAGACACAATGAGCAAAGCAGAATCATACGAACCGAGATTTGAAGAATTATCTGGAGAGGTCTAACTAAAAACTAATTTTTTCACTCTTTTTATGAGTGATAATCAATCAACAAATACATATACTAAAACCATATTACTGACTGTTCAGTCAGTCATTGGTACTGTTATGTGATACAATTCTAATATTCAGGAGAACTAAAAATGTCGGGAAATATGGAATTTAAAAATGAATCAAGTATGAGAACTTTTGAACTCAGTGAAAAGGTAACTGTAGAAAAAGTATCCTATAAAACCGGTATGGAATTACCGTTGTAGCAGACATGTACCTGTCAAAGGACATAGATAAGTCTAAAAAATATCCAGCAATTGTCATAGGAACACCTTATGGAGGTGTAAAAGAACAAGGTGCTGGTATTTACGCACAAAATATGGCAGAACGAGGATTCGTTGCCATTGCATTCGATGAATCTTTTAATGGCGAAAGCAGCGGTGAACCAAGACATGTTTCTTCTCCAGATATATTTGTTGAAGATTTTAGTGCAGGAGTAGACTTTTTGGGAACACGCCCTTTTGTGGACAGAAATAGAATCGGCGCTATTGGTATCTGTGGCAGTGGTGGATTTGCCGTTACTGCAGCACAGGTAGACCACCGTATCAAAGCCGTTGCCACTGCAAGTATGTATGATATAAGTAGCATGATAAGAGACGGATTTGGAAAAACGATGACTGATGAACAGCGTGCTCAAACTTTAGTTCAGTTGGGCGAGCAACGATGGAAAGACTTTGAGAATGGTACTCCAGAAGTGCCTGTGGGTTTCCCAAGTGAACCAGCTGATTCAATTCCATAAGGATTAGATCCAATTTCAAGTGAATTTTTTGAATACTACGGAATGGAGCGTGGACATCATCCTAATGCAGGAGCCGCATTCACTATTACAAGTAGCATGTCATTCATGAATTTTCCTTTGATGAACTATATTGATACAATTTCACCAAGACCAATTTTGTTCATCATCGGTGAAAATGCTCACTCCAGATACTTTAGTGAAGATGCATATGAAATGGCTGCTGAACCCAAAGAGCTCTACATTGTTCCGGGAGCAAGACATATCGATCTGTACGACAGGACCGACATGATTCCGTTTGACAAATTAGAATCATTCTTTGCAAAATATCTAGGTTACAAAAAATGAGCAGAGCAGTGTTCTACGAATCGAAATTTGAACAATTATCTGGAGATAGCAGGCAGGAGACTTATTTTTTGCCCCCCCGCAAGTGATTAGTCAATCACAATGCGGCTAAATAATTCAATAAATCAGGAGAACTAAAAATGCTGTACAGAAAAATGCCTAAAAATGGAGACGAACTTTCGGTATTGGGATTCGGATGCATGCGCCTTCCGGTGAAAGAAGATGGTAGTATAGATGAAGAAAGAGCCACCAAGCAGGTACGCTATGCAATCGACCACGGAGTAAATTATGTTGATACTGCCTGGCCCTATCACATGGAACATAGCGAGCCTTTCTTAGGTCGTGCCCTTGCTGATGGGTACCGTGAGAAGGTGAAACTCGCAACAAAGCTTCCTTCATGGCTCATAGAGAGCCGGGAAGATATGGATAAATTCTTGAATGCTCAGCTGGAGAAACTCAAAACAGGCCACATTGACTATTACCTTATCCACGCTCTCGTTGGTGACCTGTGGGGCAATATTGAAAAGCTGGGTGTCGTTGATTTTCTTGACAAAGCTAAAACTGACGGCCGTATAATTAATGCAGGTTTTTCCTTCCACGGTTCGGGAGAGGATTTCAATCGGATAGTTGACGCCTATGACTGGGATTTTTGTCAGATCCAGTACAACTTCCTGGATGAAAAGAACCAGGCAGGCACCAGGGGATTAGAATATGCAGCTTCAAAAGGCCTTGGAGTAATCATTATGGAACCCCTCCGTGGAGGAAACCTCACAAACCCAGTGCCCCCTGCTGTTAAAGAGATATGGGATGAAGCCCCTACGAAAAGGACCGCTGCAGAATGGGCTCTTCGTTGGGTATGGAACCACCCGGAGGTCACGGTTGTCCTCTCCGGAATGAATGAGGAAACACATATTGAAGAGAACCTTAAGGTGGCAGGCGAGGCTTACCCGAATTCCCTGACAGAAACCGAACTGCAGCTAATAAAGAAAGTAGAACAGAAGTACCGTGAACTGATGAAAGTAGGCTGTACAGGCTGCAGATACTGTATGCCCTGTCCATCAGGGGTGAATATTCCACTCTGTTTCGAATTGTACAACAACCTATACATGTCCGGCAACGCAGACGAGACAAAGTTCCTCTATGCTGCGCAGTTGAGTGGTGCCATATCCATTGGAGAAACCGGATTTGCATCCCAGTGCGTACAATGTGGACAGTGCCTTGAAAAATGTCCCCAGCACCTTGATATTCCAACGATACTCGAATCCGTTGTAGAAGAACTTGAAGGATCTGACCTGGAGGAGAGAGTTGCTATGGCAAAGCAGATGTTCAAGAAACAAACTTAAAAGCGAGAACAATTCTAAGTGCCAAAAAAGCAAATGAAGATATTGTTTAGGCTGACTTTTATTTAAAGATTAAACGATATCTTCATTTTCCGCTGTTCATCTTCATGTTTAGTTAATTATATTCATTCAGCTTTGGAATTTTGAATTTTTACCTCAAATTGCAAAGCAACAACCAGATAATTCTGAAAATCAAGCTTGTATGAGTATAGCGCTAAACTCTAAAAAGTCTCCAAACGAATAAATTGTTATCCAACAACTTGATATTTAAACTGTTCATTGCTAGAGCATCTAATTCCTCTAGGCGAAGGTTAATACATGGATCTTACTGACATACTTAAGGCTGTTAAAGACGGAAAAATGGATCTTGAGACTGCGGAGAAGCAGGCTCGAGGCCTGGGGTTTGTCTCCTATATGGATATAGCAAAACTTGATTCTCACAGAAAAAGCAGAACAGGAGTAATCGAGGCTATTCTTGCCGATTGTAAAGATCCTGACGATGTAGTAGAAATTGCGAGGGTCATGGTTGCTGAGAGCAAAAGAGCCCTTATTACGCGGGTCTCCCCAGGACATCTCGAAGCCTTAAAGCAGGCCTTTGGCCAGGATAAACTTGAGTGGAACAGCAGGGCTCGTACAGTTGTTATCCATGACGGCACGCCTGCACCCAGAACCGGAGGAGTCGTAGGGTTCGTTTCGGCAGGCACAGCAGATATCCCGGCTGCGGAAGAAGCCAGGGTTGTAGCTTCAGAAATGGGTTGTGAGACGGTTGCGGTTTATGATGTGGGGGTTGCGGGAATCCACAGGCTTATCCCGGCGCTGGATAAACTGAAATCCAGAATGCCAGGAGCAATCGTCGTTGCAGCCGGAAGGGAAGGAACGCTTCCCACAATAGTCTCGGGATTAGTTGACGTGCCTGTAATAGGGCTTCCGGTTTCGACAGGCTATGGAGCAGGTGGAAGAGGAGAAGCCGCCCTGCTGGCAATGCTCCAATCCTGTTCCACACTTGCAGTTGTGAATATTGATGCAGGCTTTGTTGCGGGAGCTTATGCGGCTAGAATCGCAAACATGATTGCGGCTGCTTATACCCACGGCAAAGAAGACAGGGCAGAGCAGGCAAGAGAGTAATAAGGCAATAAAAAGGGAATAAAAAGGGAATATAAAGGGAATAAAAAAGGAATAAAAGGAAAAGAAATCGAAATGCAGGAAAGAATCTTATGAAAGCACTTGTATTCAACCCTTTTTCAGGAGCAGCAGGAGATATGATCCTTGGATGCACTCTCGATCTCGGGGCTGACCGAAAGATGGTTAAAGAGCTGATAGAAGCTTCTGTCAACGTATCCGTAGATATAAGAGAAGTCGTGAAAAAGGGAATAAAAGCCCTGGATGTCCGGATAAACGTACCTGAAAAAGAAAAGATCCGCACATACCCGGAAATCGTGGATGTGGTAAAGGCCGCAAAAACTGCCCTCCAGTGTGGAAGCAAGTGCCCTTGATATCTTTTCAAAGCTGGCTGAGGCCGAAGCTTCAGTTCATGGGCAGCCTGACCTTGAGAAACTTCACTTTCATGAGGTTGGACAGAGTGATGCGCTTGCTGATATAATCGGTTCTTCGACAGCTATTCATTCCCTTAACTGCGATTCCGTTTACTGCACTCCTATAAACGTGGGCAGCGGAACAATTGAATGCGCACATGGAGCTATGCCTGTGCCAGCGCCTGCAACCCTTGAGCTTCTCAGAAAAGGAAAATTCTATTTCAGGGGAGGGGTTGAGCAAAAGGAGCTTTTGACTCCTACAGGAGCTGCTATTCTTACCCATTTTGCAAGACCTCTGGAAGCTTTTCCTCAGGGCAGGGTAATTTCAATAGGTTATGGGGCCGGGGATTCCGAGCTTGCCGGGCCTAATGTTCTTCAGGGAATAGTATCCGAACTTGATTCCTGTCTGATTCCAGATATAATAGAGGTACTCGAAACGAATGCAGACGACGTGAGTGGAGAAGTATTGGGGAACCTATTCGAGGAACTGCTTGCTATGGGGGCAAGGGATGTTGCAATTCTCCCGGCAACGATGAAAAAAGGCCGTCCTGCTCATGTTATTAAGGTAATTGCAAAACCCGAAGACACTGCAAAGCTTGCCAGAAAAATCATTATCGAAACAGGATCCCTTGGAGTAAGAGTTATCCCTACCCGGCACAGGTTGATGGCTGCCAGACGAATAGAATCGGTTAAGTTTGAGGTCGAAGGGCAGATATATGAATCTGCGGTCAAGATTGCCAGGGACTCTGAGGGGATGCTGCTCAATATTTCTGCCGAGTTTGAGGATTGCAAAAAAATCGCAAAAACAACCGGCATCCCAGTAAAAGAGGTTATGAGAAAGGCAGAGGAAACTGCAAGAAAGCTTTTTTCCTGAAATTCTCAAAAGGTCTGAAGTAAGTACAAAAATAAAGGTAAACTATTCAGGTACCCTAAATAAGTCAACTAACATCGATTTTGGTCACAGGGATATGTCTAATAAGGAATTCATAGCAAAATTAAAAATGACCTCAGTTGTCATCAATTTATAAAATTGACTAAAGTAAATTGTAAATGCCAAACATTCTAAATTACGGCTTTTGATGTCGATTTAAGGTACCTGAATAGTAACAAATAAAGAACGACTTAATAGATTAAAATGAGTAGAAAAGCTGAAAAGTAAAGCTGAAAAGTAAAGCTGAAAAGTAAAGCTGAAAAGTAAAGCTGAAAAGTAAAGCTGAAAAGTAAAGCTGGAAAGCAAAAGCCTTCTTAAGCTGTGAGGCTTTCACTTTTCATTCTATTTTGCTTGTAAGCCATCCAGGATTTAAAGTTTGCCCATAGAATGCAGGAGTTCCGCGTTCAATACACTTGCCCCGGCTGCTCCACGGATGGTGTTATGTCCCATTGCAATGTAGCGGATTCCTTCTCTTATACGGCCCACTGAGACGCTCATGCCTTTTCCCATGTTGCGGTCAAGGCGCGGCTGAGGCCTGTCAATTTCATCTCTTACAATTAAAGGTTTTGAAGGTTCGGAAGGAAGTTCTTTCAGCCTGGGGTCAAAGTTCAGGAAAGCTTTCCTTACTTCTTCAGGCGTCGGTTTATCCCTCATTCCGGCCCAGATGGCTTCAGTATGCCCATCTATTACAGGGACCCTGTGGCAGGAAGCACTGACTTTCATATCTGCAGGCGCGATTTCAGAGCCGTTGAACTCTCCGAGGAGCTTTAAAGTTTCAGTTTCCATCTTCGTTTCTTCGTTTCCTATGTGAGGAATTATATTGTCATAAATTGCCATTGCGGCAACTCCGGAAAAACCTGCTCCTGAGATCGCCTGCATTGTGGCTACCTGTATGGTTTCGAGTCCAAACTGCATAAGAGGCTTTAAGGTAACGGTCATGACAATAGTGGAGCAATTGGGGTTTGTAATGATATATCCGTCCCATCCTCTTGCATCCTGCTGGACTTCGAGAAGCCCGAGATGTTCTGGATTTACCTCAGGAATTACAAGGGGAATGTCCTTTTCCATCCTGTAGGATGAGGCATTGCTTGCCACTGCAAACCCAGCTTTTGCAAATTCGGGTTCCACTGTCAGGGCAAGGTCTGCAGGAAGTGCTGAGAACACCACGTCCGCATCTACGGCTTTTGGATTTACCGGGACAACTTTGATATCTTCAACACTTTCCGGCATAGCTGTATCTAACCTCCAGCCTGCGGCTTCTTTATATGTTTTGCCGGCGCTTCTCTCGGATGCTGCAAGGGCTGTAATCTCAAACCAGGGGTGGTTTGCAAGTGCTTCTACAAATCTCTGCCCAACAGCGCCTGTGGCGCCTAAAATACCCGCTTTAATTGCTACCATTTAAAAAGCTACCTCCGGAAAGATAAGAGTCATTGATAAAACTGATTGATAAAACTGATTGATAAAACTGATTGATAAAACTGATTGATAAAACCAATTAATAAAACTGATTGATAAAACTGATTGATAAGACCAATTAATAAAACTGATTGATAAAACCAATTAATAAAACTGATTGACAAAACTGGTTGATAAAAAGGAAAAAGAAAATTGGAATAAATAGATTATTCCAACGAATTGTCGTTTTACTCTTCTACTTTAATTGCCTGGTTCGGGCATGCCTCTTCGCATGCACCACATTCTACGCATTCGTCATTGTCGACTACTGCGATTCCCTTCTCTTCATCAAGAGTGATTGCATCATTGGGGCATTCATCGACACAGGTTCCACATCCAGAACATTCATCTGCATTAACTATTGCTGGCATATTTATTCACACTCCTTTTTGATTACTCGATATATACGGAAATTAAATAGGACGTTTTTGAAACTTCCATAGGATATCGAAAAGTTTGGTCATAACGCCATTGACAAGACAAACATAAAAACTTATCGCTTTTTAGCAAAAGGAAGCCTTCTAAAATCAGGATGGAGTTAACCATCAGGCAACTAGAAAATCTTATTGAAAGTTCTAAAATAAAGGGAATATTGAAAAAAATTTATTTAACACACCGAATCGTGCATGGCAATTCCAGAAGCAGTCAGGCGGTACATTCCCTCTTCGAGTTTCAGAAGGCCTTCCTTTAGCAGGAAATCCATATGGAACTTAAAGAAGAAGTCATTTAATCCAGATTCTTCCTTTAGCTGTTTTTCAGTCTTTCCAAAGATTCCAACAATCCGGAGGAGCTTTCTTCTTTCAGGACTTACGGAAATCTTTTCCATCATCATGTGTTCCAGTTTGACAGCTTCGCCCTCAGTAGGCTCGCTTTTGTTCTCAAAATAAGCATCAAGGTCATCAATTTCCTCACTCATGTTAAAACTCCATTATTTTTTTGTAATTATTAGAATCAACCTTTTTTTAAATAGTTCCGAAAAGGATAAGTGTGATTGCAAACCTTTCAGTTAAGTCGCAGGTTTCTACCATAGCTTAAAGTTTAGTTGTAAGTTCAGCTTTAAGTTAACTTTGGGTCCAGCCTAAGTTCAGCTTTAAATTAGCTTTAAGTTGAGCCTTACTTATTTTCAATCGTCTTTCTTGTATATATTAACCTTGCATATTTGCTCATTTTCATGTTCACCATGACTCTCAGCGTGAGCATTAGTATCATGCTCGTGAACTTCTTTTTCAAAGATAAAACCTGATTTCTCGAGATTTCCTTCAAGAGTACTTTCAATTATATCTATGAGTTTATATTTTGGGATCTTTGTAATTGCGGAAAGTAGCCTGAGTTCTGTGTTCCCACTTTCCCGACCAGGGAGAAGCTCTACCTGAGGCACTTCTTTAGAAGAGGTTACACTGCCCTTAACCGCAGATTTCGGGAGTTTCATGGAAAGCTTTAAATGCCCTATAAATTCAGGATTAAGTTCCCTAACCCGATCCTGAATGGTCTGAAGGTTTTCTTCTACGAAACGTACACTATCTTCAGGACTGAAATCCCGTGATCCAAGGGTATAGAGAGCTGAGTAAGTTGAAACTTCAGAAAGCTCAATGGAGTTTTTCTTTTCCTGGAAAGGCTTTTTAAATCCCGGCACAGCGAGGTGGAGAAGCAGCTTTTCGAATTGCTCATCTTCATGTTTTGCAGAATATTTCAGAATCCGGGCTTCAGGGTTCATCTCATAGAGCATTTTCTCAGCAGCCAGGACAGTTTCTACAGGAGTTACATCGATCTTGTTTATGCAGAGAATTTCAGCATCTTTTATCTGCGTCTCTATAAACCTCGGGATCTCTTTTGCCTCGGTCCCGAACCTGCCAGGATCTACAAGGGTTACTATTGGGGCAAAGGAGAGCTCAGAGAGTCCCATTATTTCGATTTCTTCTCGTATCTGACCAGGAAAGGCGATTCCTGTCGGCTCGATAATAACAACGTCAGGCATAAACTCTTCTTCAAGAGTCTGAAGGGTATACTGCATGCTTATCCTGAGTGTACAGCAAATGCAGCCGCTTGTAAGTTCCTTGGTTACAATACCAGGTCTTGTAAGAATATCCCCATCAAGCCCGATTTCCCCGATTTCGTTTACAATAATTGCAGTCTTCTTCCCTGCGTTACTGAGCTGCCTGCTGATTCTCTGTATAGTGGTTGTTTTCCCGCTTCCGAGAAAACCTCCTATGATCATGACTTTCATGTCTCTCTCCTTTTTTCAAAAATAAAATTGTTTTTTAGACGGTCAAGAAGCATAATCTATTTTAAGATATATATAAAATTAGCAGTGCCGCCCGAATCAGCAGAGTTGTAGCTCAACCCTTTTCAAAAAACTGCTTGCCTGCAAGCCTTTTCAAAAAAGGCTTGAGCGAAAACCCCAGGCAACGGCATGGTCGGCATGATCACAAACCTTTTAAAAAAAGGGTTGATCGAAAACCTAGCAAAACGTCTTAGTTTGCGTGATCACAGCCCTTTTCAAAAAAAGCTTGACCGAAACCCCTGGCACCTTTTGAGCTTGAGAAACTTATGCCCAAACCCTATCCGGCGTGATCAACCGGCGCAACGGTTGCAAGACAACAAAGCCAATTTATGGATTAAGAAACTGTTTTTTAATTACTGACGAGGACAAATTTAGAAAGTTTCGTTTTTTCTCCCGACTGCACCTCGACAACATGCAACCTGAATCAAAAAGAATTCCAGGGGAAATTCAAATAAGAGACGAACTAAACAGGTTGTTTTCCATAGCAAGAAAGTTCAAAGATCCCTTTCTCCTCCTGTTATCTCGATATAAATTTCTTGTATCTTATTTTATCAACATATTCTGAAGACTCCCAGTCAATTTGCATGATTCTAAATAGAAGCGTTGAATTTATTTTTTAGATAGCTTCTTAAAAAAACCGAATATACTAAACGATGTCCTATGGTAAACCTTATTGTACACTGCTTTTTTTGGATTTTTTACAATTCCCGTTCCCTTTTTTCCATAAAATGGTACTACAGCCTTTTTTGCTTTGCGTTTTAATTTGCCTGTAGTCCTTGCTTTAATAGATTTTTTCAAAGATGGTTTTCTGAATCCGAATTTCATAAACTTCCACACCATTTGATTTTATTCTAAAACTAAAAATATAATACTAGTGTCGAGTCAACTACAAAATGTCGTATAAAATCGATTGCAGTTATTCGGGATCATCGAATTCTTGATGATTGACTCGACACTAGTATATAACTGGTTTACTTCTTCTTAATCAGAATAACGCTGTCAATAGAATACACAAAGTACTGAATACTTTCAGTCCAGGCAAAAATAGTGTTTCACACTTTGCATAGACTTCTCTCATCTGTGATACCTTGAGCATGTGCCATTCAACTTTGTTTCCATTTACGGCATTAGCATTGGAATCAATGATATCATTTGGCATTTCTAGGTAATAGTGAATAATTACCAACATGATTTTAATATTGAAAAAAGATTGCGTTCTCATCAAAGAACCTGGAAGTTCTGAACGGCTTTAAGAGGTTTTGTTTATGTGGGAAGAGATACTGAGGTACTGGACTCACGGGTTGTGAGTTTTGGTTAATTCTCTTTCCGTTTTATCCCCTTACTTGTGGAGTATATATTAATGAATGGGGTGTTAAAGGGATGAGAACGCAATTCATACTATGCGCTTACCATATATAATATTTTTAGCACAGAATATTATGTAATTATCTTGATATTAGCATATCATTACAATTCCAATCCATTATTATAAGCTTATATGATTGTTATAGCCAGGACTTACGCGGTTGAACTGAAAAATTAACAGCATTAGACCGTCAACTGTCTAAAACATAACTTCAATTCACGGTCTTTTGCGCAATTGATTTTGTTCCTCAAGTGCGTAAGTCCTGATAAAATTATTTTATGCCTCTATAAGTGGGCTTTGCACCTTATTTTACTCTGTTAAACTTGAGGCATAAATTTAGGGCAAAGTCCAGGGCAAGATCCTTTAGGGGTAAAGGTTAGGGCAATATCTAAAAATTTTTTATCTGTTTTGAATTCGCTGAAAACAATTTAATTTATATCAACAGAATAATTTATATATTTCTTTAAAGATGAGGGAAAATAAAGAAGCTGCAGAACTAGATTAATATTGGAATCACTAGTGATCGATCTCTTGTAATCATTTTGTGATCACTTAGTAGTCGCTTGATAGTTACTTTTTAATTACCTTGTAATCACTTTGTAATCACTCTCAGGAGCATTTGCATGCAAAGCAAGCTAATTACGCCGGAAATGAAAGCTTTCCTTATTTCCATAGGTTCGGTTTCCATAGACCTCTCGCTTATCCCCCGGTCTCGGGGTTCGACTGCGGGTCCAGGGGCAGGTACGAGTTCAGTTTTTTTCAGAGCGGGAAAAAAACGGGTAAGGCTCAGCATAAATAAAGACTCTCCACTTTCAATTTTAAAAGTTGAAGGTGAAGGAGATGTTGGAATTTTCTATCAAGGAAAAGAACTTGTACGGGGAAAACTTGAGCTTGCACCTGCACACTGCCCTGATCAGGCTTTTATAACTCTTTGTGAAAGGTGCGTGTTTGACTGCAAATACTGCCCTGTGCCCAAATTGCAGGGGCACGTTAAGAGTGACGAAGAAGTCCTGAGTATAATTGATGAGGTTTTGCGAACAGGAAATCTGAAAGCTATTTCCCTTACTTCGGGAGTTGAAACCTCAATAGAAGGAGAAGTTGAACGTGTGCTTAAACTGCTTCCTGCTCTCAAAAAATACAATGTCCCTATTGGGGTCTCGGTGTATCCTACTGAAGGGTGTTCCAGAAAATTCTATGAAGCAGGAGCTTCTGAAGTCAAGTACAATGTTGAAACTATGGACCGGGAGATCTTCAAAAAAGTCTGCGGAGACCTTTCCCTTGATTATATTCTGGATAGACTCAGGGAAGCTGTTGACGTTTTCGGGAAAAACCGGGTTTTCAGTAATTTTATAATAGGGCTTGGAGAAAGTGACGATTCTGTAAGAGATGGAATCGAGACCCTTGCACAAATGGGAGTGATTCCTGTCCTGCGGCCGGTAAACCCACATCCTCTGAGGGCCGGAGATTGCTTTACGGAACGTCCGTCCCCTGAGCGCCTTTTAAAGCTTGCAAAGCTTGAAGCCGAGATTCTCAAGAAATACGGACTTGATCCAGGGCTTGCAAAGACTATGTGCCTGAAATGTACAGGTTGTGACCTTGTCCCCTTTATTGATTTTTAATTTCCACGTTTTTATTTTTCTTTTGAAAATTTGATTTTTCTCAAAAAGCCCATCTTAAATGGGACTTACGCATTTGAGTAGTAAAACCAGGTACAATAGAAGTTTCTGTTAAACCTGCATTTTAGGCAACTAAACGTTTAATTCTATTGGTTCCCATTTCAACCACATAATTCCTGCTTTTATTTCTTCTAAGAGAAACCCCATTATTTCTACTGGAAACTTTCACGGGTTAATTTTTTTGCTACTATTGATAATTTTACTTTTTACTTTTTTGTTATAGTTCTATATATTTTTTTAATTTGTTCATTGAGTTTTAATTTTCATGCGAAAACGGTGCGGTTTACTTTTTTGATGCGGTTTTTAAAAATTTTGGAACACTTTTTATCCAGTTATAGCTCTTATAACCCATCTGCAATTCGCTTACTGTGCTCAAATATTTGTTTTATTATTGCATTCACTCTTATCTTTTTGTTTTCGTTTCTGAGAATTTCAGTACCCCCATTATTTCCACTGGAATCTATGGGTTAACAGCCGGTTTTTCCTGGAGTATATACATGCACTTGAGTTAAACTCAGACTTTTTTCAGCAAATGCAAAAAATATCTCGAAAAGAGTTCATGTCGCTTAAAAAACACTTTCTCTTATTCTGCATTTTTTCTTTTATTATTCTTCATTTTTTCATTTATCATTCGGTATTTTTTTCTTTTATTGTTTGTTCTGCATATAGCGCGTGAGATGGTTTTGAGGTGATTTGTTTTTAAGTAATGTTCATGAAAACTGTTTTAAAATTATAACTTTCAGGATCGTAAGAATAAAAAGAAAATAAAACTGCAACTTCAAGGGCGGTAACTTCAAAAAGAAAGAATGAAACTTGAAAGCAGTTAACGAAACTTCAAACAGTGTTCTTAAAATAAGACCTTAAAGATTTGGCTTTAAAAAGAAGGTTCAACTTAGATAGATATTAGGTTAGCAGCTTAAAAAATAGAGAAATGAATAAATTTGGATATTGGAGTAAAGTTTTGGAAAGTAACAATCTATGATTAATAGTAGTGAGTCCAGAACCTGAAATTTAAAGCTTTTAATCGGGGCTTTTTATTATTAGGAACTTCTTAAGTCTTATTTAAGCCCCTTATTAAATTCATATCGTGTGTTTATCCATAATATTTTGGAGAGGGGAATCTATCTAAAAATTGTGACCCGTGTATTTCCGCTGGAAAAAGTGGAATTTACCCCTCTGACCTTCTTCTTTCGGTATGATTTTAAATTCCACTTTTTCTTTCCGGTTAAACTTTACCTTTTAATTTTTACGTCAATATTTATAATCTTCAGGCTTACCGATCCAACTTGAATAATTCTTCCACACTTATGCCCCCATGAACTACTTTTGCAATTCTTTGGACAAGGCCTATTGGGTCCTGGGCCTGGAAAACATTTCTTCCTATGGCAACACCCTTTCCTCCGGCTTCGAGAGATCCTGCGATCATTTCCAGCAGTTCC
>Ga0268359_13196_pt1 | contig 32532 bp, 31 predicted proteins | sample BioMet11_FD_194416 | JGI IMG/M metagenome (GOLD analysis project Ga0268359, IMG submission 194416) | Sewage microbial communities from Oakland, California, United States - Biofuel 11 (PacBio Assembly) | ecosystem: Engineered > Wastewater > Sewage > Unclassified | place: USA: California | collected...
TTTAAGGAAACAATTTGGAGTGGATTCTACTTTTATAAAATAAGGCGTGCTGGAAAGAATGGTCTTTTTAGTTTTGAATTCAGTTTCATTCACAATCAGGTTGGAAAATTTTTTACTTGTTGAATGAACTATACTGGTCCTTAAGAGAAATTTCACAGAGCTAAATCTCTCAACAAACATTTCAATTTTAGGGGCCATAATTTTAGCACTTTAAATATATTATATAGAAGATGTTGTAGAATTATGAAAGATGCTATAGAATTTGCCTACTAAATTTGCCGGAACATTGTGGATAGCATATTAAGTCAAATGTCATTTCATAATGAGACAGATATCACACAATATAACATAAGATAAACAGATATTAAAAATTAACTAAGTGATACGATTTCACTTAACCCAAATTTTTAATTAAACTTTCTTGAGGCTGTTAATTGAGGTTGTTCAAAACCCCTGAAGAGGGAAACTCATTACTTTAAACCTTTAGTAGACAATCTTGCAGTACATGGCATCCAGAAAACAAATTTGTGTGTGAGATTGGAGTTTTAGAATGAAAACATGTAAGAGTGACCAAAAAACATTTTGCCAACCAAATATTTTGAGGGAAAGATTTTCAGAACGATAGCTCTCCTACATAATCCTGATATAGTGTTTGATACTCATGCCAGCATACCCTCATATGACCTCCTCATGACTTCCTTGAGGACTTCATTGCTACTTCCTCACGAGACTTCATTGCTACTTCCTCACAATAATCTTACTTTTGGAGACCTTCACGACGTAATTCCCTGTTCCCAGGCTTCCTCAGTCATCACGATCAGTGCTGAATTTGCATTTTCTGTATATGTATCATATCCAGAGGATGTCGCCTGATCGAAATATGAGGTTTCATAGCCGTTAGTGATCTCCGGGGCTTTAATCATCGTTGTTTCAATTAAATTCCAGCTCCCATCCACCTTAAATGCAACAAATACATGACCAGGGATATGAATAAGTGCCGTATCCACACCTACCGACTCAAGTGCAGACGCATAAAGTACAGCCAGATCGTCGCAATCTCCCCCTTTGAGGGACAAAGTTTCGGACGGAGTCTGGATATAATCTATACCTGTTCCCAGCGGGTCATTGGGATCGGAGACGTAATACACTCCGTACCGACCAAGTGCATCAAAAATTAGTTTGGCTTTTTCCAGATCGTCATCGTTACCCATTGTCGCATTTGCAGCAATACACCTCACATTCGGGTCGTGTGGATCGATGTAATAAGAATAAAACGATTTTAATGAGATACTTGCATCTGCAGATGCCAACCTGGAAGTATCTGCTAATGGAAGCGCATTTTTACCATATACCTTGAGGGAAACGGTGCTTTCCACAACAGGCTGTTTTGTTCCTGATGAACTGTATTCGAGTTTCAAATACAGATTTTTCGTTGATTCTTTGCCAGCCTTTTCAAATACCTCTTCGGGTATTTTTGGGGTTACTCCTATTTTCGACACTTTATTCGGAGAGATCTCATTGATGGACTCTGAGACCCAATCCCCGCCTTCAATGCGGGTAGACAGAATAACATTTTCTGCAGACGACTCCCCGTTGTTAGCAATAGTCACCTGGAAAAACTGCTTTTTGTTATTTACATAATAACTGTATACTGCCGGACTCACACCAGACATCTCGGATACTGCACTTGAAATCTCCAGTTTTGAAGGGGAGTAGGACTCATAATCCCCAACAATATTCATTTGTTGCCCAAATTTTAAGGTCACTAACTGGGATTGAGGGGAGTGATAATTGTTTACGTTGCCGTATTGTACTTTGTATGTACCAGGCTTCAACTCTATTGATATCTGTCCATTACCCTGAAATTCTCCGTCTATGAATATATCGCCATTCACAGGAGAAGTTTTGACAATTAGCTTTGATACCGTCCTGGAATTAGGGTCTGTACAGAACTCAAATATTTCCTGATAATCTCCGTACAAGTCTCCATCAGAATTTTCACTCAACGGATTGGTTTTATACTTGTTTACCTCGTCAAAGTCCGAGATTTTATCGGAATCAGTATCACCGTTTGCAGGATCAGTATGGAGTGTATTGACCTCATATCCATCAGAAATTCCATCCGAATCCGAATCAGATGCGAATATACTGGTATCATGCTGAATCTCATTGGGAGTATTTAATCCGTCTCCATCAAAATCCACAATAACAGCCCCTGCCCCACAGAGAGCAATAATTATTATTGCTGGAGTAGTATAATTGAACCTGAGCCTGTGAGCAGCCCCATACAAAACAACAAGAACTATGGCTAGCTTGGCTAGCTTGGCGATTGTATGTGAAATATCAGCATCAATCAAAAGTGCACCCCCCTAAAAACAGAAATTATGCTATAAACCCAACTCAACTGTAAAAAAATAATATGTAAGTGTAGTTATTTGAAAGTTTCTCAGCTTTTTATTCTTAATTTTTTTAGGTTTATATTTGGGGTTCAGAGGGTAGGTTCTTGGGAAATTAGACAAAAGATTCTCACGATTTCATATTCCGATTGGAAAAAGTTAGGGTTTTCGAGGGGGGTTCTGCATTACATGAAGCAGAACGCAAAAAGTGATAAGCCGTTTACGCTTAATGTTCATGTTCTGGAAAGGGTAAATAAATGGGAAGCATTAGTTTCAGGTCTAAAGTAAAAATATGGCTCTTCGCTGTTTTGTATGGGTAACTTATATTCATCTCCTAAATGCTAAAGTAACATATCTAATATCTAGAAATACTTGTTGTTGAAAATCATATTCAAGCTTGATGTTTCTCTTTTTGACCTAGCTACTTTCTAACTGAGCAATTATTATCAACCCACACAAAACAGCGAAGAGCCAAAAATATGTATGTTTTTACTGTAAAATGTAAAAATGTAAATTTCACAGTAAATAGTAAAACGCCATCAAGAGAAATTATAAATTTCACAGTAAAATAGTAAAACAGTATCAGAAAAAATGTAAATTTACAGTATAATTGTATAATGGCATCAAGAGTAATTGTAAAATAGAAGTGTGGAACATCCATGTATGAAAATTCTCTTTGTTCTTTGACTGAAGTTATATCACAGAGCCTATCCTGAAACTCAAAATTTCGTATTTGGAACAGTCAGTTGAATATCTGATCAATAAACTGATCCTGAAAACTCAGGATGATTTAGAATAAAATAGGTTTTGGGATAGGCTCACATAATACCCATGTCATTATCGGATCTTCTTTCGTTCATAAGCATATTCGCTCAACTTTTCTATATATTGGTTAAAGTTTTGCCGAATCGATCGTATCTTATTTATTTCGTCCATTTTAGGATCGCACGCAAATATTTTTATATTCCCCAAAATAATCAATAACTCAATCATGCATTTATCTATGTCATCACATTCATAAGTGAGTAACCTCTATCAAATGTAAAATCATGTTCTATTTCTTGTATTTCTTTCAAATAGTTCTGGAAACTTATAATTAGCAATTCATTACTTATTGGATCGTCATTGAAATCATCAATACATTTCTTTAGGTTCTCCCCAATTATTTTTACTTTTTTAAAAGTTTCGTCAAGTAGTTTTATGTACTCTCCTTTTTGCATTTTATTTTTAACATAAATTTCTTCAAGAGAATTACACTCTTTTCTCCATTGTATTTTAATACCATTAATTATTTCATCGGCGTTCATAGGAATAACGTCAATTTTGATCCCCTTCTTAAACCATTCCGTTACTACAACAAGGAAGCCCATTCTTTACCTGTCTTGGATCATCATAAAAAAACATCCATAAAATATCTACATTTTTAGAGTGAATAAGTTTAACTTTCTCATTTCGATAATAATCACTTATCTCATATTTGTTATTCAGTTCCTGTATTAAAATTTTCATTGCATCTTTGCTTTTTGAAAAAGATTTCTCCAATAAGACCCTGATGACAATTCTTCTATACAATGATGTTGATACATCTTCATGCCCAATTTCGGTATAATAATAATCGAGTTTATTAGTTTTTCGAAATTGCAAAATTTCGTTTATTCCAGTTGTCGCTATTTGTATTATACTTATTTTAAAACTTGATTCTGTAACTGAATTTTTAGTGGGGACTTTTATAATAACTTTTGAGGAATTATCTCTCCATGATTTGTTATTTATATCTAAATAGTTGAAGATGTGTTGCTGTAGCCATAACCAATATGCTACCTTCTTTTTTGCATCATATAAACTAAAACTATTGGTTGATCACAGACATCTGCAAAATGTAACAATTTTATACTACACGGATAACTGATAGTTTCTTCATCAGAATCAAGCTCTGCTGATGCTTTAAGTTGAATCTTCACAAATCTAGCTTTTGTTTCGTTATATTCTTTATTATTAATGATTTTCTTTTCAAATACTTCGATTTCGCCATCTATATCGTTATCTTGTTCATTTGTTCTATATTTCCACTTTAGTTGATTACATACATTAGAAAAATAAATTCTTGACTCTTGTTCAAGAATTTGCTCATCACTATAAACTGATCTCACTTATCGATTCCTCACAAATAGCAGATATCCTTATTTTCTTTTATACCTAAAGTGGGTTTTTCTTTGAATTGAAGAGAACAAAAATTTTTCTATTTAACTTAATTACTTTCTATAAGGAATGACTTTCTTTTCAGTAGACATATATTATTAAAAATATACCAATTTTTGATTAGGACAATTTTTGTATCCTCTTCCAAATTGAGTGGAAATCCCTCAATTTCCACTCAATGAATTTTTTTCTCTGATGATTTGAGCCAGAGATGGCATCTCAAATGTACTGCCTAACTCTATCACATATGTACTGATATGCACTTACCCCCAGTTTCTTTGCTGTCTGAACAATCGTCATAAATGTGTCATTTGCCTTTGTTCCTTCCTCTGTTATGGTTTGAAGGCTCACATCTCTTTTTCTGACTTTTGCTCTCGCCGCTAGTTCCGCTGCATAACAATGCAGCGGAACTTCTGGCAAAACCAGCACCTTCAATAAATGTTCCTTGTTCTCCTTCGTCTTAGCGATTCTTTCATCCAGCTGTTCATATCTTGTTTTGGTAGAAAACAACTGATCAAACTTAATGGATAATTGCTCAGCTACCTCTGACTCTGGGTTTATTCTAAACTCACAAAGTTCACCATAAAAGTCCCAGTACATATCCAGAAAAGCTTCCAGCTTTTCTTTATAATAAGGAACTATTGGCCTCAATTTCTTGTAGTTTCTACCATCATGAATCCAGCAAAGAGCATGATGATATGCGATTTTCTGGAATTGACGTGCATCATCACTCAAAAGCGCGGTAACCACAGGTATGTCTGTACGTTGATGATAGGCCGCAATTGCACAGGCTTCAAGAACTTTCTTCTTAGTAGTTTTTCCACCACGCAAAAAAATACAATCCAGTTTCCGATGCATTTCCTCGTCACTGAATATTTTGTTTTTTAAAGAAGAGAGCTTTTCCAGCCAGCTTTTAGAAACATTAAACGTTTTCATCAGTCAAATGCTTCAGCATTAAAGCAGTACGTTTTTTTCTTTTCCACATAAAAGCACATCTAAAATGGTTTCTCGATTCTTTTTGGGAACTGTAAAATAAGCAGTATAATAAGGATTACAAAGAATCTCAGTATAATTATTGACACCGTTGACTCTTGCACCTGTATCATCAATCTGCTGATAAGGCGTAGCCTTAAGACCTTCCAGAAAAATATCAGCTTTCTCCTGATGAAAGAGATCAATATCTTTTGTCAAGATTCGAGAAATAGTGGCTTTAGATATATGAACACCAATATTTTCCAGGAATTCATGTATTTTGGCTCTGAAACATTAGCAACATGATTAAGAGTGATTATAAGAGACTTGATTCCGGGACCAAATTCACCCTTTATACTTTCTGGAAGTTTACCGGAATATGTTTTGTGCTCAGAAGGAGAATAAAAAATCTCTATTCTGTAGTTAGTGTTCACAGGCTTTATGGATACATCTTGAATTATTACGTTTCTATAACCATTAAGATACGCATCACTGGGTAAAATAGATCTATCAACGTTACATGTTTCAGTTTGATGAACCTCTATTTTGTCCAGTTTAGATTTAGACTCTTTATCCTATGTAAGTTTTATATTTCTTCTCTCTTTTTCAGAAGAAATGTCTTCATTCTTTTTAGAGCCACGAATCTTAGGTTTGGTTTGTTCACCTTTGAGTAAGTTGATTTCATCTCGAAGCTTCTGGACCTCTGCCTTGAAAAACTCAATTTCTTCATTCTGCTTTTCAATGATAGCAAACAAAATGTGAAAGACATTGGCATATCTTTCATCTTTAATTTCATCAGGATTGATGTCCAGTGAAGCAAGCAATTGTTTTAAAGCTTCGAGTTCCATTTTTTTTACTCCAAAATATGATAAGGGAAAATGGAACAACTATTATATTTTTTCGGTGGTTGGAAATCCATTAAATTTGAAGAGGATACGAAATTTTGATTTATTCTGATTTTGAACAGGTAATACGAAATATCGTATCCAAAATAGGAGAAGGAGCTGAGAAAGGACAAAGCTCCTTGTTGTCCACAAAAGCAATAGCCAGAAATCGACAGATGGTCACCAGGTACAGGTCACGAAAGCGACCTTACTGGAAAGAAAAGGTAATCTGCTGACAATATCCAAAATAGAAGCAAATGAAGATTCTGTAAATCGATGTTCGACTTGACCTCACCGCGTGATTCTCTGAAGCTCCTGTAGAGGCTTATACTCAACTCTCGTCTCTTTTTCGTTCCTTACTGGATAGCTTTGATTGGCCTCAGAAGCAACTAATGGGAGTTAAGTATATAAGATTGCGATCCCAACACTCAAAATTGGTTTCCTGAATCTCAAACCTCGAACGAACAATCAATTTTTGGGATTATCTATCTAATATGATTAGGACTTACGCAGTTGAAATGCCGAAAGCTTCATATCATTAAAAATATAATTATTGTTTAGTGTTTCTCTAAAAACGTACGGAGTTATGGACATAAATCCACCTAAGTGTACCGACATTGACTACATTAATTTTCTCATTGCGGCTTCTAACGTTTTTAGCTGTACTGAAGCTGCTAGATGTTATCCAGACATAGCTAATGCTCCTTCTCATGATGCTTTTACTCGTTGTCTTCAAAGGCAACCTCCAGACACGGAAGCACTATGGGAGGAAGTAAAAAGTTATGTCAAGCTTAAGGGAGGATACCTAATTGTTGATGATTCAACGTTAGATAAACCATACGCAGAAGAAATTGCTTTTGTTCGTCGTATGTGGAGTGGAAAACATCATCGTACTGTAAAGGGGATAGGTCTTGTTTCCTTAGTTTGGACTGACGGTAAAACCGTTATACCTATCGATTTTCGAATTATAACATCGATGTAGACGACAAAACAAAGAATGACCATTTCCGTGATATGCTTGACAAGGCCGAAGAACGTGGTTTTAAGCCAGAATTTGTTTTATTTGATACATGGTATGCAAGTGTGAAAAAACCTCAAAGCCATTAGACAGAAAGAATGGCATTTCCTTACAAGGTTAAAAAATAATCGGTTGGTAAATCCTGATAACACGGAAATGTGCCACTTGAAACAGTAGATATTCCTCCAAAAGGACGTGTGGTTCACCTCAAAGCATATGGATTTGTAAAGGTGTTTAGGATAGTTTCAAAAGATGGAGACACGCAACACTGGGTTACAGATATGCAGGAGATGGAGGAACCAGAACGTGAGGATCTGGCAAAGAAGTCATGGAAAATTGAGGAATATCATAGAGGGATAAAGCAGTTTTGTGGTGTGGAAAAATGTCAGGCCAAGAAAGGAAGAGGCACAAAGAGCACATATAATGTTCTCATTCAGAGCTTTTTTTAGACTGGAATTACAAAGAATCAAAAGTGGAATATCCTGGTTTGAAAGTGCTATGAAAATTAGAAGAGTGGCAGTGACAGCATATTTAAATAACCCCATATACACAGTAAATTAATTTATATATTTGAAAGTTTGGAAAAAACGATATGCTAGGAGCCAACTGCGTAACTCCTAATGATCAATTATTCAGATTTCAGACAGAGCTTGATATTTTAGGGAGCTAAAAGTCCAAAAGTCGGGATAGCCATTCAATTGATATGTTCCATCCAGATAAATGACCTAAAAATAAAAAACACAAAAGAATATATATCTCAATGATACTCATTTACAGATAAGAGCTCATTTTAGGGCGTCCTAATTGCTTAAAAAAACATCATCCTGGTAGTTTTTCCAGTAAGCGTTCAAGCATGACCTATCAAGCATGACCTATCAAGCATGCAGCATACTTTCCCTTATCTGTAATGTCGATAATTTTATTTCTACCCCTTTTTCCAATACTTATGTATCCATTTTGTTTTAATTCATCAAGAAGACCCCTATTTATCCTGACTAATAAGTTACTGGATGTTCTTTGTTTTCCACCAATGGGTTCATTAAGGTCCTCAAGCCTTGAAGTCTATTATCCTTGATCATTTTAATTATGTCATTAGTTGTCATTTTACCCTTTTCATAGAGTTCAACGAGAAATGTGCTTTTTGCTCCAGTAGGAAGGTCAATGGTAAAATTGGTTAAAATTGTATAATTCGGCTTATCAATTATGGACATTCCATGTTCTAATAACTCTTTTTCATCGTTTGCATACCCTACATCAGCATGCACATAATATACTTTGACATCATGATACATGGCAGCAAGTGTTGATGCGACGGCAGTCAACCTTCCAGAAGCACTCATATTGACGTATATGAGATTATTCTCCTTTTTCTCATGAACAATTATATCACTTATAGTCGATAAAAGAGGAAGAGGCTCAGATATGTTACTTTCTTGAGTAATGACCTCTATGTTCATTTGTTCAAGGCGCTTTTTTACAGCTTGCAAAAAATATCTCCTATCCATTGTTTTATACTCTTTTCTTGTATCTAGGGAATGTAATAGGTAGACTTTGTTTGCTCTCATTTTGTCAAATGGTTTGACAGCCATATCGATTTCATAAGCAAGGGGTATAATGTGTATAATTTCTTCCATAATATCTATATTAACGATATTAACGTTAGTAAATAAACTTACGTAGAAATTATTAAACTATTGCGGGGAATAAGAGATTAGCTTGTTGAGAAAGAATCCACGTGGATAGCTACATTCTTGTCTTTACCGACAATGTGGAACAGTTGCAAAACATTCAATGACTTGATAATAAACTGTTGTTACCACTCTGAAAATTATGGTGAAATGACATACTATCGTTGCCACAACAGATTATGCAAATTTGCTATTCAGCAGTAAAATTATCGCACAATTTTGAAAAACATAAAAGTGAGGTAAATAGCTTGGAACCAATCATTGAGGTCAGAGATCTTACTAAAGTTTTCTTTTCAAGAGGACGGAAAATCACTGCAGTAAATAGTGTCAGTTTCGATGTATTTAAAGGAGAAATTTTTGGAATGATTGGGCCTAATGGAGCTGGCAAGTCTACTACATATTCCATGCTGACCACATTAACAAAGCCTACAAGCGGCAGTATAAAGGTCGCAGGATTTGACGTTGAAAAAGAAGACAATGAGATCAGACCAATCATAGGCATAGTTCCCCAGAAACTTAGCCTTTACTCAGATCTTACAGTAAGGGAGAATTTGGAACTTATTTGTAAACTTTATAGTGTTCCAAAAAAGGAAATGGAAGAGAGAATCAATTACTATCTACAACTCGTAGGCCTTGAAGCTCATGTAGATCGTTTGTGGGTGGCTTTTCTGGAGGTATGAAGCAGCGCCTTTCCGTGATCTGCGCAATGATGCATGACCCTCAGATTCTATTTTGGGATGAACCTACAACTGGCCTTGATCCACAAACTAGGAAGGCGCTCTGGAACCTTGCTATAAAGTTCAATGTAGAAGGAAAAACCCTGATTTTTACAACTCACTACATGGAAGAGGCAGACAATCTCTGTGATAGAGTTGCCATAATGAATTTAGGCAAAATGGTAGCCCTGGATACACCAGCAAGTTTAAAAGAAAAATCCGGTGGTAAAAATCTCGAAGATGTGTTTATACACCTAACAGGGGAACAGGTACGTGATTAAATGACAATAACGACTGAGCTAAACCATTCGTGGATAATAATGATAAAAGAGTTTAAACAGCTTTTTAGAAAAAAAGGGCGTTTAGTTCTGATGATTTTGTTTCCTATAATCATGATAATCTTTTTTGGCTATGGGATGGGCGGCACGATCAATAACGCTTCCATTCTCATCATCAACGATGACACCGGCACAACCTCAAGTTCCCTTGTTCAAGAAATCGGAAGTCATATCTCCAAGTATGATGAAGACCCAATGTTTTCGGTGACATACACTAAGGATATGTCAGAATCAGAGGCTGAAAGTAAAATAGATGCCGGGCTGTATAAAGCTATTCTGATTATTCCACAGGATTATAGCGACTGTGTAGCGAAAAATGGGAGTACAACCCTGACGCTTCTGACTGATTCCTCAGACACTACCACAAGTAGTATAATCATCAATTATATGAAGCAATATTTGGCAAAAACAGGATCTATTGCTTTAAAAATACCAAACATTTACGGCAATCTTGAATATCTAGACTTTCTCACACCGGCCGTTATAGCCTTATTTGTATTCTTGAGCTCCGTATCATCCACGGGTTCTACGATTGCAGGAGAAAGAGAATATGGTACTATTGTCCGTATCCTGATGACACCAATCAGTAAGAGGTCAGTGATTTTCGGAAAAACAATCTACCAACTGCTTGTGCAATTAGTCAGAGCCATTATCCTGATACTTGTAGCACGCTTTACTGTGGGATTGAACATGAATGGTAGCTGGCCTCTTTTGGCTCTGGTGCTTGTAATTTTCACTTTTGGCGGAGTAGGGTTGGGAGTAATTATGTCGACAATGGTAGATGATATGGATTCTTTTTCTCACTTTAACTTGCTGGTAACTCTTCCATCCATGTTTGTCACAGGTGTATTTTACCCTTTGAGTTCACTTCCAAATTGGATGCGCGCTATAGCTTATTGTATACCTCTAACTTACGCAAACAATGCTATGCGTATTATTATGATCAAGGGCCAGGGTTTACACGCCATATCTAATGATTTGATAATACTTACTCTCTTTGCAATTGTTACTTTTACTTTAGGTGTCCATCTTTTCAGGAGGGAAGCATAAAATGAAAAAAGTGATACTAATCTCTCTTCTATTGCTTGCTATGATATCATGCGCAGAAGGCGCTTCTTATTCCCCGGATAATTATAACATCCCCCAAAGCTTTGATCTTGGAAAAAATTACTATACTGTTTATGGTAGTCCCGATCTTAATGCTAATGTTATTGGGAGTAACGAATTTGATAGAAATCAAACGGCTACTTTGAATATTAATTTAATGAACAAAGGCAAATTATTAGGATTTAAAAATGATAAAACTCCCTATGATTCCGATGAAATCTATGCTGCGAAGACAGAAATGAAGCTTGAAAGCAGTGTAGTGGACGCTACAAATGTAGTAGCCTCTCTTTCAACAGATCCGGACAGTCCGATTGAGGTCAAATCAGTCAGCCAAGAAATCGGTTCTATAAAAAGTGGAGAAAATTCAATATCACCCGCAAAATTTGATATAAAAATCGATAAAAAAGCAAAGGCTGGAGAATATAACCTTTACCTGAACCTTTCCTATGATTACCAGAAAAACGTGCAAATAATGAATCCTGATGCAGATACTCAGACCTACGACGTGAATCGCTGGTATGGGATGATGAATCAGAGTCAAATACTGAAGATTAAAGTGAAAGATCAGGCTGATTTTGAGATCGTAAATACTACAGGCAGTCTTTCTCCAGGTGGAGAGAATATAATCGATATAACAATTAAAAACACTGGTGAGGAAGAGGCAAGAAACGTTAAAGCAATTATTAATCCGGCTGATCCTCTGAGCACAACTGATAGTATGGCATTCCTGTCTACTATAGCACCAGGAAGTACTGCTGTTGCAAAGGTTAAGATTAAAGCAGATAGTGAAGCTGTGCCCAAGGAATATGGAATTGACACTATATTAAAATATGAAACTCCAGAGGGGGATATTAGATATTCCGACACACTCCAAACTCCAGTAGAAGTGAAGAAAGCAGGATTGTTCCAGATGCTTAAAGAAATTAATTTGAACTCCCCCATGAATAGTCAAAATTTCCAATAGTTATGTCAAGAGAATTTAGTTATTGGTCATACCGTAAACATTAAATCGATATATACTGATGAGAAAGCATCAGGATCATGCCTAATAATTAAATTGTCATGACACTAGTGTCGCGTCAATTCTCAAGGATTTACCGATTTCCGAATAATTGCAATTGATTTTATACGACATTTTGCGGTTGACTCGACACTAGTGATATATTAGTGGAAATGAAGCAAAATGGACTGCTATTGAAAAGGAGCCCACATTCGGCAGGTCGACATAAAAATCCATTTAATTTTTCTATTGATATCGTTTTTTTTGAAACTTTTAGAATTTAATTTAAATCAGAAATTACTAAATGTTAACCATAACATAATTAATATATATATATTAAATGGGAAAAATGACAAATGAAATTAGATATGCAGTCTGCATGATACTGATTTATAACTGAACCTACAAAAAATAACAATTAAGGATATTTAAATGTTAGGATGTACTTGCTGCCCGAATGTAGGAAGGAGGATAATACAAGGGAAGTTGGCCCTTAAAATTCTCACAAATATTGACAAAACAGAGAGATTAGCTTCCAAGAAATACAGGTTGAAGAGTTACATCTTACTTTTTCTTTTCCTTCTAAAATAATAATTGCCTTTCAACAGTTATATCTTTCAAGAAGCGTTTCAGGATAGGCTGTGAATACGCGGTAAATATAAGGCTTGAGCATATATAAAGCGTATTGATAACAAACGATTGCTGTAAAGTGTCTTTGAGATTCACTTGCAGTAAAGAATTTTTGATATTTACATGTCAGTGAAGCATCTTTGATATTCACCTTCCACATAACATTTAAAGAATTAAAGTGTGAGAACAGTAAAAAGAAAGGTATAAAACATTAAAGCCTTCAGAAAAATTACAGATATTCGAGGGAAAATATGGGCACAGATATAGGCGACCTGCTCCAGAAAAGAAAAGTTGAGCTTTCGGATCTTACAAATCAGGTGGTTGCAATTGATGCGTTTAACACGCTACACCAGTTTTTGAGCATTATTCGCCAGCGGGATGGAAGCCCTCTGGTTGATTCTGCAGGGAGAGTAACCTCACATCTATCAGGCCTGCTATACCGGACAGCGAGCCTTATAGAAGCAGGTGTCAAACCTCTCTTTGTTTTTGACGGCAAGCCTCCTGATCTCAAGTCCGAAACCCTGAACCAAAGAAAAGAAATAAGAGAATCCTCCCTGGAAAAATGGGAGAATGCAAAGGCTATAGGGGATCTTGAATCAGCTTATAAGTATGCACAGGCTTCTTCAAAAGTAAACCAGGAAATTGTTGAAGACTCCAAATATCTCCTTGACATTATGGGAGTTCCCTTTGTTCAGGCCCCCTGTGAGGGCGAAGCACAGGCTGCACATATGGTTCTCAAAAAAGATGCCAATTGCGTTGCTTCGCAAGATTACGATTCATTTCTTTTCGGGGCTCCGGTTGTTGTCCGGAATCTGGCTGTAACAGGAAAACGCAAGCTTCCAGGAAAAAACATTTACGTTGACGTCGAACCCGAAAAAATCGAGCTGGATGAGACTCTCGAAGCCCTGGAAATTACGCGGGAGCAACTCATAGATATCGCTATCTGTGTGGGCACGGATTATAACAAAGGACTGGAGAAAGTAGGCCCCAAAACAGCCCTTAAATTAATTAAAAAGCATGGGGATATTTATGCCGCACTCCGGGAAAAAAAGGCAGAAATTGAAGCTGTGGACCAAATAAGAGATATCTTTCTCCACCCTGAAGTAACGGATGATTACGAAATAAGATGGGGAAAACCTGATTCTGAAAAACTTCTCGAATTCCTCTGTGAGAGTCACGATTTTTCGGTCGACAGGGTGGGAAAAGCTGCAGAACGACTTAAAGCTGCCTCAGGAGCCAAGCAAAAAACTCTCGACCAGTGGTTTTAAGGAATCTTCATTCAAAATCCTTATTTTCCTAATTTTTTATTTATGTGTATGTTTTATCCTTAACTCTTCAGTTAAGGAAATTTTAGATTTATAGGAAGAAGCGTAAAACCCCGAAGTCTTTAGCTTCGTGGGATATAAGCGTCAACTTTTTCACGCGTTCTTGATAGTGATTCTGCAAACTTACTTATATTACTAACATTGTTATTTTTGTAGATACTGGCACCACAACCCAAAATACGAAAACCAAGTTGAGGGAGTTGGAGAACAGAGTATCTCTCATACCTGAAGGGATCGGGAACGTTAAGCCGGAAAAAATCGGAAGTCGAAAGACATCTCAAATATAATCTCATGCTCATATTCCATTTCACCTTCGGAACGAGGGGCTAGAACCTGTACGACTCGTCAACATTGGTTGGAAGGATGACTCAGGAAGCCGCTAAATCTTTAGTTTAGCGGTAGTTCACATAGATAGGCCTGAACTCTTCCCAGAAAGAGCACTCACAGCCCATACGCATGGAGTTGGGAACCCTGAACGTATCTCCACATCCATAGACTTTATGCAGTCAAATAGTCCTTTGTCGGGCTTATAACGATCACACAGCTCTTTTAGATCCTTACTGTCTGAACCTCGGGAAGTGTAGCCCTTCTCGCTGATACAATCCATAATTTTGGAGATGCCGCAACCGCAGTTCCTCTGAGTTTAGTTTTTTTCATTTCAGGAAAAAGCCAAATAAGCATTTCACTTACGTCTCGAGGCACTTGGGATCTAATTGGGTTATCCACTTATAAACCCCTCTTAAGGACTTTTTATCCTGAGTTTGACAGTTTGATTTTTATGTGGAAAGATTGTTTTCATATCCGTTGGAATGATAAGTAATATTATTTCAACAAATTTTTGCCCATTTTTTACGATTCAATTTGACAGATGATTCTCTTTCTCTTGATGGCCATTTTTATGATTTTTGACCCAATTTTTGGTATAGAATTTGACAGATAGCATGAATCTCAGATAAAATCTAGATACTATCCAAAAAGTCAGGTCCAAAAGTGCTAAAATGGGACAAAAATTTCTACTAATTTACCTCATAGTGATTGTGAAGCTGGAAAATCAGAGGCAATTTGGTGAAATTTATGAATACTGTCAATTGATTTTTGACAAAAAATTGAAGCCTCTCACTAAATTTAATTTATACTGTCAAACTAAGGTTTTATTACTATTGTAATTTTCAGAATAGTCCATGATGCGGGAAAATCAGTACTCTTCCGTATGCTTGATGGTGTGGACCCAGGTGTTGTTGACGAAATTCTACATGTAGCCAATAAAATAAAAAAAGTAAGAGATGTGACCAAAGTAAGAATTCGCTGGTTGGGCACAGACTGTATGCAGAATTCTTTCTCACTCTCACTGAATGTAAGGCTTTCAAATCCGGGATATTTCTGCGCCGTGGTTTCTTGCCCTGGTAAGCATGACAGTCCCGCCAACGGAGTCGTCAAGCATTTTCTGGACTTCAGCCTGAAGCTGCCTGCCTTCTGATTTGTTGTCTACAAAAGAATATACTACAGGCCCAAAGGAACTTACCCCAGCTCCATAGCTCCGGCTGCGCATGAAAGAAGCAATATTTTTCACAAACTCGGGCCAGATAAGACACTCCCTTTTATTAAAGCCGACAGTCTGGACATGATTTACTGCGGCTCCGAAACTCTCTATATCTTCTTCTATTACGGCAGGCATCATCTGCATGAGCACGACATGGGAAATTTCCCTGACTTCTTCTACAGGGAGGGGACAGAATTTCTTGAAGGTTTCCACTTCTTCCTGGTCATGCATTCCCTTATCATTGGGGACTGCTACCACCATATCCCATTGAGGAAAATCCTCTCTGAAGAGCACTGGTCCGGGCGGCACTTTGCTGGCAGCCGACGGCATAAAACCACCTTTGTCTTTGGATTTATGACCTCCGTCAACTATAAACCCACCTTTCTCAAAAGCAGCAACTCCTATACCCGAAGTCCCTCCTCTTTTTACTGCAAGTGCAAGTTCTCTAACGCTCTTCCCAAGCCCATAAAGTTCATTAACAGCTGCTGCCGCGGCCAGGGAAGACTGGGTTCCTGATCCAAAACCGACATGGGCTGGGTACACTTCCTGTACGTTGATCCTGATCCCTTTACCCTCAGGAAGCAGGGATTCTGCAGCTCTTTTCATTCGATCGGCAAAACTCTGCAGACCTTCTATATTGACTCCATCGGCTTCTTCAGCCGTAATTCTTATATTGGGAGAGGAAAGGGTTAGTCCTGCTCCTCCATCGACTCTTCCGATCTCCGCATTCATATCAATAAGCGTCATATGAATTCGGCAAGGAGTGGTTATTTTGATCATTCCTGTTAAACTCCAAAACTACACTTAAAGCTTTATGACTTCCGAAGTCATGTGCTCCTTTTATTGTAGCTGCTGGTATTTAACCTTTTAAAAATTATCTTTTATCTAATCTCAATTCTATGAATATAATAAAAATAACAACAGAAGTGAAGTATAAGGAGAGCAGGAACAGAAAGGAAAAATTAGGAAGGAAAAATAAAGGTTTCTGGAATTTCCGGCTGCTTTTCTCGTTCGTTTCTCCTTCTCTAACAATTTCAGATAATTTTCTTCTTTAATAAATTCAGATAACTTTTTAGTCTCTATAGTCTCTAATTATTGTTTTATAATCAGGGATTCTCCTGTCATCTCCTCAGGCTTTTGGATCTTGAGGAGTTCCAGAAGGGTTGGTGCAAGATCACACAGCTTTCCGTCCTTAAGTGCTTTAACTTCATCGTTTCCGAAGTAAATGCACTTTACCGGATTTGAAGTATGTGCAGTATGCGGTTCTCCTGTTGTCGGGTCTTCCATCTGTTCGGCATTTCCATGGTCTGCAGTTATAAGTGCTACACCTCCTGCTTCTTTCAGAACCGCTGCAATTCTGCCCACGCAGCTATCTACGGCTTCCACTGCCTTTACTGCAGCCTCAAAGATTCCGGTGTGACCGACCATATCCATGTTTGCGAAGTTAAGGATAATCACATCATACTTTCCTGACAGAATCCTCCCTATCACTTCCTCCGTAACCTCATAGGCACTCATTTCGGGCTTAAAGTCATATGTAGCAATCTTTGGTGATGGGATAAGGCAGCGGTCCTCTCCTTCATAGCATTTTTCCTGCCCTCCGTTCAGGAAAAAGGTCACATGGGCATACTTTCGGTTTCGGCAATCCGAAGCTGGACCAGTCCCTGCTTGCTCAGTACTTCGCCAAGCACATTTTCCAGCTTTTCCGGCGGGAAAGCTATAGGCAAATCCAGGGTTTCATCGTACTGGGCCATACAAACATAGTAAACTTTCGGGTGTTTTTCTCTGGGAAAGCTCTCAAAGTCTTTATTTACAAAAGCCCAGGTAAGCTGCCGTGCTCTATCAGGCCTGAAATTAAAGAAGATTATAGAATCATTATCCTTTATGACTGCCTCAGGCTTTCCTTCTGAATCTGTGATCACAGTCGGTTTTACAAACTCGTCAGTTTCTCCTCTTTCATAAGCTTCAGAAACTGCAGTTTCTGCATCAGGAGTTTTGTAGGGCGCAACTCCCATAGTCAGGGCATCATAGGCAAGTTTTGTTCTATCCCAGCGCTTATCTCTGTCCATTGCGTAATAGCGCCCGGATATGGTTGCGATTTTAGCATTTCCGTTCTCCTTACAAAAAGCATCAAGCTCCTTTATGTCTTTGAGGGCGGCTTTAGGAGGCACGTCTCTGCCGTCCAAAAAAGCATGTATATATACTTTATTCAACCCTTCCTGCTGTGCGAGTTTGATAAGGGAATAAATATGGGTCATATAGCTGTGAACGCCTCCATAGGAGACAAGCCCCATGAGATGCAGGCTGGAATCGTTGGCTTTGGCATTTGAAATTGCACCCAAAAAAGCCGGGTTCTTGAAAAAGTCACCTTTCCTTATGGAGAGATTTATTCGGGTTAGATCCTGGTACACAATTCGCCCTGCTCCTATATTCAGGTGCCCGACTTCGGAGTTTCCCATCTGGCCTTCCGGAAGGCCTACAGCTTCCCCTGAGGCTTCTAAGAAACACCAGGGATATTCTTCTATCAGGGAGTCAAGATTTGGAGTTCTGGCTGCCAGGATAGCGTTTCCGTCTCTTGCTTCCCTGTAGCCCCAGCCATCAAGAATAATGAGCATAAGAGGTTTTTTTGCCTGAGTCATATGAAGCAAATTCCACACTCGTTCATAAATAGCTTATTATGAAAATTTTTAACAGCTCTTGTGAATTATTATATTATTTATTTATATTGTATTGAATATATAATTACTGTCCTTAATTATAAGTATTAACAATTACATATTTCCGAAATGTGAAAAACGGACCTTAAAAACAACTGAGTATTGTAATGTAATTTTTATTGGAAGTTCGGGCTAGATTTCCGGTAACGGGAAGGAGGATTTAATTTTATGAGTCAAAATATTAAAGACGTCATGAATATTCGTGATATAAAAATAACGGATTTATCCGCAAACCCTGCTCCTCTGGGTTTAATGGGCTTCGGAATGACAACTGTGCTTTTGAATATACACAATGCGGGTTTCTATCCGATGAATGCGATGATCCTTTCGATGGGCATCTTTTACGGTGGGTTAGCTCAGGTCATTGCCGGAATCGAGGAATGGAAGAAAGGAAATACCTTTGGAGCCACGGCTTTTACCTCATTCGGGTTTTTCTGGCTATCTCTGGTGGGGATTATCCTTATTCCTAAGTCTCCAGACTACGCAGGGCTGGCTGCAGATTCAGTCGCGTTTGCTGCATACCTGCTCATGTGGGGAGTTTTCACCCTATTCATGTTCATAGGTACGCTCAAAGGCTCAAAGGCTCTCTCCGTTGTTTTCCTGACCCTTACAATCCTGTTCTTCTTGCTTGCAGCAGGAAATTATCTGGAAAGTGCCGGAATCCTGAAGATAGCTGGTTATGAAGGAATCCTTACAGGACTCTCTGCAATATACACAGCCCTTGGTCAGGTATTAAATGAAGCATATGGAAAGAAAGTAGTTCCGTTATAACATTTGTAATCCTTTTTTCTGGGCTTTACTGCCCTCTATTTTTAATTTTTAATCATTTCTGCTTATCAAGGCCTTCCGAAAAAGTTTTTATTCGATTTTATTCAAGCACATTTTGAATCATTTTCCAGAATTTCCATCGGTGCCGTTCGGCAGATTTATTTTGGCTCTTCGCTGTTTTGAGTGAGTAGTTTAACCCACTTTCCGCAGTAAAATATCATATTTCATAATTATTCCTGCCATCGATTTTCAATCAAACGTGGATTTATTGAACTTTTATGCAGAAGGCAAAAGCGACTATATGGTGTATTTAGAGAGCCCATCCCAAAACTAATTTTATCCTCAAATTCGTAAAATTTCAAAATTATTTTCGTGATCAGAAAAGCTATTACTTATTGCGGATCCGGAATTCCGAGAAGTCATTTTGAGTTTTGGGATTAGCTCAGAGACAAAAAACGATACCATTCAATTTTCATTAAATGCTATAAAGAGTTCAAATTAAATGAATCTGTTTCAAAAACGTTATCAGGAAAAATATTGATTTTCGAAAAAATACTGCGGAATGTGAGTTTAACATCCGTTTTTTACTATGGAAACCGCGCGTGCGAGTCTAAAAAATATTGTATTGTGTGGATGCCCTTCAGGATACACGCCAATCTTTTTAAGGATAGCGAGAACATGATTCTCTTCTAAAACAATCGTTAGTTTACTCAGCTAGTGTTAGCTTATTTCTCTAAAACATAGACGATTCCTTATATCTTACAAACATTGTAAAATCTTATACTGAATAAATAATATTTAAAAGTGTTCCAATATTATTTTTATGAGCTCCAATGTATTTTTCGGAAGTTTTGAACGTTTTCTCAGGTACAGACGAAAGAATGCCCCAGAATTTGGGAAAAAGAATGCCACACAAGAACTTTTAAAAAGTTCCATGTTAGTTGCGTTTTCAGGCGCACTAAGGATTCATATTGCTTTCCTCCTGCTTCAAATTCATTCAAGTATATTCACCTGTATTGCGGGAGGACTCGTAATTTACAGCGTATATACACTCGATAGGGCTCTTGGCTCAGAAGAAGACATGATAAACCGGAAAGAATTAAGTGGGTCAAGAAAGGAAATAGGGCTTGCAGTCTCTATAGTTACCTTCGTGATAGGAAGCTATGTACTGGCAAAAGAAGGAATGCTAGCACTTGCATTCTTACCTCTCGTAACCGGTTTCCTTTATAGTAAAGGCATTAAAATCGGAAAATTCGCTTTAAAACTCAAAGGTGGACTTGGAGTGAAAAATTTTGTTGTAGGTCTCACCTGGGGGGCTTTCATTTCAGGGCTTGCAGGCAGCACCTGTAGGAGCATGCTCCCAATACTTTTAGTTTTCACTTTCTTTGGAGTTAAGCTCTTCATCAATTCTACTATATATGACTTCAAAGATATCAAAGGAGATACTCTCGCAGGTCTCAAAACCCTTCCTGTAAGCCTTGGGGCACAAAATACCCGTAATTTCCTTCTCGGATTGCACCTGCTCTCCCACCTGATTCTCGGTATTTCTATAATTAATGGAGTTCTTGCTTTTGAACCTATCATTATCCTCTACAGCTTTATATGTGGACTGATCTGCATCCAGAATTATACAAAAACTGATGACGTAGAATCTCGTTCCCGCAAGCTCGAAAGAACAATTCTTGTGGATGGAGAATCAACCTCAATTGTCGGACTGAGAACTATTGCAAGTGTCTTCCTGACATAAAACAATTTAAAATGAAATTTATGTGAAAGTGAAAAGGCAGTGAAGAAACAGAATGAATATTTAGAAAATTTTGTCCAGTTATATGGAGATTTATCGGGAAAAAACCAAATTCTGCAATCCCGATTTCCCTCTCCAATTTTAAGGTTTCTTTCCAGAAATCTTCAACAAGTTTTATAGATTCTTTATTTCAATTGAGTTATCTTTATAATACTTAAAAAGATCCTCACCCCATTTGATTGAAGACGAGTCAAAACCTATCAGATCGTTTCTAGGATCAAAGGTTCCATTTTTGAAGAAGAGCGAAAGGGATATGAAACGGTCTGTTACCACAAAGGCTATTTTTGCATTGTCGTATACATAGAGACCCGTGTGCTTGAATTTAAGGAATTCTTCAATCTCAACACTATGCTCACTTTTTATTTTAAAAAATACATTAGGTGTAAGAATTATTGAAATAGGAATATTCCTGCGGGCTAAATCTAAAAACATAGTGGGGTGGCTTGGAAGGAAAATGGATGAAAAGCCCACGAAATGAGTAGAAGCCCGTACATTCTCCATAAACGCCTTATGAGTATCATAAATATGTTCCTGTTCATCTCTTACGACTCTGCAATCTTTAAGTTCCTGAATTCTGTTTAACAATATCTCAGGAACCGCGGCAAGGTCATGATCTCCCCAGAAAATTTCATTTGCTTCTATAGCTGTCAGAGTATCCAGTAAGGGCCTGTAATGTATAGCTGAAACTTTTCCGAGAGGTGTCAACCGATACATTCCCTCCTGCCTGATAATTAAATGTGCGCCTTCCATTTCTTTAAGGCGGGGCAGGATTTCAGGTGACCTTACATCAAAATAATCTTTAATTTCGGAAAGAGTTCTTGGATTCTCTTGAAGTAAAAATAGAATATCCTTCCTTTTTTCTGAAAAGGTGAGAATGCTTAAGAGTCCGCTAGCTTTCACTTATATCAACCCACTATTTTATTACGTCTCGGGAGCTAATCGGGGCTTAACGTCCAAAGTAGGATTTTTGCTTCTGGTTTACAATATATAAAATTTAAGTTCATACCCCTCTCATTTTTTAACCAGATTAAAGATTAGCAGTTCTATTCAGATATTATAGCATTGCTAGAATGTTATACGAATTCAATATATATTATCTTTTTCAAAAGTGTACAAGTTATTAAGAATTTTTTTTTCCTATTCTATATTTTACGTATCAGTCTTCCGGAAACATAATATAACTTTATAAATAACATTTTTCTTTTTTGAAATAAATTATATATGTTAATGATATCCGATTATTCTACCAATATAGGCTTAGTATTGATTCTCCCTGAAAATAGGACAAAAATCATAATTAAAAAATTAATATTTGTCACTAAGAAAGGCAACAATTAATTTAAAAAAGTACATAGGACTTAAAAGAGAAGTGGACTCAATACGGGGATAAATAAATTTTATCTGTATATTGACCCTTAACATTCCAATTTATTAGCATCACCAGTTAATTTCAATAGAAAGACAGTAAAATTTAACTATGTGTTATTTAACTATGTGTTTCAATAGACTTAGCAGGTCTACGTGATCTTGTAAAAACTATAAAATAGCAATCTACTATCGATGAAATAACAAAGTTCTGCCAATAAAATAGCAATCTTCTGTCAAATTTGAAATCAACATTTCATCGAGAATCAAAAGCCAGCAGACATTTAAAAAATACACAACAGCTAAGTAACAACAGCTAAGTAAGAAGAAGCCCGAGAGCAATTCAATCCGTTTGCTGTATCCCCCAATATAGCTGCTTCAAGAGTATGCTCCCATCAAATATATCCTGAAGCAAGAACCGCCAGCTCCCGGGCAATTCTGTCACAATCCACTACTTCGCTATTCAATCATACCCTTTCTCTTCCAGCTCCACAATATAGTAGTGAAATAAATTATTTTAAATTAATTGAGCCTTTGCCAATATCTCAATTAATGCTTTACTCTTCAATTAAAAGCATTAAATTCTCTTTTTTAAGAAAAAATTACTTTTAGTTGCTCAGATATTCAACCTTCTAAAAGCTCCTGGTGCTCTTATCAGGTTGTGTCTTCCAACTTTAAAAGCCGTAAGTGCCGTAAGTAATGAAGCAATATTGCTTATTGACACATACACTTTGGCCCATACCTTTCCTCTTGTCGGTGTTTTTGATCTCTTGTATCCAACAACATCGTTTGAATTTTTTCTTTCAACAGTTGTTCTAATATTGTACAATTTTCCAAGCAATTTATGGTAAATTCTTGGGATGTATTGAGCTCTAAAGTGAGTTCCCTTTTCCGTTTTCAAGATATTTCCAGCACTATTTGTTCTTGCTGCTATGATTGGAATAACCCCTTTTTCAACTACAGTTTCATTAGAAGAATGACTATCAGGTCCTGCGTCTGCTATCACAAAAAACGGTTTTACTGTTGTTGATTCCATACACTGGTTTATTGTATCCTGAAATATAGTGTTGTCATTTTTGCTAGCATTTACTGCATCCCAATAAACAGGTAAACCCCACCAGCTATCAACAATACATGTATCAGTGTATCCTGTTCCTGATAATACACTATATTTGCCTGTTTTCTTGACATAATGTCCAGCATCTGGATCTGAAAGCAGTCCAGTTTCTTTATTTTTCAAACCACTGCAATTACACTCAAAAAATCTTCTATCCCAAATCCAGATTTTATCACCAATAAGGTTAAAATTTCTACATTCTTGTATCAGTAGTCTTGCATATTTGTCCAGATAAGGATAAATCATTTTTAAATTTCGTCGATAAGATGAAAGAGTAATTTTTCCCTTGCTTCTGATTCTTAACTCCTGTCTTAAAGCTTGATTTTGGTTGTAATCTCTAATAAATGATTCAAGGTTGGAGTACCCAAGTTTGCATCTTGATACTTCTAACTTGAAAATGTTATTAAAAGCCAATTCTTCAAGTTGAGGCGTATATTCCATTGAAACTTGAAGGTCATTGAAATAAGAATCAAGCGAAGGGTTTAGTGCAAAAATATTACCTAAATACCCCTTAAATGTTTTAATATGTTGAAAAGCAAGTATTTGATCCAGGGGGAGAACAGTTTCCATGTAGTCCTTACTCTTAACAATCAAAGGTTTAACTCTGTAAGGGATATTAATTTTCCTTTTAAGGATATCTATTGTGCCTTCAAAAAGTCAGAAAGTAATGTTTGAAGTACTAAAGTTATACAACGTCTATTGCTTTTTGCGTTTTTCTTGTTCTTTTTATTAGTGTCCTGGAATATTATTTTAAAATTAGGACTTTGGAAAGAATATAATCGTGGAAGATGGCTAAAGATATTGGTTTCTCAAAAAGATTACTTATGAAATCTATAAGCAGTGACTGGTTGGGGTGAAGAGCATAACTCTTATATTTTCCTTTTTGTCTTTAACTTTTTTTCCAAATAGATTTTCATATTTTTTTCGACCTTCAATGCTCTTCAGACTTACAACTATTGTTTTTGCAATTCCTAAAAAATCACTCAGTTGTAGCAATAAATATTTATATCCCTTATCAATAATTTTTATCATGGATTATGCCTTTTTATGGTTTGTTTTTAGATTGCAAACTTAAAATAGCCTTAATCAGGTATAATCCTTACGATATATTTTAAAAATCTATTTAAAAGACAAGCAATTAATTTTTTTGCAAAATAACCTTTTTTGATTAGTATTTGGAAAAAATAAGTAATTTAACGAAAAATGGCAAAACCTCAATTATATGAAAATTGCCTGTTAGCGAAAAATAGTTCCAGGGAAAATATTTCAAAGCCAAAAAAGGACTTTATTGAGAAATGTAAAGACGTATAAAGTCTTAACAAGAAACTACTAAAAAACAGAATAGAAAGGAAAGGAATATTCGAGAAAATTAACATAAAGCAGTCTCGAACTGGCACAACAAATAAGTACAAGAATTAATCTATAAGTAAAAGCTTTAACATGCAGTCCTGTAGGGTAGTGGTCAATCCTTCGGGCCTTTGGAGCCCGGGACAGCGGTTCGAATCCGCTCAGGACTATAAACATATTTTAAACAGTTTTAATTAATACTACTATTTTTCAAACCATTTTTTTCTTTAGATTAAATATCATCAACTGTTAATAATTCCCAGTCTTCAGGGATCATCCGATCTCGGTTTCTTTAAATTTCGTTTCAGAGGTCAATTTCGGTTCAGAGGTCAATTGCTCTTCTCCATAATATTATTTTAATTACTTTTATGGACTTCTGACCCATATTTTATTAATCAAGGTGGATTTTTGCATCTCTTTTTAGCAGACTGGAGTTTAGTTCTGTTGTCTCTTCTTTTGTGATATTATCGGCAAGGCCGCTCTCCTTAGTCGAGCGTGACAAGAACGATCCGGTACGATGAATATGGTTGTATGGATAAGAGATATTTGTAATTCAGTCCTCTTGAGCGCAGCGAAAAGGACACCGCCCTCCCGAAGTGGAACTCGGGAAGTAGAACTCGGGAAGCGAAACTCGAAAATTGAAAAATATGGTAAAACGAAAAGCTTACCATTCAAACGCAGGTAATTTATTGAAAACCTCACGGTACATTACAAGGTTCAAAACGAAAAATATTAGACTTGTTCGCTTTCAGAATCATTTTTTTGAGGCTTTTTTTCCAGATTTCCGACTTCTTTTGCTTTTTTTACTTTCAACGGCTTTTCCTCAACTTTCTCAGTAGCTTCTTCAAGGAGAAGATTTGTTAGGAGGTCCATATATCTTTCAGTTCCCCTCCCATTTCCGGGGGAAATTCTTCGGACTCTTCGGTAGCCTCAGAGTTTTCTCAAAATAGGATATTGAAAGAGCAGGATCACTGTTAGGTAAGCAGTCCCCATAATAAAATGCAGGGGGTAAAAGTCTTTATGCCTGTCATTGAACTTTTTGTAAAAGTCCTGTATTTTTTCAAATTCTTCTTTTTCCGCAAGTCCCATGACATAGTCCTGGACAAGCTCGACATAATCCGGGCCGTTATCCAGCAAGAAATCGAATTTCTCATCGTCGCTCATTAAAAAGAAGCCGGTTTCAAGGTCGTCTGCTGTCCTGTCTTCTTCAAAAATATCTTCTGGGCCCAGGCTTTCTAATAAGCCTCCCAAGCCTCCATCTTCAAAAAAGTCATCCTCATCAAAGAAATCATCGGTCATTTCTCTTTTCATAAGGAGCATATCAACCTGAGCCCCGGATACGCCAATTTTGCGCGCAAATTTTTTGAACTGCCTTTCGTATTTTTTCTCTTCTCCCTCTTCAAAAAAGCCAAGAACGTATGTAATCCACTTTACGTATGCCTGTTTGTCTTCAAGCCAGGACCTATTGTCAATGACCCACAAAACATAGTCAATAACAAGGGTAAATTCATGATCGGTAAGCGGGCTTTCCTCAAGAGGTTCGACAAGGCTTTTTACAATTTTTTTTTCAAGGGCTTTTTCAAAGAAACTAATTGGCTTGTCGCGGTTTAGCTTGATATTCTTCAATGCCTTTACGACATCTTTATCCGTTACTTTCCGGTTATAGTTGTAGTAATATTCGGCAATTGAAATCTCGATTTCACTCAGATATTCGCTGTATTCGTATTCGTTCTCGTAAATGCTTTTTATTTCCTTTATCTCCGGCGTATCCGGCACGAGAAATTCGGACAAGGATAACTCGTCTTCAACAACTTCATTGTTTTCATCAGGATTCATATAATTGCTATCTGTTTGTTAATTTATATTAATTTTCATGAATCTTCAGAACTGTTGTATCTTGAAATAATTTCACAGATTCAAAGCCATGTGAAAGTTCAATACACGATACAACACACGATACAACAGCAGACGGCGCAAAAAGTTAAACGGTAAGTAAGTTACAATTCCATTTTGGTATTGTGAAATAATCATGTAAAATAAAACAAGTTAGAAGTTGGAGTAAAATAGTAGGTCAGCTGTATACGATATATTATTGAAATAAAAAATTAAAAAGGCGAAATAATTTTGGGATAAAAAATTAAATTCAAGGAAAATTTAATTATATAAATTAAGAATAAAATAAAGAATAATTGGCTCTTCACCATTCCCTATGAATAAGATGATTTTCAATTCGAGACCGCATTGGTTTTTACGAAGACATTGCGAAGATATCCACATAAAACAACGAAGAGCCGAATAATTATATAACCGCTAAAAATGTATTAAAATAAGGAAAAAAAGAGCATATAAAGGGTTCAGTTCTTATTTTTTCCTGTTGAAACTCTCTGCCTTTTACTTTTAAAAATTGCCAGAATCTTTCCTGGGGGTGAAAGAATTACTTCTTTGATATCCGAAGATGCGGGATCTGATGAACTTGAGTCTATAGCGGTCGCAGTACACTCTCTTGTTGGGCTTCCAACTACTATCCGCAGCCTCAATCGAAAGGGACTTCGCCTGGAGAAAGGTCAAATCCTTGACAGAGAATATACAGGCCCTGTACTCGAAGAGGTGCTCAGGACCGGCAAGACCATACGTGGGGTGCCAAAGGAAGGCACGTATCTGGGCAGGAACGTTGTTGTTTCTCCCATTTCCTCAGAGGACGGGAAGGTTATTGCAGCAATAGGAATCGTGGATTTACTTTCTGTCCTTGAGATGCAGGAAATAATCAGGACAGTGGTAAATAACAGTCCTGCAGTTGTATTTCTCTGGAAAAATGAAGAAAAATGGCCTTCTGAGTTTGTTTCTGAAAATGTGGTCCAGTTTGGGTACACAGTGGGGGATTTCATTTCAGGTAGGGTCCTGTATGGAGATATTATCCACCCTGATGACCTGAAGAGAGTTGAAGATTCGCTTAAAGAGCGTATCCGGAGAGGTGAAGTTGACTTCAATATTGAGTATAGAATTTTTACAAAAGTCGGCGATCTCCACTGGGTGAATGAAAGGGCATTTATCCAGCGGAGTCCTGACGGAGAAGTGACTCACTTTCAAGGGCTTGTGCTGGACGTAACTGAGAGAAAAGAGAACGAAGAAGCTCTCAGAAAGTCTTTAGAGACTCAGAAACTCTTAAGAACTATAATCAATAACAGCCAAGCAGTGGCTTTTTTGTGGGAAAACAAAGAAAACCTGCCAACGGTGTACGTTTCAGAAAACGTAACTAAGTTCGGGTATAGAGTAGAAGATTTTACTTCAGGAAAAGTCACTTACAAAAGCATTATTCACAAAGATGACATTGACTCAGTTATTGAAACCCTTAAACGCAACATTGAAGAGAAACAGGATTACTTCGACGTTGAATATCGAATTTTTACGGGGATGGAAAAATGCTCTGGGTAGAAGAGAAAACCTTTATCCAGAGAGATGAAGAAGGAAAAGTAACTCATTTTCAGGGTCTTGTAGTTGATATTACCGAAAGAAAAGAAGCCCAGAAAATGCTTGAGATCCAGCGAGAACTCGGAAAGGAACTGAGCACTACCTGGAATCTCCAAACAATACTCTCCCGAGTTCTTGATTCCTGCCTTCAAATAAACGGACTCGATGCAGGGGTTATATACCTCAAGGACGAACTACTGGACCAGCTAAACCTTGTTGCATATCGGGGAATTTCCCCCGAATTTAGAGAAAAAGTTTCCAGATATAAGGCAGATTCTCTGGAGGCAAGGCAAATTTTGATTGGAAAGCCCATATACTCGCTGGAGTTCTACTCCGATACAACGGTTGACGCAGTAAAGAGAGAAGGAATAAAAACTGTTGCTATAATCCCTCTGAAGTATAGAGGAGAGATTGTAGGCAGCCTGAACTTCGCCTCCCATACCCTTGATAAGATTTCCTGGAATATCCGAAACTTCCTTGAGAGCATTGCTCTCCAGGTGGTAAACTATATCGCTCCAGTCTGCATTCAAGCAGAACTCTCGTGAACTACCACTCATCTAAAGACTGAGTGGCTTCTTGGTTCATTCCTCCCTCCATTGAGGGCAAGTCCCCAAGCTCTTCCCACGTTCCGCAAGTGTTACAATCCAATTAGATTTTGATCTATAAGAGCGAATTTCTTGATATTGAGAGCGAACCAAAAGTTAGCGTTTTGTCAATTGTCAGAAAATTGAAACAAGAATCTACTAACAGATTATGGAAAACTCAGAAAGAATATATGCAAAAATATTATTGGGGTGAAAATGCGTTATGGAGTGAGGGATATTTTGCTTCCACTATCGGAAATGTTAGTAAAGAAGCTGCCGAATATTATATACGGAATCAGGGTTGAAGTTGACGCTTATATCCCCTGAGCTAAAGACTCAGGGGTTTTACGCTTCGTAATATAAAGAGCCTGCTATAGAAGATTATCTGATGTCTGATTACGAAAAAACTGCTGTCAGGACAAGTAAACAAAGGATAAGTAGACCACAACATCCCTATGGAATTCTGGATTATCTAGGGCAAAGAGCAAAATCGCTGTAGAAATCGAGAGACTGCCGGACTCACAGCAGAAGTAAAAAATAGTGGATAAAAACAGCGGAGAATAGAAATGAAGACTGAAAAAAGGATCTATTCGTAGATTCAGGATCCGCAAAATTTAGGCATTGAACAAAAGTTGAATTAAAATCAGTTAGGTGGTTCACAAGGTTTATTCTATGTCAATGAAGTTTATTACTGGATCAGTTTTGAAGCTGTCCGGTATTTCCCTCCATTTCACAGCTACTCCCCTATGAACCAATTTATACTATATAATTAGTATTATAAAATACTAACGATAGAATTATATTTTATTTTACCTGAATTTATATTAAGCAATTGAGCACCTTTGTTTAACCTGAAATGGGACCTCTTATTATTTCGATATTTTAACAAGTTATCCTGCAGGAAGCGACTTTATTATTCGGCTTCCTGCGAAGATCAAGTACTCAAAAATCCTTTTACCAAATTAAGAGTTTAAGAGTTCTACACGACAACTAAAAGCACCATTTTACTTTCCTTTATCTTGATCCTGTCCAGATATTTTTCCAGATTTCCTTTACTTTCGGTCTTTTCCCGTACATGAGCAGATAAGTCCTGAAAAGCCGGCTGGAAAGCAAGATAACAACATAAACCGAAATCAATAGAATGAAGATGCTGGCAAGAATCTGAGAAATCGGTACAGATGTAGTTCCCATCCTGGCAAGCATGGCTACAGGCGAACTAATAGGAAAGAGAGAAAGAAAGACTGAAAATAAGCCATCCGGGTTTGTAACGATCATTTGCATGAATATAAGGGGAAATGCGGCTACAAACGTAAAAATTCCTGCAATCTGCTGGCTCTCCTGAAGGGAACTGGTGACAGCCCCAATTCCTGCCATCACACTGGCAAAAAAGAGGAAACCAAACATGAAATAAATGAGAGCAAGGAAGAGAGTAATAGGTTCGATTTTTATAGGAAGGGCATACCCACTCCCGAGCGTTATTGCCGCAAGCCAGATTACAACCTGCATAAGGCCGACTGCGCCAAGGCCAAAGATCTTGCCTGTAAGGATTTCAAAAGGTGTTGCTGAAGACAGCAGGATTTCTATTATCCTGTTTTCTTTTTCTTCGGCAACACCGCGAAGCAGAAAGCCAGATGATGAAAAAATGCTGAAGAAGAGGAGAAATGCTGTAAGAAAAGGAAGGCCAAAGCTGGCAAATATATCAGCAATACCCTGCTCAGAAGACTCTCCGCTCTCTCCTACATTATAAAACTTTATGTTAACCGGATCTCGAACCCTGTTGAGAGTTAGCTCGTCCACTTTGTCCTTGAGGAGAGAAGTAATAACAATATTCGAGAGTCCGGAGGACAGCCCAAAATTTTGCATAGATGCTTCTTTTTCAAGGCTATACAATTCTATTGTTCCGGTTTTAAGAAAGTCTTCATGAATAACGAGGTAGGAAGAAATCTGTCCTGCCTGTAAGGCCCGCCTTGCATCGGAAATGTCCCTGTACATTACAAATTCTACAACTGAGGTTTTTGCCTCTGAGGGCTCTAGAGAAAAGCCTTCGCTCTGTATTGATTCTGGAAATTCGAAAGAGCCAGTCATATCAATATAACCTACTCTCTGGTCTTCAGTTGGAGTCATGCCTGAAATCATTGCAGGAAGAACACTGATTCCCGCAATAAGGAGAGGGAAGAAAAAGGTCATAAAAAGAAATTCTTTACGCTTTATTGTTTTCAGGAACTCGTGCTTTGCAACAATAAAGGATTTTTCAGAAAAACTATTCATTGGAAGCACTCTCCAGAGTTAGAATAAAGATTTCATTCAGAGAAGGAAGCGTTTTTTCAAAACGCAGGAGATTTGCTTTTCGGATAAGCTCCTCAAGAAGGATCTGGACGCTTATTTCTTCTTCAGGGAAAATTTCAACCGATTTTCCATGTTCTATTACTTTCTTTATGCCAGAAATTTCCCGAATTACGTTCAAATCTCCTTTTTCTGCGAACTCTACAATCAGAGAGTTTTTTCCATGCTCCCTTCTGATCTCATCTACAGGGCCGTAAAGTACTCTCCTGCCTTTATTAAGCATAAGGATTCTGTCACAAAGTGTCTGGGCCTGCTCCATCATATGTGTGGAAAGAATTATTGTTTTTCCTGCTGCCCTGAGTCCCAGGATTCTGGCCATAACTGTCTTCGTATTTACAGGGTCAAGCCCAGAAAAAGGTTCATCAAGGATTAAGAGTTCAGGTTCATGGATAATTGCAGAAAGGAACTGAATCTTCTGCTGCATTCCCTTGGAAAGCTCTTCAACTTTTTTGTTTTTATATTGATCCAATTCCAGGGATTTGAGAAGGGATTCGGCGTTTAGATGAGCCTGTTTTTCTGGTACGCCTTTAAGCTGTGCAAGATAAACCAGCATATCAAGAAGTCTTGTTTTCTTATACAGTCCCCGTTCTTCGGGAAGGTATCCTATTCTGTTTTTTGCAGCAGGGCTCAGGAAATCCCCAAAAACACGTATTTCCCCGGAGTCCGGCCTGATAATGTCAAGAAGAAGCCTTATAAGCGTTGTTTTTCCTGCCCCATTTGGCCCTAGAAGCCCGAAAATCTCGCCCTGCTTCACTGAAAACGATATATCCTCGAGAATAGTCTTTTCTGAAAAAGACTTTGATACGCTTTCAAATTCTATAGTATGCATTAAAATTAAATACATTCCAATACAGATAACTTCTTCGATATATTATAGAAACTTCAAAGGAATTAAAAGCTGATTTGGCTTTTAAAAGTAATTTTTCAGCATTAAAAGGGTTAGTGGGAGTTCAATCGGATAAGTAAAGAAAATTCAGGGGATAGTATGATACCAAAAATAATTATTCACAACAGTATAAGTCTCGACGGCTCTACTACGGGCTTCGAAGCAAATATTGGAGTTCACTACAAAATTCTGAGCAGTTATCTGCCCGATGCCATGATAGTAGGCTCGAACACTGCGAAAACCGGAACCCAGTTCTTCTGCGAAAAAATTCCGCCTGAAGAGGAAGCAGATTTCAAGAAACCTGAAATTCAGCCCGACGA
>Ga0268359_12485_pt1 | contig 32517 bp, 33 predicted proteins | sample BioMet11_FD_194416 | JGI IMG/M metagenome (GOLD analysis project Ga0268359, IMG submission 194416) | Sewage microbial communities from Oakland, California, United States - Biofuel 11 (PacBio Assembly) | ecosystem: Engineered > Wastewater > Sewage > Unclassified | place: USA: California | collected...
ATCCGCGCATAAGTTTTCAGGCTCGGCTTCCATGATCGGCTCCGCAATCTTGTTTTCTAAAACTGCTTTCAGCTGACTGGCGTCATGCCGGTTGGCCCCGGTGACGACGACCGATAACGGGACGCCACGCCCGTCCACGAGGATATGGCGCTTTGTTCCTTTTTTCCCTCGATCCGTAGGATTTCTCCCGGAACTCTCTTGGGCCATCGGAGCCTTGTTCATGCAGCCATCTATGGATTGCCATTCCCAGGCGATTCCTTCCATGTCGTCATACTCGGACAAGCCTCGCTGCCAAAGCTCCAGAAAGAAACCCGCTTGTTCCCATTCTCTGAAATACCGGTGAATTGCGCTCGGACTGCCAAAAACTTCCTTGGGTAACGCCTTCCATTGAATGCCGGTCCGCAACACATACACAATAGCAGAAAAAACAGTGCGTGCCTCAATTGGCTTTCTGCCGCCTCCAACCTTCCGTTTATATTGCTTTTCACCGTTTCTCTTTGGTCTGGGGATCAAAGGCTCAACTATCGCCCAGAACGCATCCGACACTTCCCACGATTTTATGCTCATATGCCTGTCTCCGTTGGAGAAAAGCATAGCAACATCTGGATGCAACTGCAATTTATTTATGGATAAGTTCAAAATGGTTAATGGTGTATCCATAAGTATTATGCGTCGGTGCGCAACAAGAATTCTCGGAATGCTCGTCTGCTGCAATCCATCGTCGAGTGATGGAGATTTCCCGTGGGGGTACTTCCCACTTTCAGACCCGCCCTTCATCACCTGCCGGGGAGGGGACCGGGATCGGGGTGACGCTCTCCCATCCCGTGGACTCGTGCTCGGCGATCCACAGATCATGGGCTTTTTGGAGGTTCAACCACAGGTCTGGCGTGGTGCCGAAGGCCCGAGACAACCGTAGGGCCATATCCGGGGAGACACCGGCCCGTTCATTAATAATCTTGGACAGGGTCTTACGGGATATTCCCAGACGCGCCGCCAGTTGCGTTACCGTCAGGTGCAGTGGTTCCATGTGCATCCGGCGGATGATTCCGCCCGGGTGCGTGGGCTTCCTGGTCATCTTACGCCGGGGGGCATCAGTGGTAGTCAAGATAGCCGACATCGTGGGCGTCTCCTTGCTCCATGCGAAAGATTACACGCCAATTCCCGGAGACCTTCACGGACCAGAATTTGGCGCGATCGCCCTTGAGCGGATGCAGACCCGATCCCGGAAAAGCCATGTCGCTGGGTGCCGTGGCCTGTTCCAGACGGTCCAAAATATCCGTCAGCTTCTGGGCGTGCTTGGCCTGGATGCCCTTGATCGTCCCGTCGAAGAAGAGGTCCTCCAGGCCTTTGTGCTTGAAGCTCTTGATCATAGATGTAACCTCATAGGTAACGGCTGTCAAAAGGGCACGAGAAAAAAGGCAGTGCCTACTTCTCTCCGAGGCGCACTATCTTCCCGCTGGCCTTGGCTTTTTCTATTCCGGCCTCAAGGGTCTTCACGGCCCGGCGCAGCTTGTCTGGAGACAGGTGGCTGTACCGCTCGGTCATGGCCAGCGTACTATGGCCCATTAGTTCCTTAACTGTATACAAATCAACGCCTTGTTCCACTAGCCAGCTTGCAAACGTATGCCGCAGGGTATGAAAGACCACCTTTTGGCGGCGATCGGTGACGCCATTGTTGAGGCCAAGCCCATCCGCCACAAGTTGGAAGGTGTTCGACATCTCCACGATGCGCTCCCCCGTGCGACTCGGGAACACAAGGCCGCTCGGAATCGTTCCTGCCTGCCTGGCCGCAAGCATATCCTTCACGGCATTGGTCATGATAGCCGCCCGGCATTTGCCGCTCTTGGTGTCACGCAGGGACAGAACGCCACGCTCCAGGTCCACATCCTGCCAGGTCAAGGAGAAGATTTCCCCGGCTCGCAGCCCGCGATGGAGGGAGAGCAGCGCCATGCTGTGAACATCCGGGGAGCGCTCCGCCAGGGCGCCAAGAAGGCGGTCGGCTTCTTCGTGGGTCAAGAAACGTAAGCGACGGTTGTCAGCCGTGGGTTTCTTGACGAAGGTCACAGGGTTGTCCCCATGGAATAGCCCGTTGCGCTTGGCGAAGTTGAACACCTGCCGCACCACGGCAAGGCAATAATGCGTGGTCTTGGGGGATTTGCCCGCCTCCAACATGATCTTTTTGAGGCGCTCCAGATCAAAGGGCGCGATCTCCACCAGTGACCTGCCTCCGAGGACGCCCCCGATCCAATTCCGATAAAAGCCGTCTTCCTTGTCGCACGAGACCTTGGACTTGTTGAGGCGAGCGGCAGGCATGTAGCGTTCATGGAACACTTGCCCGAAGCTGACGGCGCGGCGTTTCTCTTGCTCCAGCTCCGCCGCCTCAGCCTTGCGCCGGGACTCGGCCTTCTGGCGCTTTTCGGCCAGGGTGACGCATCCTTCGCCGGTCCTGGCGGCCTCTTGAAGCTTGGCGAGAGTCTGGGCAGCCTTGGCCGCTGTCCAGCCTTGGGAGGCCCACCCGAGTCCTTCTTCGCGACGCTTGCCGCAGGACTGGAAGCGGATGGCGAAATAGCGATCCTTTTGGACTCCATGCTTTCGGGAGGTGCGCTCGTAGAACCGAACTCCGGGGAAATTCGTTTTGATCCAACTGACCGCCATGGCTTAACCTCCCGGACTTGGTGGGGGAGAAAAAACGGGGAGAGGGTCGTTACGGGAAGGATTCAACCGCTCGGTTTGATCCTCTCCCCACTTTTTAGCTGAAACGGGGTGAGCCCGAGTGAAGACCCATGAGGGACAGGTGGGGGTTAACCACTGTACAGTCAAGATTTTTATGGGATTGAGCGAACCCCAATGAAATTATAATCTAAGAACTGTTAACCACTAGGTTGGCGGTTCGAGTCCGTCCCGGGGAGCCAGAATATTCAGGGCGTCGACCAAATAGGTCGACGCCCTTTTTTTTCGTGCCGTGCGTCCCGCCCCCCGCGCTTTTTTTCCTGTCCGGTGCTGCGCCTGTTCCCCTCCCGCAGGGGCGATTCGGTGTCGCTTTCCACGGATGGCAGAAGGCCGGGTTGCAATTCCCGATTTTCGTCGAAGCGGCCGTGGACGTCTGGTCACAGGGATGGAATCGTTGCCGGTAGCCTTGAGCCCGGGCTGGCCGGGTGGTAGTGGCGGTGCCATCCTCCCGGCGTTTTTTTTCGCGGGGCCGAAGCGCCGTTGGGCGTCCGAGCGGTCGGTCCGGTGCGGGAGGGGAACAGCGAGGTGGTGGTTATGCTCCGAGGGGGAACGGTCGTGGTGTGGGGACTGGGGATGTGCCTGGCGCTTTCCGGCTGCAACATGCCCACGCCGCCTTCGCAAATTCCCGGGGCGTATCGTTCCGGGATCGCGTACGAGCAGTATGATTGCTCGCGCCTGGCCGCCGAACTGTATTCCCTGACCAGGCGGGAACGGCAGTTGGCGGCTGCCCAGCAGGAGCGAATCGCGAGCAGCCGGATGCAGGCGTTTTGGTGGGGCTATGGCAAGGGCGACGGCATGGAGGCTTCCGAGCTGTCCCAGGTCCGGGGCGAAAAGGAGGCCGTTCTCCACGCGATGGACGTCAAGCACTGTCCGTCGGCGTCCGGGCAATAGCCGCCTTCGCGCTCCGAAAAGGCCTCGGCCATCCGTGGCGCGGACCAGCCGAAATATATCTTCGTAACCGGGGATCGCCCGCCGCCGGCGTGTACCGGATGTGGGCGATGGGATGCGGTCTCCCACGCCGTAGGGGGGGCTTGGAAATAAAAAACCCGGGCACCTTGCGATACCCGGGAATGTCGTCATCTGGCGGAGAGGGAGGGATTTGAACCCTCGAACAGAGTTTTAGCCCCGTTACCCGCTTAGCAGGCGAGCGCCTTCGGCCAACTCGGCCACCTCTCCGCAAAGGGGCTTCGTAAGCAATTTCATCCCGCCCGGTCAAGAAAAAATCCGCAATTCGCCCGGAGGGCCCGGGTCTTGCTCTTTACAGAATCCAGGCCTCGCGGATATGCTCATCGTTCGGTGTCATCAAGCCCCGCCAAAAGGAGTCCCGGGCATGAAAAAATTTGCGCGTATGGAGCGCCTGCCGCCATACGTTTTCGCCACCGTCAACGAACTCAAAATGCAGATGCGGCGACGAAACGAGGATGTCATTGACCTGGGTATGGGCAATCCGGATTTGCCCACGCCCCCCCACATTGTCGAGAAACTCATCGAAGCCGCCCAGAAGCCGGTCAACCACCGCTACAGCGCATCGCGGGGCATCAAGGGCCTGCGCAACGCCATCTCCGGTTGGTACAAGCGCCGTTATGACGTGGACATTGACCCTGAATCCGAGGCCGTGGTCACCTTGGGCGTCAAGGAAGGCTTGGCCCATCTGGCCCTGGTCATGCTTTCCCCGGGCGACGTCGTGTTCGCTACCGATCCGTCCTACCCGATCCATCCGTATTCCTGCATCATCGCCGGGGCCGACGTGCGGCGCATCCCCATCAGCTGCGACCGCGACTTCATCGAGGACCTGCTGCAGGCCACCCGCCAGACTTGGCCGCAGCCCAAGCTTTTGATCATTTCCTTCCCCCACAATCCGACGACGGCCGTGGTGGACGTGGACTTCTTCCAGCGCATCGTGGATTTCGCCAAGGAACACGATATGATGGTGATCCACGACTTCGCCTACGCCGATTTCGGGTTCGACGGCTATCAGCCGCCGAGCTTCCTCCAGGCCAAGGGGGCCAAGGACGTCGGCGTGGAATTCTTCTCCATGAGCAAGAGCTATTCCATGGCCGGCTGGCGCGTGGGCTACTGCTGCGGCAACCCGGAGATGGTCCATGCCCTGACCCGCATCAAGAGCTATCTGGATTACGGCATGTTCCAGCCCATCCAGATCGCCGCCTCCGTGGCCTTGAACGGCCCGCAGGAGTGCGTCGGTGAAATCCTGAGCGTCTACCAGGACCGCCGGGACGCCCTGATCGAGGGCTTGGCCCGGGCCGGCTGGCAGGTGCCGGCACCCAAGGGCACCATGTTCGTCTGGGCCAAGATCCCGGACGAGTTCGCCCACCTGAAGTCCGTGGAATTCTCCAAGCTGCTCCTGCGCGAAGCCGCTGTGGCCGTTTCCCCGGGCCTTGGTTTCGGGCATTTCAGCGACGACCACGTCCGGTTCTCCCTGGTGGAAAACCGGCACCGCATCAACCAGGCGACCCGGAACATCAAGAAGCTGCTGTCAGGATCGTAAATGATGGACCTTCGCCCCGTACGCATCGGATTGGCCGGACTCGGTACCGTCGGGTCCGGCCTTCTGACCGTGCTTTCGCGCAACGCCGACTGGATTCGCCGCCGTCTCGGCCGGACCATCCAGGTGGCCACCGTGGTGGACCGCAACCTGGCGCTGGCCGAACAACTGCCCCTTGCCCCGGAAAACCGTCCTGTCGACCGACCTCGACGCCCTGGTGACCAACCCGGACATCGACATCGTGGTCGAGCTGATGGGCGGCATCACCGCGGCCTTTACCCTCATCCACAAGGCCCTTGCCGCCGGCAAGCACGTGGTCACCGCCAACAAGGCCCTGCTCGCCGAACGCGGGCCGGAACTGTTCGGCTTGGCCGCGCAAAAGGGGCTCGGCCTCTATTACGAGGCGAGTTGCGTCGGCGCCGTGCCCATCGTCGAGACGCTCAAGCAGTCCCTGGCCGGCAACCGCATCAGCAGCATCACCGGTATCCTCAACGGAACGGCCAACTACATTCTCACCCAGATGTGCGACAAGGGCCTGCCCTTTGCCGAGGCCCTCAAGCAGGCCCAGGACAAGGGCTATGCCGAGGCCGATCCCACCCTGGACATCCAGGGCATCGACGCGGCCCACAAGCTCACGCTGCTCATCCGGCTGGCCTATGGCCAGAATTTGCCCTTCCACCAACTGCCGGTGGAGGGCATTACCGGCGTCACGCCCGAAGACATCCGCTTCGCCGCCGAATTCGGCTACACCATCAAGCTGATCGGCCAAGTGAGCGCCATCAAGGGCAAACTCGCCGCCGGCGTCCTTCCCCATGCTCGTGCACAAGCATTTCCTGCTGGCCAGCGTCCAGGGATCGTTCAACGCCGTGCGGGTCGAAGGCGACGCCTCCGGTCCCATCCTGCTCCACGGCAAGGGGGCCGGGGCCCTGCCCACCGGCAGCGCCGTTTTGGCCGACATTCTCGCCCTAGCGCGCCAGGGGATGATCCCCAACAATACCGGATTCTTGGAAGAGCCGCTGCCCGAGGCCCAGATGCTGCCGCCGGACGAGGCCCTCTGTCCGCACTACATCCATTTCACGGCCAAGGACCAGACCGGCGTCATGGCCGCCATCGCCACCTCCATGGGCGAGCACGGCGTGAGCATCCGGCAAGCCGTGCAAAAGGGCGAATCCTCCCAGGGCCACGTGCCCATCGTCTTCCTGACCCACGAGGCGCCGACCCGGGCCGTCAAGGCCGTGCTGGCCGATACGGCCACCATGCCGTTCATCAAACCGGCCACCGTCCACCTGCGGGTTTTGTAGGAAGCGCCTCGGCGGCCAGGGGCGCTGCCCCTGGACCTCGCTGGGGGGAATCATTCCCCCCAGGCCCCCTGAATTTTTTTGGGACTGCGGAGGGCCTCGCCGGCCACGGCCGCCATGGGCTCGAAGTTTTCGCAGCGGGTGGGGTACAGACAAGCATGGCAGAAAAAAAACTCCCCCACTGTGCCGTGTGTCCGTTCGATTGGTCCGAACGCTATTGCCGCACCGGCAAGGGCAAGGCGCCCGCCGATTGTCCGTCCCTGCACCCTGCGCTCCCCTGGTCGCCCCCGGCCCGGGAGGCGACGCTTGACGCGAAGCAACTGCGAATTCGCCCGCCAGGCCTCGCTGCAGGAAGCCTCCTGCTATGGCGGCCGCGAGTCCGGTTACGGCGCCGTCCGTCCGCTCAAGCCCCGTATCGTCGAGATCGTGGAGTCTCGCCCGGCGGATGGGCTACCACCGCTTGGGCCTGGTCTTTTTGCGTGGGTCCTCCGCCAGGAAGCGGCCATCGTTCATGAGATTCTGGTCACCAACGGCTTTGAGGTCGCCTCGGTCTGCTGCAAGGTCGGCGGCGAGCCCAAGTCCGTGCTCGGCATCGAAGCCAAGGACCAGGTCGATCCCAGCACCGACCGGGAAACCATGTGCAACCCGGTGCTCCAGGCCATGGTCGTCAATGAGGTGGGTACGGAGTTTAACGTGCTCCTGGGGCTTTGCGTCGGGCACGATTCGCTTTTCTTCAAGCACGCCAAGGCCATGGGCACGGTTCTGGCCGTCAAGGACCGCCTGCTCGGCCACAATCCCCTGGCCGCCATCCATCTCTACGACAGCTACTACCGCTATCTCAAAAGCCGCTGCCGTAAGCGGCCGCTGCCTCCGGCGGCCAGGGCTCTGCCCTGGACCTGTTGGGGGGAATCATTCCCCCCAAGCCCCCTGTACTGGATTTTCAACTGGTATCGATTGTTTTGTCCCCCCCTTCGCGGCCGTCGGGGTGGCAAGCGTCTTCGATTGCCGCCCCGACGGCCGTGCATGAAGGGGTCCGGGGGAATTATTCCCCCGGCCACCGGAGGCATCTTTCTCTTCACAATAGCGCGCCGCAACGGCCGCAGGCCGGGCAGCCGTCGGGCGGGCATTTGGCGCTGCCCTGGCCCTGCCGGTAGCGCTGCCATTCGCGCCACAGCAGGTCGCGGGCCACGCCGATATCGATCATTTCCCAGGGGAAGACCTCGTCGGCCGGGCGTTCGCGGTCCAGATACCAGCCGACGTCGCCGCCCCAGGCGGCCACGGCCCGGCGCAGGCCGTCGCCCCGGGCCGCCGTGACGAGCATGGGGAAGAGGCGCTCGTCGCCCCGGGCGAGGAGGCCCTGCAGGCGGGACATGGAGGCCGGTTCCACCTCGACCCGGAAGCCCTTGAGCGGTTTGACGGCCTCGCGGACCAGGCCGTAGGCGGTTTCGATGGCCGCTTCGGACGCCATGGGCGCCCACTGCATGGGAGTGAAGGGCTTGGGCACGAGCGGATTGACGGACAGGGTGGCGTGGGCCACGCCGCGCTTGCCGACGCCGATGCCGCCGGCTTCCGCCACGCTGGCGAGGAGCGGCCCCAGGGCGGCGTAGTCCTCGGGCGTCTCGCCGGGCCAGCCGACGATCAGATAGAACTTCAGATGGTTGACGCCGAACTTGCCGGCCAGGGCCACGGCCCGCAGCAGGTCGTCCATGGCCAGGTGCTTGTTGCAGGCGCGGCGCAGCCGTTCGCTCGGCGCTTCCAGGGCCAGGGTCAGGGTGCGCAGCCCGGCCTGGCGCAGGGCGGTCATAAGCTCCGGGGTGAGCCCGTCGGCTCGGATCGAGGCCAGGGAGAACTTGGTCTTGCGGCCGCGCAGCCAGGTGAGGAAGGGGAGCAGGTCGGGCCAGTCGGTGAGCGCCGTGCCGACCAAGCCGACCTTGCGGGGGGAGACGTCTTCGATCAGGGCCTTGAGGTCGGCCAGCCGGGCCTGCCTGGGCGGCCGGTAGATGTAGCCGGCGGCGCAGAAGCGGCAGCCGTAGGGACAGCCCCGGTTCACTTCGATCAGGAACATGTCCCGGAAGGCGGCGTGGCCGGACACGAAGCCGGAGTGGGCCGGCGTGGCCAGCAGGGTTGGCGCGTTCGGGTCGAGGGCGCGCACCCGCTGGACCGGCAGCGGCGTACGGCCGGGAAGGAACACCCCCGGCTTGCCGGCGACGGCGTCGAGGCAGGCGGCCTTGTCCGCCCCGGCCAGGGCCGCCTGGCGCAGGCCGGCCAGGACGTCGGCCAGCCCGGCCTCGGCCTCGCCGACGAAGAGCATGTCCAGGGCCGGCAGGATGGGCGTGGGGTTCAGGAAGGCCAGCGGCCCACCGGCCAGGATGATGGGAAAGCCGGAGCGTTCCCGGACGGCCAGGGGATGCCGGCCGCGTCCAGGGCGGCGATGGCCGTGAGGTAGTCTTCCTCATAGGCCAGGGAAAAGGCGATGACCGGGAAATCGGTGAGGGGGCGGCCGGAGTCCTCGGCCAGCGGCGGTTGGCCGGGCCGGCAGAACACCCGTTCCACGGCCAGGGTTTCGTCTCGCTGCAGGAGGTTCCAGACGGCCTGCCAGCCCAGGGCCGAGAGGGCCAGCGCCGTATCGCCCGGTACGACCAGGGCCACGGGCAGCCGGCCGCCCCAATCCCGGACGGCCGGACTGTCCAGGCCGAAATAGACCGTCGTCTGTCGCGCTTCGCTCAACGGTGGACCTTCCCTCGCGTCGGTGGCAGCGGGGGAGGGAGGGGCGGCGCCCCTCCCGCGTTCCTAGTCGGCCTGCATCCGGATGAACGAAGGAATTTCGAACTCCTCTTCGTCGAAGATGAATTCTTCCTCGCCCACGCCCTGGGTCTTGACGGCGGACGACTGGGACAGGGCCGCTTCGGGGCCGCCCTTTTTGCCGCCCTTCCGCAGGTAGGCCGGGATATTGTAGTCGTTGCCCTGGTTGCTCAGGACGCGGACGCTGCGCGGGCTCTGGGATCCGCCGCCGGGGCCGCTGGGCGGCGGCGTGTTCGGCTTGGACCGGGCGAGGCTGGTGATGACGTCCACGGGCTTGGCTTCCTCGCGCTTGGCCTGGGGCGCGGCGTCCCGGGCCATGGACGACTCGATGCCGGTGGCGATGACGGTGATGCGCATCTCGTCGGTGGCGTCGGGATCGAACACGGTGCCGAAGAAGACCTTGGCGTCCTCGTGGACGGCCTCGGTGATGGTCGAGGCGGCTTCGTCCACTTCCTCGATGGTGAGGTCGGGGCCGCAGGTGATATTCATGAGCACGCCCTTGGCGCCGTCGATGGTGACGTCTTCCAGGAGCGGGCTGGTGATGGCCTTGAGTGCCGCCTCGCGGGCGCGGGACTCGCCGCGGGCCGTGCCGAAGCCCATCATGGCCAGGCCCATTTCGCTCATCACGGCCTTGACGTCGGCAAAGTCGAGGTTGATGAGGCCGGGCACCATGATGAGGTCGGAGATGCCCTTGACGGCGAAGTAGAGGACCTCGTCGGCCTTCTTGAGCATTTCCAGGAAGGTCGCCTTCTTGGAGGCCAGGGACAGCAGCCGGTCGTTGGGGATGGTGATGATGGAATCCACCGTCTCGCGAAGCGCGGCCACGCCTTTTTCGGCCGAGAGCAAGCGCTTTTTCCCTTCGAAATAGAACGGCTTGGTCACCACGGCCACGGTCAACGCGCCGACTTCCTTGGCCACCTGGGCCACGACCGGCGCCGCGCCGGTACCGGTGCCGCCGCCCATGCCGGCGGTGACGAAGACCATGTCGCAGTCGCCGATGGCCTCACGGATGGAATCGATGCTTTCCAGGGCGGCGTCGCGCCCCACGTCGGGGTTGGCGCCGGCGCCGAGGCCTTTGGTCAATTTGTCGCCGAGCTGGATACGGTACTCGGCCTGGGATTTCTGCAAGGCCTGGATGTCGGTGTTGGCCGTGATGAAGGTCACGCCGGACATGGCCGAACAGATCATGTTTTCCACGGCGTTGCTGCCGCCGCCGCCGATGCCCACCACCTTGATGCGGGCATTGGAACCGGTCTCAAGTTCTTGATATTCCATGATATGCTCCCCCTAGAAAGCTCCCTGGTTGTCCCCTGAGATACGCCACCCGCGGACTATTTCACGTCCACGAACCATTTCCGCATCCCTCCCCAGAATGCGGTTGAAAACATTTTCGTCGCGGATGCGGAAGCGCTGTTCCACGCCCTCCTTTTCCGCGCCGAACATCAAAGCCCCACCGCCGTGGCGTACATGGGGCTGTTGACCACGTCCTTGAGGCCCCCGATCTTGTCCGGGTAGCCGATGCGCGTGGGCAGGTTGAAAAATTTGTTCGCCGAGTTCCTGGATGCCCTCGATCAGGGCGGTGCCGCCGGTCAGGACCACGCCGGCGCCGATCTGGTTCTTCATGCCCGAGCGGATGAGTTCCTGGTCCACCAGGGCCAGCATCTCCTCGACCCGCGGCTCGCAGATTTCGGCCAGCACCTGGCGGGACAGGCGTCGGGGCTCGCGGCCGCCCACGCTCATCACCTCGATGACCTCGTCCTTGGGCAACCATTTCGGCCAGGGCGCAGCCGTACTTGAGCTTGATCTTCTCGGCCGAGGCCATGGGCGTGCGCAGGCCGAAGGCGATGTCGTTGGTCAAATTGGTGCCGCCCAGGGCCAGCACGGCGGTGTGCTTGATGGAATCGTTGGCGAAGATGGCCAGGTCGGTGGTCCCGCCGCCGAGATCGACCAGGGCGACGCCAATCTCGCGTTCCTCGGCGGTCAGGACCGCCTTGGAGGAAGCCAGGGATTCCAGCACGATATCGGAGACGTCAAGCCCGGCCCGGTGACAGGAGCGGATGATGTTCTGGGCGCTGGTGACGGCCCCGGTGACGATGTGGACCCGCACTTCCAGGCGGACGCCGGCCATGCCGAGCGGATCGGCGATGCCGCGCTGATCGTCCACGATGAATTCCTGGGGCAAAATATGGATGACCTCCCGGTCCAGCGGGATGGCCACGGCCTTGGCCGCGTCGATGACCCGCTCGATGTCCCGGGGGCCGACTTCGCCGCCCTTGACGGCGATGACCCCATGGCTGTTGAAGCCCTTGATGTGGCTGCCGGCGATGCCGGCGTAGACCGAGCGAATTTCGCACCCGGCCATGAGTTCGGCCTCTTCGAGGGCCTTCTTGATGGACTGCACGGTCTGCTCGATGTTGACGACCACACCCTTGCGCAGTCCGGTGGAAGGGCTGGTGCCGATGCCCACCACATCCACGCCTTCGGGCGAGAGTTCGCCGACCACCACGCAGATTTTGGTGGTGCCGATATCGAGCCCGACAATAAGTTCCGACCTGGCCATAAACCGCTCCCTGAAATTTGCCTCTCGCGTGGTCTGACGACCGTATCCGCGCCATCTCCGCCCCGGCCGGCAAGCTACGTGAATTTTCTCCTGAAAGAAACCGTTTGCCCGTCAGAAACCGTGTTTCTTCCCGTTATTGCCGGTTCGGGAATCCCCTGCCTCAGCCTTGCGACGCCTCCCCCGAAGCGCCGCGTTTTTCAACCCAGACCTTATCCCCCTCGGCGGTGATGAGCGCAACCGTGTTGAGTTCGCCACGCCGACGCAGATCCGACCATACCAGGTTCATCCGGGACAGGTTGCGTTGCCATTCCCGGGACCCCAGACACAACATGATTCCGGAATCCATCAACCGAATTTCGAGTCCGCGCGCCCAGCTGAGGCGCAACCAGGCGATCTGCCCCAGTTCGAACGGCACGCGGTGATCGGCGATGGCCTGCCGCAAATCCGCCAGCAGGGAAAGATGTTTCTCCATGCCGGCCTCGACTTCGAGTTGCGGCAGGGAGACGAATTGGCCCGGCTCCACCTTGTCGATGATGCGGCCTCCGCTATCGGCGTAATAGAGCGTTCCCTTGTACTGTACAAGGTAGGACGGGGTCTTTTCCTTGATATCCACGGCAATGGTGCCGGGCAGGATGCGCCGGATCACTACCGAATCCACCCACGGCTCCTCGGTGAGGGCCTCCCGCATCCGGTCCATGGACAGGGCCAGGACGTTGGCCCCGGGCGTCAGCCCGGCGATTTCCCTGATATGGTCCTCGGACAAGCGGGAACAGCCGGTGACGCTGACGTTTTGCAGGGCGAAATAGTTGATGGTGGTGAGCCAGCGGTAGCCGGCCAAAAGCCCGACGCTGACGACCAGCAGCAGGGCCGTGCAAAAGGCCAGGGACACGGCCCGGGTGCACAGGCGTCCCACCCCGCCGAGGCTCAGGTGCGGCACGGCGTAGCTCGGCCCGCTGCGCGCATTGCGATTGCGGTTCCCCCGAGATTTGACGACCCGGCTTTTTACCGTCACCCGGGGCATGGAGGCGCCGTAGCTGTTGCGACGTCGCTTGCTGGCCCCCAGGCTCAGCCCGGGCATTGTTCCTGCCCTGACGTTCATGGTGCGACCCTCACTTCGAGTTCGAGTTCGTGACCACTGCTGCGTCTGACCGCCTCTTTCGCCGCCGCAATCAGGGCGAAGGCCTCGTCGGCCGTCCCGCCGCCCTGGTTGACCAGGAAGTTGGCGTGCAGGGCCGAGAAGGCCATGCCGCCCAACCGTTTGCCCCGGAACCCGGCCGCTTCCAGGAGCGTGCCGGCCGAGGTCCCGGCCGGATTCTTGAACACGCAGCCGGCCGTCGCTGCCGTGATGGGCTGGCTGGCCCGTTTGTGCCGCACCCGTTCGATCATGCCGCGGCGGATGTCGATGGGCTCGTCGATGTCGGTGTCGAACTCGGCCGCCAGGATCAGGAAAAATGCGGGGTCGCCGGCCAGGGCGAACGTCCGGTAGCCGTAGGTGAAGCCGTCGCGGTCGATCCAGGCGGCGCCGCGTTCGGGCGTCCAGACCAGGACTCGGGCCAGGGGGGCGCAGGCCTCGCCGCCGTAGGCACCGGCATTGCCGGCCACGGCGCCGCCCACGGTGCCGGGAATGCCGAACAGGGCGGCCAGGGCGTCGAGCCCCTGGGTGGCCATCCAGGCGGTGAAGCGATGGAGCTTGACCCCGGCCCCGACCCGCAGCCGGACCTTGCCGCCGAAGCGCTGGTGCAGAATTTCCGGTTCGCCCGTGAGGCGCGGCCGGACCAGCACCAGCGGCAGCTCGCCGTCCCGGGCCAGGATGTTGCTGCCGCCGCCCAGGATGAAGGGGCGGCCGCCGATCCGGGCCAGGGCGTCGCTCAGGTCCGCGGCGTCCTCGGGCGCGGTCAGGACGACCTCGGCCAGGGCGGTGCCGCCCAGGCGCAAGGTGGTCCGATCGGCCAGGCGCGGTCCGCGGCGCACCTCAAGCGTCATGGCCGCCCTCCAGGTAGTTGACGCCCACCTGCCAGATGCTGCCCGCGCCCAGGGTGAGAAGCACGTCGCCGGGGCGCAGGATGCCGGGCAGTCCGGCCTCCATGGCGGCGAAATCCGGGAAATAGGTCACCTGGGTCTTGCTCACCTGCCGGATGCCCTGGGCCAGGCTTTCGCTGCTCACGCCCGGGATGGGGGCCTCGCTGGCCGGATAGATTTCCGTCAGCAGCAGGGCGTCCGCGTCGGCGAAGCAGGTGCAGAACTGGCCGAACAGCAGCTTGGTGCGCGAGAAGCGGTGGGGCTGGAAGGCCACCACCAGCCGCCGGCCGGGATAGACGGTCCTGGCCGTGGCCAGGGTCGCCCGGATTTCCGCCGGATGGTGGCCGTAGTCGTCCACCACCACCACGTCGTCCCGTTCGCCCTTGACCTCGAAGCGCCGGCCCACGCCGCCGAACCGGGAGAGCGCCCCGGCGATGGTGGGCAGGGCGATGCCGGCTTCCATGGACAGGCCGATGGCCCCCAGGGCGTTTTGCACGTTGTGGCGGCCGGGGTGCGGCAGTTTGAATTCGCCGAGGGAGGTGCCGTCCAGGAAGGCCTCGAACACGCTTTGGGCGCCGCAGGACACGATCCGGCCGTGCAACCGGGCCTTTTCGGCAAGGCCGTAGGTCAGGGTCGGCCGGTTGATCCGGTGCAGGATGCGGGCCACGCCCGGGTCGTCCAGGCAGACCACGGCCGTGCCGTAGAAGGGCAGGCCGTTTAAAAAGGCGGTGAAGGCGTCGTCGATGGCCTCGAGATTCGGGTAGTGGTCGAGGTGGTCGGCGTCCACGTTGGTGACCACGGCGGCGATGGGCGACAGGCACAAAAACGAGCCGTCGGATTCGTCGGCCTCGGCGATCAGGTATTCGCCGGCGCCGAGCCGGGCCCCGGCCCCGTAGGCGTTGAGGCGGCCGCCGATGATGACCGTCGGGTCGTAGCCGGCCTCGGTGAAGATGGTGGCCAAAAGCGAGGTGGTGGTGGTCTTGCCGTGGGTGCCGGCCACGGCGATGCCGGTGCGCAGGCGCATCAGCTCGGCCAGCATTTCGGCCCGGGGAATGACGGGGATGCCCCGTTCCCGGGCGGCCAGCACCTCGGGGTTGTCGGCGGCCACGGCCGTGGATTTGACGACCACGTCGGCGTCGCCCACGTTTTCCCGGCCGTGGCCGATGGAAATGGTGGCGCCGAGGCCGCCCAGCCGTCGGACGACCTGGCTCATGGCCAGATCCGAGCCCGACACGGTGTAGCCGAGGTTCAAAAGCACTTCGGCGATGCCGCTCATGCCCGAGCCGCCGATGCCGATCATGTGGATCTTCTTGACCTTGGTCCGCATGGCCCCGGGGATGCGAGGCGGCGTCGTCAGAGGTTCGATCATCGCGCGCCTCCCTTTTCCATGGCGAGTTCGAGCACAGCTTCGGCAATGGCCTGGGCGGCTTGTGGTTTGGCTTCCTCGGCCGAGGCGGCACCCATGGCGGCCAGCCGTCCGGCGTCGTTGAACAGTCCGGTGATGACCTCGGCCAGATCGTAGCGGGGCAGATCGGCCTGGGAAATGACCACGGCCGCGCCGGCGTCGGCCAGGAAGGCGGCGTTGAGGGCCTGGTGGTTGTGGGTGGCGTAGGGGAAGGGGATCAGCACCGCCGGTCTCCCCGCCGCCGTCAGCTCGGCCAGGGTGGTGGCTCCGGACCGGGCCAGGACCAGATCGGCCCAGGCATAGGCCTCGGCCATGTCCTCGATGAAATTTTCCAGCACGAATTCCGGTTCGTTGCCGCAGCGCAGCCGCCCCCCGAGGATGGCGGCCACCTTGGCCCCTACCCGGTCGAAGTCGGCCCGGCCGGCCTGGAGGCGCACCTTGATGTCGGCGTCCAACAGCCGGGGCAGCACGGCCAGCACGGCGTCGTTGACGGCCCGGGCGCCCTGGCTGCCGCCGAGGATCAGCAAATGCCGCCGGTTGGCCACGGGCGGCTTTGAGGCGGCGGCGATGTTGCCCCGGATGGGGTTGCCGAGCCGGCTGGTCTTTTCCAGCGGGAAGGCATGGTCCCGGTCGGGGTAGGTGACGAAGATCTTGTCCACGAAGCGGCCGAGCAGCCGGTTGGTCATGCCGGGTATGCTGTTTTGTTCGTGGATGGCGGTGGCGATGCCCAGAACCCGGGCCGCGGCCACCGGCATGAAGCCGGCGTAGCCGCCGAAGCCGACCACCACCTGGGGCCGGGCGCGTTTGAGCAGTCGGAGGGCCTGGCCGAAGGCCTTGCCCATCCACAGGGGGGCGGCCAAACCGCGCAGCCCCCGGCCGAAAATGCCCTTGGCCGGCAGTCCCACGAAGGGAATCCCCGCCTTGGTGGCCAGGGCACCCTCGGGGCCGCCGCCGCCGACGAAGACGACTTCGGCCGTGGGCTCAAGCGTCTTGATGGCCTCGGCTACGGACAGGGCCGGAAAGATGTGGCCACCCGTGCCACCGGTGGTGAGCACGATACGGATCATGAACGCACGCTCCTCGAAAGATTGAGCAGCACGCCGACGCACAGAAAGCAGGCCAGCAGGTTGCTGCCACCGTAGCTCAAAAACGGCATGGCCACGCCCTTGGGCGGCACGCAGCCGAGCACCACCGCCAGGTTGAGCAGAAAACCCAGCCCCAGCACCAGGGCCATGCCGTAGGCCGTGAACCGGTCGCGCAGGTCGTCTTGGGCCAAAGCCACCCGGAAGGCGCGCCAGAGCAGGATGCCGATGCAGATGAAGACCAGGGACATGCCGATGAAGCCCAGCTCCTCGCCGACCACGGCCATGATGAAGTCGTTGTGGGCCTCGGGCAGGTAGAACAGTTTCTGCTTGCCGGCGCCGAAGCCGACCCCCGGTGATGCCGCCCGAACCGAAGGCGTAAAAGGACTGTACGAGCTGGTAGCCGACGTTTTGCGGATCCTTGAAGGGATCGAGGAAGGCGAACCAGCGCTTGAACCGGTAGGGCGAGGAGGCGATCAGGAGCCCCATGGCCCCGAGACCGAACATCAGCGAGACGGCCAGGTAGGTGAGCCGCGTCCCGCCGACCAGGCTCATGAAGAAAAAGAGCATGCCGAGGAAGACGGCGCCGCCGAAATCCGGCTGGAGCAGGAGGATCAACCCGAGAAAACCGGTGACGATGACCGGCGGGATGAAGCCCACCGAAAAGGACCGGACCATTTTTCTGCTTCTGGCTGAAGAAGTAGGCCAGGTAAAAGACCAGCACCACCTTGGCCAGCTCCATGGGCTGAAGGGTCACCGGGCCGAAGTGCATCCAGCGCCTGGCGCCGCCGGCCTTGACCGAAAACGGCGGCACCAGGGTCAGGACCAGCAGGGCGATGATGCCAAAAAGCCACAGGTAGACCTGGCCGTGGAGCAGCCGGCGCGGCATCCAGGCGAACAGGACCATGACGCCGAGGCTGGCCAGGGCGAACAGGGCCTGACGCTGGAAGAAGTAGTAGCGGTTGCCGACGAGCCGTTCGGCCATGACGCCGCTCGAGGAAAAGACCATGACCAAGCCCAGGCCGGCCAGGAGCAAGGCGGAACCGAGCAACCAGAGATCGAAGGATCCCTGCTGTTCCCGGCTATCGCGTCTGACCGAAACGGGTCTGCTCATGCCGTTTCCCCCTCCGTTTTTCCGGTCGGTGAGAGGCAGATCGGCGAAGATTTCTGGAATCGAGGCCCCGGGCCTTGTAGCCCGGATAGAGGTCGAAGCTGGCCGTGGCCGGGGACAGCAGGATGACGTCGCCGGAGGCGGCGTCGGCAAAGAGCCGGGCCACGGCCTCGCGCAGGGTGGGCGCGTAGAAAAGCGGCACCGTCCCGGCGAGCGCCTGCTCGAAGACCTCGCGGCTGGCCCCGAACAGACCGACTTCCACGACTTTTTCCCGGAAAAGCGGGGCCAGCGCCGCCAGATCGCCGCCCTTGAACACGCCGCCGGCCAGCAGCCGGACCGGGCGTTGGAAACTGCGGATGGCCGCCTCCATGGCCGTGACGGTGGTGGCCTTGGAATCGTCCACGAACAGCACGCCGGCCTTTTCGCCGATGACCTGCAGGCGGTGCGGAGCCGGGATGAAGCTGTCGAACCCGGCCTGGGCCGCCTGTTCGGTCACGCCGAAGGGCTGGCAGGCCAGGTAGGCCGCTTCCATGTTGGCCTGGTTGTGCGCCCCGACCAGGCGTTTGGCGGTAAAGCGGTTCGTGGGGGCGAACCAGGTGACGGCCGCCCGGGTGAAGCGCCGGCCGGCCAGGGTCTCCCGCAGGTCCGCCGGCAGGATGGCCGTATCCTCGGGCCGCTGGGAGGCGAAGATGTTGAGCTTGGCCGACAGGTACTCCTCCATGTCGGCGTGCCAGTCCAGGTGGTTGGGCGAAAAATTGCAGAGCACGGCCACCCGCGGCCGGAAGGATTTGACGAGCTGGAGCTGGAAGCTCGACGTCTCCAGCACCACCACGTCGGCCGGGTCGCCGGCCAGCACGTATTCCGAAAGCGGGGTGCCGATGTTGCCGCCGGTGAAGACCTGGCGGCCGGTGCCTTCCAGCAGGTGGCTGATGAGCATGACCGTGGTGGTCTTGCCGTTGGTGCCGGTGACGGCCACAATGGGCGCGTCCACGAACCAGGAGGCCAGCTCCAGTTCGGAGATGATCTGGGCCGACGGGCAGGCGGCCAGGCAGTCGGCCAGATTGGCGGCCCGAACGCCCGGCGACAGGATCACCAGATCGGCAGCGGCGAAGTCGGCCGGGCCGTGGGCGCCCGGACGCAGGTCGTAGCCGGCCTCGGTCGCCTCGTTTTTGAGGTCGTCGGTGACGCTTGTGGTGTTTTTTTCCAGCAGGCGAACGGTCGCGCCAAGCTTGGCCAGCAGCTTGGCCGCAGCCCGACCGGACGCGCCGGCCCCCACCACCACCGCCAGGTGGCCGCGCAATTGATCGGTATGGAGCATTTCGCGCATCGGGAGCCTCTACCGCAGTTTGAGGGTGGACAGTCCCACCAGGGCCAACAGGATGGAGAGAATCCAGAACCGGATGATGATCTTCGATTCCGGCACGCCCATCAGCTCGAAATGGTGGTGCAGGGGGGCCATGCGGAAAATCCGCTTGCCGCCGGTCATCTTGAAGTAGCCGACTTGCAGGATGACCGAGACCGTCTCGGCCACGTACAGGCCGCCGACCACGATCAGAAGGAGTTCCTGCTTGCACAGGACGGCGATGAAGCCGAGCGCCCCGCCCAGGGAGAGCGACCCCACGTCGCCCATGAAGATTTGCGCCGGATAGGCGTTGAACCACAAAAAGCCGAGTCCCGCCCCGGCCATGGCCCCGCAAAAGACCGTGACCCTCGCCCACGCCGGCCACCGGCGCCACTTGCAGGTAGCGGGCCATCTGGGCGTGGCCGGCCACGTAGATAAAAAGCGAGAACATGGCGGCGTTGACGATCATGGGGCCGATGGCCAGCCCGTCCAGGCCGTCGGTCAGATTGACGGCGTTACTGGCCGCGATCATGACCAGCATGGCGAAGGGGAAGTAGAACCAGCCGATGTCGGGGTGGATGTTCTTGAAGAAGGGCACGGCCAGCCGGGTGGAGTATTCGGGATCGGACAGCAACACGGCGGCGGCCAGGCCGGAGATGATGATCTGGCCCAGGAGCTTTTGCCGGGGCGTGAGCCCCTTGTTGCGTTTTTTCACCACCTTGGCGTGGTCGTCCACGTAGCCCAGGGCGCCGAAGCCCAGGTAGACGAAGATGGTCATCCAGACGTAGCCGTTGGCCAGGTCGCCCCAGAGGAGCACGCTGCCGACCAGGCACAGGGCGATGAGCAGGCCGCCCATGGTCGGGGTGCCGGCCTTGCACTGATGGGCCTGGACGTCCTCGTTGATATACTGGCCGCACTTGATGCGGGTGAGCCAGGCGATGGTGCGCGGTCCCAGGAGGATGCAGAGCACCAGCGCCGTCAGGAAGGCGGCGATGGAGCGAAAGGTGATGTAGCGGAAGACGTTCAGGGCGCTAAACTGCGCCGCAAACGGCACCAGCAGATAATAGATCATGCTTCCGCGTCCTTCTGGATACTTTGGGTGAAGGCCGTCACGTATTCTTCCATGCGCATGGCCCGTGATCCCTTGAACAACAGGACTCCGCCCGGCAGATCGATGCCGGACAGGGTGCGAACGAACGCCTCGGGGCTGTCGGCCACCGAGAAGATGCCGCTGTAGCCGCTGCGCGAGAGTCCCTCGCCCACGGCCGAGGCGTGTTCGCCGTGAAAAAAGACGGCCCGGGCCCCGGTGGCGCCGGCCAATTCGCCCAGCCGGCGTGTTCGACGTCGGACTCCCGCCCCATCTCGCGCATTTCGCCGAGGACCAGGACCAGCGGCTGGTCGTGGGCCGCCTCATGGGCGGCCTCGATGGCCCGGCGCATGGACAGGGGATTGGCGTTGTAGGTGTCGTCGATCACGGTGTAGCAGCCGTGCTGGCGGCAGAAAAGCGCTGTTCGGGAATGACGGCCGTGGCCAGTCCGGCGGTGATGGCCTCGCCGTCGGCCCCGAGCAGATGGGCGCAGGCGGCGGCGGCCAGGATGTTCTCTGCGAAATGCACGCCGGTCAGCGGCGTTTCGACCTCCAGGTCCAGGTCCTTGAGCTTGAGGAAGAAGCGGCCGCGCCCCCTCGGGCAGCGCGCCCAGGTACTTGGCCCGGTAGGGGGCGGGGTGGCCCCGGGTGGACATGCCGATGACGTCCGGGCAGGCGTTTTTCGCGGCTTCCCACAGCTCGGGATAGTCCATGGAGGCCAAAGCCAGGCCGCCGGGCATCATGTGCCGGAACAGCTCGGTCTTGGCGGCGGCCACGCCGGCCACGTCGCCCAGGGCTTCCAGATGGGCCGGCCCCACGTTGTGGATGACGGCCACGTCGGGCTCGGCGATGGCGGCCAGGACGTCCATTTCCCCCGGCGCGGAGATGCCGATTTCCATGACCCAGAAGCTGTCCGTTGCCCCGGCTTCGAGCATGGACAGCGGCAGGCCGATATGGTTGTTGAAATTCTTGTAGTTTTTGGCGGTCGGTCCGACCTTGCCCAAAATGGCGGCGGTCAGCTCCTTGACGGTGGTCTTGCCGGCCGAGCCGGTGACGGCCACGAGCTTGGGCCGGACCCGCTCCCGCCAGGCCCGGGCCAGACGGCCCAGGGCGGCCACGGTGTCGCGCACCAACAGCACGGGCGTGCCTTCCGGCAGGCCGGCCAGCGGCCGGTCGGCCAGGACGGCGGCCGCGCCCTTGCGTACGGCCTCGGCGGCGAAATGATGGCCGTCCAGACGGGCGCCGGGCACGCACACGAACAGACAGCCCGGCACGATGGCCCGACTGTCGATACGGACGGCCTCGATGGTCGGGTTGCCGCGTTCCCCGATGTCGCCCACGGCTCCGGTGGCCGTCAGGATATCCGATAAGCTCATGCGCATCCGGTGAGCTCCCTGACCACGGCGGCGTCGGAAAACGGGTACTTCACGTCGCCGATCTGCTGGGTGGTTTCGTGCCCCTTGCCCGCGATCACCAACACATCCTCGGGCCCCATGGCCGTAAGTGCCAGGCTGATGGCCCGGCGGCGGTCCGCCTCGACAACGACCTTCCGGGCCTCGGTCAGGCCCGGTTTGACGTCTGCGATGATAGCCAGCGGGTCCTCGTGGCGGGGATTGTCGGAGGTGAGCACCGCCACGTCGGCGTAGCGGGCCACGGCCGCTCCCATGCGGGGACGTTTGGTCCGGTCGCGGTCGCCGCCGCAGCCGAACACCACGAAGAGCTTGCCGGTCGTGAATTCCCGGGCGGCGCCGAGCACATTGTCGAGCGCGTCCGGGGTATGGGCGTAATCCACCAGGACGGTCAGTCCCTCGGGATTGGGAATGCGTTCCAGCCGTCCCGGCGCGCCGTGGAAGTCGGCCAGGGAGGTGGCCACCGTTGCCGGCAGCCCGAGCACCGCGGCCGCGCCCAGGGCGGCCAGGATGTTCTCGGCGTTGTGATGGCCGGGCATGGGCGAGACGACGGTCCGGGTGTCGCCTCCTAGCTGCGTTTCCAGGCGCAACCCGTCCCGCCCCTCGGCCAGGATCGTCCCGGTGAGCAGGCGGGAAAAGCCGGCCGGCGGCGTGGTCAGGCCGTAGCCCAGGGCCTCGGGAAATTCGCGCAGCAGCCGCAGGCCGTAGGGATCGTCGTAGCCCAGGACCATGCCGGCGGCGGAGCGGGTGTAGTGCCGGAACAGCTTGGCCTTGGCCGTGAAATAGGTCTCCATGTCGCCGTGGTAGTCCAGGTGGTCCTGGGTCAGGTTGGTGAAGACGGCGGCGTCGAAGACGAGGCCGGCCAGCCGGTCCTGGTCCAGGGCGTGGGAGGAGGCTTCCATCACGGCGATATCGCAACCGGCCGCGGCCATGTCGGCCAAGACGTGATGGATGGTCAGGCAATCGGGGGTGGTCAGACAGCCCGGACGGGACCCGCCGGGCCAGCGGCAACCGATGGTGCCGAGCACGCCCACCCGTTTGCCCGCGGCGGAGGCCAGTCGTTCGAGCAGATACGTCATGGAGGTCTTGCCGTTGGTGCCGGTGACGGCGACCACGGCCATGCCCGAGCGGTCGGTCTCGTAGCGGGCGGCGGCCAGGGCGCCGAGGGCCGCCCGGGGCGACGCGACGGCGATGAGGGTGGCCGTGGCCCCGGCCGGCAGGACGGTGCCCGGCGCGGCCACGATCCAGGTCGCGCCCTTGGCCAGGGCGTCGGGGATGAAGCGCGCGCCGTCCACGCTCGGACCGGCAATGGCCACGAAGACGCCTCCGGCCTCCACTGCGCCGGAATGTCCGGCCACAGGGAGTTTTTCCCGGCGGACGCGGTCGAGCAGGGCCAAAAGGCGGCTTTCGTCTTGTGTCGTACGCATCATCATTGCACCATCAGGACGGCCTGGTCAGCCAGAGCACGAATTCGGTCTTTTTTTCCGTGGGCCAGGGCATGCCCGCGGCCGGCGTCTGTTTGTTCACGATCAGCCCCTGGCCTTCGAGCCGGGGGACGATTCCCTTGCTGACAAGAATTTCCACGGCCTTGCGCAGGGGCATGCCGGAAAAGTCCGGGATGCTCTGGAAGGCGACGTTGGCGGCGCCGGCTCCCCCTCCCTGGTGCCCCTTGGCGATGTCCAGGATCGCCTTGTCCGCCGCGGACGGGGCGACGGTGGCCACGGGGCCGCAGGAAGCGGGCGCCGGCGGGGGCGTGCGCTGGGCCACCATGGCGCCTTCGGGCATGCGCCCCAGATAGGACAGCATGCGGATGGTCACGTCCTTGACGGCCGGCGCGGCGACCACGCCGCCGTAATGGCACGGCTCGGGTTCGTCAATCATGACCAGAATGATGTACTGGGGCGCGATGGCCGGCACGAAGGAGACGAAGGAGCCCAGATAGCGGTTGCTGTAGCCGCCGGTGGGGGAGGCCTTCTGGGCCGTGCCGGTCTTGCCGCCGGTGTCCAGGCCCGGAATCCGGGCGATCTTGCCGGTGCCGTGGTCTTCCTGGACCACCTCGCGCATGATGTGCTGGACGGTGCGGGCCACGTCGGCATCGAACACCCGGTAGGGCTTGCGCTGGGGATCGGGGTCGGCCGGGGACATGACCAGTCGCAGCGGCTTGTAGACGCCGTCGTTGGCCAGGATGAGAAAGGCCTGGGCCAGTTGCGCCGGGGTGACGGCGACGCCCTGCCCGAAGGAGGCGGTTGGCCAGGTCCAGCACGGACCAGGCCTTGGCCCGACGCATGAGCCCCTTGGATTCGCTGGGCACGGGCAGGCCGGTGGGCCGGCCGAAGCCGAGCCGTTCGAAATAGGCGTGCAGCCGCGGCGCCCCGAGCTGCAAGCCGATCTTGGCCGCGCCGATGTTGCTCGAAACGCGCACGATCATGTGCACGGGCAGGACGCCATAGGAGTGGGTGTCCTTGATGACCCTGCCGGCCAAGGGCGAACTTGCCGTTTTCGCAGTTGTAGGTGGTGTCCGGCCGGGTGGTGTGCTCCTGGAAGGCGGCGGCCACGAGCAGCGGCTTCATGGTGGACCCGGGCTCGAACACGTCGAGGACGGCCCGGTTGCGGGCGAGCCGGGGGTTGATGCTGCGGCCGGCGTTGGGATCGAAAAAGGGATAGTTGGCCATGGCCAGGATGTCGCCGCTGGCCACCTCGACGACCATGGCCACGCCGTCCTTGGCGTGGTTGGTGGTGACGGCCTTCTCCAGCTCGTCCTCGACGAAGAACTGGATTTGGGAATCGATGGTCCGCCGGGATGTCGTGACCGTTGATGGTCGTCCGCAAGTCTGCCGGCCGTCCAGGTTGCAGAAGAAGAAGCGGCGGCCCGAGGCCGTCCCGTTGGACCGGGAACTTGGCCTGCCGTCCCGGTCAGCACCGGATCGAAGGATTTTTCCAGGCCTGCCAGACCGACGGTCGCCGACGCCGACGAAGCCCATGACCTGGCTGGCCAGATGCCCGTTGGGATTAATAGCGGCCGAAGGCCTTGTTTGCAGAAGATGCCCGGCAGATTGGCCTCGCGGATGCGGGCGGCGGTACGGTCGCCCACCCGCCAGGACAGGTAGACACATGGGGGAGGAGCTGGTCAGCTTTTCTTGATGCGCTGATCCTTCATGTGCAAACAGCTTGGCCAGAAAACTCGCCGTGCGTCGGGATCGGTCACGTCCTTGGGCCGGGCGTAGACGGCCTCGAATTCCACGCTTTGGCCAGAAGCCGGCCGCCCTGGTCATAGATTTCGCCCCGGGCCCCCTTGCCCACTTCCGAGGTCAGGTGCTGGCGGCTGGCGTCCTTGGCCAGTTGCGGTCCGGCCACGATTTGCAGGTAGCCGGCCCGGGCCCACAGGCCGAGCCAGAGGCAACAGAAGAAGACCCCCACGCAGGTGAGTTTGACCCGGCTCCAGTCGCGAACCGTCTTCTGTTGGCGTTCAGTGGCAATCCTGCGCATGACCGCGTGTGTCCGTTAGCGTTTCCGTTTGCCCTTGCCCCGGGACGGCGCCGGCGCATTGGCCGGGCTCGTGGCCGCCATCTGGGCCTTGGTCGTTTCCGCGCCCACCGGCGCTTCCACTTGACCGGCGTCGTTCACCCGGCGGATCTGGCCGGGATGGGCTGGGCCGAGGTTGTATTGTTTGGCCAATTCCCGCAGCCGGGCTGGGGTGATGAGGGTATTGCGCTCCACGTCGAGCTTGGCCACGAGGGCGTCGGCGTCCTCGATTTGGCGTTGGATATGATTGATTTCATACGCCATATCCACCCGTTCGATGTTGAGCCAGACCAGGCCCAGGCCGAAAACGAGCAGCAGCACGATGCTGAAGGCCATGGAGACCCCCCATTCCGTGGACAGCGAACTCATTTCCCTTCTCCCCCATCCGCGTCCCGAAGGCGCTCGGCCGCCCGCAGCTTGGCGCTGCGCGCCCGGGGATTGGCCGCGATTTCGGCCTCGCCCGGGACCAGGGGCTTCTTGGTCAGGAGGCGCAGCCGCTGCTTGTGGCCGCACACGCACACGACCTGCTCCCTGGGGCAGATGCAACCGGTGGCCTCCAGCCGGAAGGCCCGTTTGACCAGGCGGTCTTCGAGAGAGTGGAAGGAAATGACGGCGACCCGCCCTCCCGGCGCCAGATAGTCGGGAATCGCTCGCAAGAATGCCTCCAACTCCTGCAACTCCTCATTGACCGCCATGCGCAGGGCCTGGAACGTCCGGGTGGCCGGATGTTGCCTGGCCGTGGCCCGCCATTTGGCGGGGTAGGCTGCGGCCACCACGGCGGCCAATCGGCCGGTGGTGGTGATCGGGGCCTCCTCCCTGGCGGCCACGATAGCCCGGGCGATGCGTCCGGCCTGGGGATCTTCGCCGTAGTCCCGGATGATTTCCCGCAACCGGGCGTACGGCACCAGGTTGATCAGGTCCTCGGCGCTTTCCCCGCCGTCCTCGGCGCCCATGCGCATGTCCAGCGGCCCGTCCGACAGAAACCCGAACCCCCGTTCGGGCGCGTCCAGTTGCAGCGAGGACATGCCGGCATCCAGCAGGGCCGCGTCCACCGATTTCCATCCTGCCTCCCCGAGGATTTCCGGAAACCGGCTGTAGCGGCTTCGAACCAGCCGTACCGCCTCGCCGAACCGCGTCAGACGCCGCGCCGCCTCGGTAAGGGCCTCCCTGTCCCTATCGAGGCCAAGCACCTCCGCCTGGCCACCGACCGCCTCGAGCATCCCCCCGGTATGCCCGCCGAGGCCGACGGTAGCGTCCAAAATGCGGATCCCCGGCCGTAGGCCAAGGATCTCCACGACTTCCCGCAGCATGACGGGAATATGCTTGGGGACAGTGTCCACCGCATACTCCTACAGCCGCAAAACGACGCCGCTTTGGGCCAGGGCTGCCAGATCCTCGTTGATGTGCTGCTCCACCTTCTGGCGGCGCGCTTCGAATCGCTCCTGGTCCCAAATTTCAAATCGCCGGCCCACGCCGGCCAACACCAGCTCCTTGTCCAGGGCCGCATGGGCGCGCAGATGGGGCGGCACGAGGATGCGGCCCTGCTTGTCCACGGTCACTTCCATGGCCCCGGCGATGAAAAAGCGCTCGATGTCCCGCATCCGGGGATCCAGCGTGTTGCCGGCCTGAAAACTCTGCTCCAGCTCCTCCCAGGCGGGCATGGGATAGCCGCTCACGGCGCCGTCGAAATTGGTGGTGAGCATGACACGTCCTTCCGGGGAATGACGCAGAATCTCCTCCCGATACTCGGGCGGGAGCATCAACCGACCCTTGGGGTCCAGGCTGCGGAAGGAATGTCCTCGGAACACGGCACCTCACAGGGGGAATTCACCACTTCTTCCCACCATTTCCCACATCCTCTCCACCAAAGGCCGTGGAGTGTCAAGTGAAAACCACCCAATAAGGGCTTCCTCCCACCATCTTGGGAGCATTTCAGTGGGTAAGTGGGAAAAAGGCGACAAATGTCCGAGCGTTATCGAAAAGGAGTGGGATTCCCGGGCTGGTGCGGCCGCAGAGGGAAAAAGGAGGCCAGGGCGGCGCCCTGGGCCTGCCGGGGGGAAGCGTTCCCCCCGGAGCCCCTGTCCCGGTGCGCGGGGCCGGGGGCATCGTCATCGTCCTGCGTGACGCCTTAGCGTCCCAACAGGCCGTGGTCCCGCAGGTCCTCCTCGACGTAGCGGACGGCGGCTTCGAGGAGCACGGCCCGGGGGTAGTGGTTGCGGGTGATCATCAGCGCCGTGAGCACGGGCGCCTTGCGGCCGAAGGGCATGGCCACGGCCAGGTGGTCGGCGTTGGGGTAGCCGAGCAGGGTGGAGCCCGGGACGATGGCGTCCGCGGCCACCACCAGGCCGTCGTTTAAGGGTTGGGTCCGGCCCAGGATGCCGAAGAACGGTTTGAGCACCGTGGAGATGTTCTGGGGCCGGGCAAAGGCGGCCAGGGAATAGAACCGGACGTTTTTGGGCAGCCTGTGGCCGGCCAGCCAGGCCAGCCGGACGGTCGGGCGCAGGCTGTCCATGGCCCTCGACGCCCTCGCCCTTGGAGCACTGGCTCATGGACATCTTTTCGATCATGGCGGCCAGGGATTCGGGAAAGAGGTCGGCGATGGGCGAGCCGTTGACCGCGCCGGCCACGCTGACCACGGCCACCACCCGCTCGGTCAGCTCGGGGAAGGCGACCAGCGCTTCCAGGCTATCCACCGTGCCCTTGGAATGGCAGACCAGGATGATCTTTTCCCGGCCGGGCATCCGCTCGATGGCCGACCGGATCAGGGCGGTGTTGCGGTCGCTGCTCTGCCGTCCCCGGGTCTGGATGTAGCCGGTTTGGTAGCCCTGGACCTCCAGGTTGGGCCGGGACTCCTCGAACAGGGTCGATTTGTCGGATACGCATTCCGCCAAAAGCCCCGGCACCATGAGCACCCGCAGGCCGGCGGTGGAGGGGGCCAGGTCCACGGGCTTTCCGGTGGCCGGCGGTTCTCCGGCCAGGCGCCACAGATCGTCCTGGCCGTCATCGGGCCGGACGTCGGGCAGGCTCGTTCCCCGGGCCGTTTTGATCGCGTCGAAGATTTCCCGGAACCGGCCGCGTCCGTCGGGCTGTCCGGTCAGGACGGTGGGCATGAGGATGGTCGGCGGCGTTTTTTCCGGGCTGACCTGTTTGGGCATGGAGGAACAGGCGAAAAGGGCCAGGACGGCGAGGCCGAGGCCGAGCCGTCGCAGGGGAACGATCCGAAGGGGCATGGCGGGAGATCCTCCGTCAAGCGGCGTTGCCTTTCCCTACAACGGCCCGTGCCGCCCGTCAAAAGGCGCGTCGCCGTCCTGGGCCGCGGCCGTGAGCCAGGTCCGGCAGTCGCCGGTGTAGTCGTAGCGTCCGGTCCGGGTAAATGCGCTCGTCGTATCGGCCAGGACCGCGCCGCCGAGGGCGGTCCACCGCCGGCAGAAGGCATAGCCCTCGGGCAGGGCTTCCCGCCGGTCGGGATCGATGGCCGGATCGAAAAAGGCCCATTTCTTGTACATGGCGTCGCCGCTGTCCACGTAGGAGCGGCGGTAGCGCAGTTCCGGATAGGCTTCGGCCAGCCGGCGCATGGCCTGGCGGCTGACCATCATGAAATCGGCCGGTCCGTAGGCCACCGGCAGGAAGCCCCGGGCGTCCGGGACGGCCCCGGGCAGGGTGACGCCGGGGTAGTCCAGGGCGGCGGCCACGGCCTCCCGGTCGGGGACGTCCCGGGGCAGCCGGCGCAGCCGGGCCACGTCCAGGCGGGGCAGGGGCGGCAGGCCGCAGACCACGTCGTGGCCCGAGCGCAGGTAGCGCACGGCCGCTTCGGCCGGAAAGCCGAGGTCCGGATCGATCAGCAGCAGGTGGGAAAATTCCTGGCGCCGGAAAAAGGCGTTGGCGATGAGGTTGCGCGCCCGGGGCAGCAGGCTTTCCCCGACCAGGTGCTGCAATTCCACCTCGATGCCGTCCCGGTCGCAGTGCCGGATCATGGCCAAAAGCGAGGTCATGTAGGCCACCGAGACGCTGCCGGTGTAGCAGGGCGTACCGATCAGCAGCATGGCGGCATCCGGGGCGCGGGCCGGTGGTCAGGCCGCACGGTCGTCCCCGTTCGTCCGGGCCGTGGCGAGGAAGAAGAAGCGGGGGAAGCGGAAGATGACCTCGCCGTTTTTCTGGGGCGGATAGGCCGCCGTCACCCGGCGCAGCACGGCCGCTTCGAAGACCGGCCGGCGGTTTTCGGGCAGGGCGTCCAGGTACGGCCGCAAGCCGGTGCCGCGGTACCATTCCAGGATGTCCTGGTGGGAGCGCAGCCGGTGGAAGTAGGTGGTCTGCCAGACGGAAAAATCCTCGGTCAGCTCCGCCAGCAGATCGATATAGGCCCGGGGCGTCAGGGTGTGGAAGATCCGGGGCCGGGGAAAGGCCTCCCGCCAGTCGGGACTGGCGACCAGTTCCTGGATGATCGTATGGATGGGCTCGTCCTGGTTCATGGGGATCTGGACGGCCAGGATGCCGCCGGGGCGGAGGAGTCCCAGCAGCTCCGGGAGCAGCTTGGGGTGGTTGGGCACCCACTGCAGGCAGGCGTTGGAAAACACGAGGCCGAAGTCCCGGTCCAGGGTCGGCAGGTCCCGGGAGGCGTCGCAGAGCTTGAAGGCGAGGTCGGGATGGCTGGTCCCGGCGGCCTGGATCATGGCCGGCGAGGCGTCGATGCCCAGGATGCCGGCCTCGGGAAAGTTGTCGGCCAGCACCCGGGTGCTGTTTCCCGGGCCGCAGCCGACGTCCAGCACCTTGGCCGGTGCGGCCTCGAGCAGGCGCGAGGCTAGGTCCCGGGCCGGTTGGGTCCGTTCGTTTTGAAACTTGAGATACTGGACCGCGTTCCAGTGGACCATGTCGCGCCTCCCCGGTCGTTCGGTGAAAAACTACGTGTCGTTTGAACGGGATGCAACCGGCTTGCGGTCCTCCCGCCCGGGATGCGTGGCCTCGCCGGCGTCCACCGCGGACAGCCGGCCGATGGCGGCCCAGTCCAGGTCCTCGCCGCCGTTGGCCAGCAGGGCCAGGAAGCGGTCGTGCAGCAGGCTGGCCACGGGCATGGGCACGCGCAGCTCCTCGGCGGCGGCCAGGGTCAGCCGGATGTCCTTGTGCCCGAGCGGCGCGGCGAAGCCGGCTGGCGAGAATTTTCCCTCGGCCAGCAGCGTGCCGTACGTCTTATAGACCGGCGCGCCGAACAGGGTGGAGGTCAGAATGTCGAGGTAGGCGTTGCGGTCCACCCCGGTCTTGCCCACCAGGGCCATGGCCTCGCCCAGGCTTTCGATGACCGAGGCGATCAGGAAGTTGCCGCTCAATTTCACGAGATTGGCCGCTTCGGGCGCGGCGGCCACGGTGAAGGTGCGCTGGCCGATGGCGTCGAGGATCGGGGCGGCCATGGCCAGGGCGTCGTCCGGACCGGCGGCCACCACGAAGAGCTTACCGGCGGCGGCCATGTCGGGCCGGCCGAAGACCGGCGCCGCCACGAACCGCTGGCCGGCCGCCTGGTGGTCGGCGGCCAGTTTTCGGGACAGGGCGGGGCTGATGGTGCTGGAGGCGATATGCAGGGCCCCCCTGCCCAGGCAGGCGATCAGTCCGCCCTGGCCGTAGGCCACCTCCTGGACGGCCTCGTCGTTGGCCAGCATGGTGAGGACGGCCTCGCCGCGGCAGGCCTCGCCGATGGTCCGGGCCACGGTGGCCCCTTGGGCGGCGAGCCTTTCGGTCTTGGCGGCCGTCCGGTTGTAGACCGTCACCACATGGCCGGCGTGCAGGATGTTGGCCGCCATGCCGCTGCCCATGTGCCCGAGACCGATACAGCCGATGTGCATCATGACCATCCTCCCGCCTGCGTGTGGCCGGCCCCGCGTCGGTGGGGCCGGTTTTCCCCTGCCATACGCCAAAACGTCCGCCCGGGCAAAGCGCTTCCCGATACGGGCGGGCGCCTTGCGGTCCGGCCGGCGTTTTTCCCTCCGGTTGCCAGCGCCCGGGGACGGTGCCATCGTGACCGGGACATTTCGCCAGGAGGTGCCCCATGTTCCATGCCTTGTGGCGCGCGGGCCGACGCGCCGTGCCGGTTGTGTTGCTCCTGTTGCTGGCCGCGCCGGTCCGGGCCGCCGCCCCGGAGCCGCCGGGTCCGGCGGCCGGCGACCGCACCGTGGCCGTGGGCGACGTGGTGCTCGGCTACCGCATCCTGGGCCAGGGCAAGCCCTTGCTGCTGCTGACGGGCTACGGCTGCACCATGGACACCTGGGACCCGGCCCCTGTTGGCCGCCCTGGCGGCCCATCACCGGCTGATCCTCATGGATCATCGGGGCATGGGCGCGTCCACGGTTTCGGCCGCGCCGTTTTTCCCTGTCCCTTTTCGCCGAGGACGCGGCCGGGCTGCTGGGGGCCCTGGGCATCGCCAAGGCCGACGTCCTGGGCTGGTCCATGGGGGCGATGACCGCCCTGGAGCTGGCCCTGGCCCATCCCAACCGGGTGGACAAGGTGGTGGCCTACGGGGCCGCCGCCACGGCCGCCCCGGTGGCGGCGGCCATCGCCCCGGTTCAACCGGCTGACCCCGGCCCGCCTTTGTCGACCAGCTTTTCCCGGAAAGCTGGGCCAAGGCCCATCCCGACGCGGCCTCCCGACTCCCCAAGCCGGCCGTCCCGCCGCAACCCGACATCGTGCGCCGGCAGGCGGCGGCGTTGGCCGACTGGCCGGGCTTCGGCGACCGGCTGGCCGGGCTGGACAAGGACGTGCTGTTGGTGGTCGGCCAGGAGGACACCGTCACGCCGCCGGACCAGAGCCTGGCCCTGGCCGGCGCCATTCCCGGCTCCTGGTTGGTCCGTTTCCGCAACGCCGGCCATTGGCTGATGTTCCAGTATCCCCAGTCCCTGGCCCGGGTGGTGGAGGCCTTCCTGGAGGGCCACCAGTGACCGGCCTGGCCTCGCTTTACGCCTGTCCCCGGGGCGGCTATGGAGGAGGACAGGGAGGAACCCGGCATGTCCACTGCACGCGACCGCCGCCCGGGCCCCGTCCGGCTGGCCCTTGCCGTTCTGATGCTCGTTTTCGCGGCTCCGGGCGCCGCCTGGGCCGGCATCCTGGTGAACGCCCGCTGTCCCTGCGGCTACCACCGGGAGCACCTGCCCATCTTCGGCGGCCGGGCCAATTTCCGGACGACCTGCCGTTTCCCCGCCCTGTGCCGGGCCACCCGGGAACTCGTCCTGGTCAATATCCTGGACCCGTTGGGGCGGGTCGCGGGTTGCCCGGACGGCCAGGCCCGGCGCTACGACGATCCGTCCCTGGCCCCGACCGATCCGGGCGCGCCGGTGGCCGTCTGGAACCTTCCCGGCCGTCGGGAGCGGGTGACCCTTTTCTCGGGCGGCTACGTCTGCCCCGCGCTGCGGCCGGCGTACCCTGCGCTTCACGCCGGCCGGCTTCTGGGATTGACCTGTATCCCGCAAACCTATGGTGCCGAGGCGTTATGCGAAACACATTTCCACTCGTTCTGGCGGGGGCTTTTCCTGGTCGCGTTTTGCGGTCTGGCGGTCTCTCCCGTCTCGCGCGCGGTCTGGTGGGCGGAGAACATTCCGGCCCTGGCCGTGTTCGGTCTGCTCGTGTGCACCGCGCGCCGCTGGCGTTTCTCCGATCTCGCCTACGGGCC